>MDSW01037974.1_pt1 | contig 14365 bp, 30 predicted proteins | sample 811171 | NCBI WGS metagenome assembly MDSW01 (sample SAMN05326641, study PRJNA326480) | marine metagenome | isolation source: seawater | place: Atlantic Ocean: North West | collected 2012 | reverse complement strand
CCGAATGTATCGTTTCCTGCAACCGTGCCAGACGCGGAGCTTGAAACCTACGGCGTTTATCGCGTCACTGCAGCAACCGCACCAACAAGCAATCCACGCACTGACACGCTTGAGCGCAGCTGCAGCCTTGTCGATGGAACGTGGACTGAGGTTTGGACAAAGGTTCAGCTTGATTCTGCCGTAGCAGCAGAAAACATCCGCGAGCAACGCAATGAGCTGCTGGCTGAAACTGATTGGACGCAGCTTTCTGATTCGGGTGTTGCGTCAACTTGGACAACGTATCGCCAATCATTGCGAGATCTTCCCAGCCAAGAAGGCTTTCCTTACACTGTGACCTGGCCAACCAAACCGTCCTGATGCAGCGACCTGATCCAATGATTCCGTCCAAGCCTGGTGCCCAAGATATTGAGGCGATGGGCAACATTCAATCGTGGATTGATGCTTTATACGCGCACGACGGTCGCAACGCTAAGGATCATCCGCAGCATGGTCTTTACACAGGTCTTGCGTTGAAATACAAAGGCCTTAACTTTGCTGATATTTCAGACAACGACTAATGCCTGCAAAATCGCGCACTGGCTTGGCTCGCGTTGATCTCAAGCCTGGAAAGCCTAAAAAAACCCGTCAAGGGAATGGTGCAAACAGCAGGCCACGCCATAATAAAAAAATGCCACGCGGTCAAGGTAGGTAATGGATGCCGAAACAAGAGCTAACTGGATGAAAATTAAGTCAGCTCTTGAAAAGGCAGGAAAAACTGATAGCTGGTATTACAAACGTGCGATCAGAATTCTGGCAGGCAAGTCAGACCCTTTGGCTTGACAGTCCAGCTACGATTTCAAGAGGTTTTCCTCTTTCCATGATCAAGCCTTCTCTTTTCGCTGTAGGCGCTATCGCGCTTTCCTCTGGCGGTGCAATTGCTGGCAATGTGTACCTGAACCCCGAAGCGAATGTCGGCATTGGCGCTGAGTCTGGCGTTGGTGACGGCATTGGCGAGCTGCATGTTGGTTACGCTTTTGACAATGGTGCCTACGTCCAAGCGGGTCCAGCTGTTGTTGTCCCAACAGGCGAGACTGAGATCGAGTTTTCTGGCAAAGCAGGAATTGGCAGCGGCCCTCTTTACGGTGAAGTGTCTTTCATCACTGGCGATGAGCTGACGTTTGGGTTGAAAGCTGGCGCGAAGTTCAATCTTTGATTACGCTTAGCGAACAAGACACACCAAGTCTCCCGGCAGTCCTCACGCTTGCCGGGAGTTTTTTTTGCCCATGCAGGATCAAGTCAATTCACCGTCTCACTACAAGCAAGGCCGTACTGAAGCAATTGAAGTCATTGAAGACGCCGTTGCTGGAGCGGATGATGCAGTCAGCGGTTATCTACTTGGCCAGACCTTGAAATATCTTTTGCGAATTTGGTACAAGGGCAGCTCGCTGCAAGATGCGCAAAAAAGTCGCTGGTACTTGAACCGATTAATCTCAAGAATGCAGAGCGAGGCGTAATGGGTGAACCTCCAATTATTCCTTATGTAAATCTACCCCCGGCAGCCCCACTGCCTCCCCGCATGACGCTGCCTTTGCCGTCAGCGCCTCTGCCGTCTTATCAACCTTTAGTTCTTCCGTCAGCTGCTCAAATTCGGGAAGCGCAAGCTGAGCAGAACGAAGCTGAGGAGAAAGAGGAACCAAAAAAGACATCGGCACCACCGCGCCAAGTGATATCCCCGCCAGTGCAAATACCACAAGCGCCAATTGATATCCCTTCACAGACTGCAGAGATAGCTGAGATCACAATACCTGGCACAGAGGTCACAGTCCCTGTGCCTTCGGCAGAGGTGATTACTACGGCTGCAGCGACTGCTGGAGTTGCTGCTCTGGCGTCTGTTGGGGCGACGATGGCGGCGGCTCCGATGTTTCAGCAGCTGGTGAAGGTGATGAAGCCGGCAATGAAGACTGCACTGAAGAAGATTGCAGTCGCACGGAATTTGCCTGCGGCTGAATCTGAAGCCAAGCTTCGGTGGCGACAACGTGTCCACATAAGACGTGCAGGGCGGAATCGGGTCTAATGGTGTAGCCAAGGTCTAAAAGCTGAGCACATTTAAGGGCTCGCACGATCTCGTAGTCGAGCCTTTCTTTCTCCAGCTTGCGGCGGATAGCTTCTTTGCACATCTCTGTAATGCTGCCATCCAGAGGCGCAGTGACGCCAAATTGAATGCCCCAGTTATTGCCACGGGTATAGCTGCTAGCGACCGAATCGTTGCCCATGTAAAAGGGCGTTACGTTAAAAGTCGGACCATTGCATGACAAGCCACCCCCAAACGATTGCCGGGATTGCGTGCCATTCTGATTGATTTGAACGCTTTGATTTGTGTTGTTGCTGGTCGCGGCGGCTTGAGGTTGAGCGACGCCGCTGACCTCTTGTGCCACTGCTGGAGCAGTAAGGCCAAAATGAAAACATAGGTTTACTGCGAAAAGACACTTAGCCCAATAATTGTGCTGTCTGTTTCGATGGTGCGTGTGGTGTCGATTTGTTCGACCAAACCAGCTGCGCGAGTTGTGATCTCTAGCTGCCAAGGTTGAGTTGCGTCAGTAACGGAAAAGGTAGTAGCAGCGCCAGCGATGTCAGCGCTTGGCGTTACGTTAGTACCACTCCAGGTATTAACCTCAGCACCAAAAACCTGTTGCTGAACAGTCTCTGTAATAGTTTGAGAGGTGGTCGTCGTTGATTGGTACGATCCAGTGGTAAAGGCCGGCGTGACGACCTGAGCACTAGCAGGAGCGCCAATGACTAACGCAACAGCGAGAGCGAATCGTTTCATTTGCTAGCCCCTTGAGTCTCCTTGATTTTAGGCTCTTCTTTTTTCTTGTTCCTGATGTTGACGCCAACCGCCGCCATCGTTCCAGTCAGCAAGCTGGCCGGGAAAGTTGGGTCTAAAGCCTGCTTGAAAAAGCCCATGTAGTTTGCAGTCAGTATCGCCATACTCCAAACTAAAACTGCGAGCTTAACAAAGTCACCCAAAAGCGAATGGTCCTGTTCACTTTCTGCCTGCTTGGAATCTTCTGCCATGATGAGTGAATGCTGGAGGCGGAGGCATGGTTGAGGTTTTGGCGGCCATAGCAGGCGCCAGTATTACCGTAGCGGGCATTGGTGTTACGGGGTTGAGCAGACAAAACCAGGAAGGCCGAGACTCGCTCGTTCGCTTGACGACCGCAGTTGACAATCTAACGACTCGCTTGGATGCACTCCACTCAGATATCAAGGGAAGCAATACAGAGATTTTTGCAAGATTAGGAGAGGTCGAACGATCAGTAGCGCGACTGGAAGGTCACAACGATAGGAACTAGACTTTTGACAGACGGCATCATTTCATGATTTTCCTTATTAAACCAATCCTGTTCAGATTTATGCAGTCCACTGCTGTCAAGACACTCGTGGTGGATCTAATGCGTGCTTACGCTAAAACGACTGAAAACACGGTAGACGACAGCGTCTGTGCCTTTGTGGAGTCGAATCTATTTCCTACAAGGCGCGTGGAGAAGTAATGCGTTGGAGCGTCGCCCTATTGAGTCTGCTTGGCTCGGTCGCTGGCGGCGTTTTACTTGGATTTTCTCTGTTAATCCCTGCATATATCAGCGGATACATGGACGGGCTGGGGCATGAATCCCAAACAGAGGCGACAAAATGATCCTTTACGCATTGATTCTTGTGACCATTTCGTTGCAACCGTTCTTTGAGTTTTTTCGGCCAGGCGACCCCTATCAATTGGCTGCCATCAAAGAGCTTGAGGATTCTTTGCCCGAAGAGCTTCTAGAGCCGGATGCAGAATGGTTTCAGACCTGGAAGCAGTCTGGGCTAACGCAAAGGCTTGTAGTCCCCTATCACCACCAGCTGGACCATTACAGTGGGCGTGGTTATCGAATGTGCTTTACTGCATCAGTAAGCATGGTTTCGGCGTATTACGGCGCGACAAATACGCAAGAAGAGTACAGCAAAATTCGCGAAAAACATGGTGACACTATTTATGCGGTATCACATGTTGATGCGCTAAGAGAACTGGGACTGAATGCCTTTTTTCGTGACGACGCCGACGACGCTTTGGTTGAGGCTGAAATCGCAAGTGGAAGACCTGTGGTGGCCGGTATCCTGCACCATGGAGACTTGATTCGAGATGGCTCACCCATTTGCGACGAACGTGGATGCGGCCACTGGCTAGTCATTGTTGGATTTGACAAAGACCATTGGATAGTTCATGACCCCATGGGGCAGCTTGACATAGAACATGGAGGGCATTTCAGTAAATACGGCGGCAAGAGCAATAAGTTGCCTCGTGTTACGTTCAGACAGCGATGGCAGGTCGAAGGGCCTAGGACGGGCTGGGTAATCTTGGTAAGCGACGAATGAACCTTTACTGGCTCTGGTCATATCTAGCTGCATTTTGGAGCACGGTCGTGGTCGGCTGCGCTCAGCCAGTTAATTGGCAGAACTGCTGGCCGCCGACCGAATGGTTACTTCCATACGTGCAAGACTACATAGACTCACGCAAGCCATACTCTAAAGAGCGTGAAATTTTGGACTCACTGAAGTAGCCTTGTCCGAGCTGATTTTTGCTTGTGACCGTACTTTGCGATTGGGAGATTCGCGCACTTTGCCAAAGCGGCATGGTAGAGGGCTATTCCGACGAATTAATTAATCCAGCGTCACTAGATGTGCGCCTGGGAAATCATTTGATGATTGAGGTGCCTGGCAGCGAGGATCTCGTAGAAATCGATATTTCTAAATGCACCAAGGACAAACCCTATTACTTTTTGCCTGGAGAATTCTGTCTTGCGGAGACGATGGAGATCTTCCATATCCCAGATTCACTGAGCGCCCAGTTTGTTCTCAAGTCCAGCCGCGCTCGCGAAGGATTGACCCATGCTCTTGCGGGTTGGGCTGATCCAGGATGGGGCACCGGAGAAGGCTGCCCAGGAAGTCGACTAACCCTGGAGCTGATTAATGCTCGCAAGCATTGGCACCAAAACCTCTGGCCAGGGATGAAAATAGGCCAGATGGTCTTCCTAAAAATGTCGTCAGTGCCTTTAGTAAGCTATTCAAAGTGCGGTCGATATAACGGCGACCTCAAGGTAAAAAATAGTCGCGGTTAATAGACAGAAGTGCGGCTAGCCTGAATGTGTTGAGTCGCGAACAATTGCGTGACTGATGGGTTTAGGCAATGCAGGAGAAGCTCGCAGTGCAGAGAGAACCTCCCCGTAGATCGACTTAAATACGAAAACGGGAAGTGGGTATGCGAAATAGGCAAGTGCCCCCGCTATGCGGCCTTGGCTGAGGAAAAAAGCTACTTAGCCGAAAAGCGCTTTCTAACCACTGCGACAATTATGTTTCTAGGTTCGGGCAACCATAAGCAAACCCCCGAGGAGATTGCCGACAATCTTGCCGCCCGACTGGAGGAACTGACAGAAGAAATAATAAATCTATCTGTAGAGGTCTACCCATTAAATGGCGTGTTCATTGGTCATGCAATTGAAGGTGCCGAGCTGGTACCAAAGCGCACAGGTAAGTATAACTTTCGTCGAGCTATTTTTGATTACTGGGAGGAGAAGTGCGCTTATTGCGGGGAGCACGCAGACACGCTTGACCATGTAGTGCCAAGGCACAAAGGGGGACTTACGACAAAGGGAAACCTTGTTAGCTGCTGCAGGCGGTGCAACGGCTCCAAAGGGGCAGAAGATGTCTGGAACTGGTACACAAAGCAGCCCTTCTTCTCAGAGGAGCGGGCTGAAGTGATTCTTGAGTGGCTCGCTGATAATCAATAATATTGCGCATAAATTTGTGCTTGCCACAGGTCTGACGAATACCGGCATATAGCGCCACCTTTAGAGCATGTTCGGTAGTAGGGCTCGTTGCTGTTATCGTCGAACAATGTTTCGATATAAATTCCGTTGCCGCAATCAATAGCGTCTTTGGGGATTTCAGTTTCCCCAGAAGCATGAACACCTGCTTGCAAATCGTCCGCCACTTCTCTTCCCCTCTGGAAACCCAAGGCTACATTCTGATTTTACTGGCGCCCAGTGGATGCACTGCCAGCAGTAAGGTTTAGGATTCGTGACTGCTCTTGCATCTGCGTATAACTGCTCAGCCTCCAATATCGCCTGAGGCTGCTCCGTTGCAGAAAGCTTAATCTCTATTTCCTTCGCCTTCGTCTTTATCTTTGCGTGCCAGCCATCTGCGCTAGAGAAAACAATAAGCTTGTTGGCGTGAAACCGATGGCTAGCCATCAGGAAAAGAGTGCTTCTTGAATGCTACCAGTGATTAACAAAGCCGCTTTTCTTTGATATTGACTCCTTTATGCGGTGCGCTGAGTCTAGTGCGGCAGATTGCGTTACTTCTGGCTCGCCGTAATAGACGATCTTTCCGTCAAAATACCAAGGCTTGAAATAGGCCCTGTGGTTTCCGTAATCGACCAGATGCGCTCCAGTATGCCCTGCGTGCATTGCCATACAGCAGTTTCATGAATCATAACTGATACATTGCGCAATCTTCTGCAACGTGCACTCCCTCCTTAACAGGGTCAGGAAATCCAAATCCGCACTCTTTTTTTGTCCAGTGCGCACATTTCAAGCAGCTGACTTCAAGAGTTGCCGGATCGACCTTGACTCTTTTGCTTTTAGGTGGTCGTCGAGGGATTTCGGGCCTTATGTGCTTAAAGGACGCTCCGTTACGGATGTTGCTAACCGCTTGCCGAGAGACCCCGTGAATCTTCCCAGCAAGAGTATCGCTGATCTTACTGATCAAGATTTCCACGATTTGATCGTCAGTGAGCTTCCTAAGTCCTCTAGGCATGGCCAGCAAATAGCTCCTTGGCTAAGTTGTCGAGTTCGCTTAAGAAGCAGATCCTCATTTGCTCGTGCTCTGAAGCCACTTGATGGCCATCCCAAAGCACTTCCAGGAACTTTCTCGACTGTCGCTTGTTTTTCTTGATCAAGAGACCGGTGACAGTCCCAATACGCTGTTTAGTGTTTGCAGCAAACTTCTTTGCGGCTTCTGGGTTGGTCGATATGTTGATGCGGACCATAGGTTTTTCGGCAACCCTGTCGCCAACCTTGAACCTAAAGTCTGTCACTTGTCTGCTCATTGCTTGGGCCTCCAATCAAGATAAGTTTTTGCTCGCCAGTCAAGACCTGGAATTGGACCTTCCCATAGCTGGCCTGACCACATACAACCGTCTTGATCCTTGCAAAGGATCTTTAGCCGACGCCCCCCAGTAGTCACGAGTTTGGTCACTTTGCTGATTCTGGTGGGTCCTCCGCAGTCAGGGCATTCATAGTGACAAGCGCGGCCATTCCTTCCGGCTGGGCCACTGTACGGTCTGATTTCATCAATAAAGATCCTGCTGACTTTCATGAAAAAGCTCGAACATTTCTTTGTCGGATAGATCGTCGAAAGCCTCTGAAAAGCCTTTGATGACGCAAAGGAGAAGGTCTCCTGGCGAGAACAAAGCCAAGAACATGAGCATAATTCGCTTGAGAGGTCCCGTGTTTCGGTTGACTTCTCGAATGAAAGATTTCACTTGGCCTCCATCTTCAGGATCAACTTAAACGCATGTTGCATTCCGCTGTACCAGGCCTCCCCGAACCTGTCGCAATTGACAAAAGCCTTGTCCCCTGCGTGCTTTGCCTCCGCTAACAAATCCTTAATAACTGAGGGAGTAACATCAAGATTGGATTCAACACTCATAAGGAGAAGGGCAATGAAGTTAGGCTTCCTGGGCTACTTGATGAAGAAGCTGGCCAATTCTAAGCGCAAAAAAATAGAACTGCAACATGCGCAAGACGCAATGAAGCACGAAGAAGTGATTATTTGACCCGAACGGGATCGCTCACGACGGCGTTAGGCCATCTGTTTTTTGCGTACAGATGGGCCTTCTTCTTGTTCTCAGCGGGAAGTTGCACTTGAATCTGCGAGCCTTCTTTCGGCCTGACAGTAAGCGAGTACATTGCTGTCCTGGCCCCAGGCATTGGACGGCTTTGCCCAGGGCCAATTGATGACTGTTTTTCAGTCTCGTCCCACGTCCAGACGAGCGAGTTCTGCCGCTTCTGATTCAATTTTTTCTAGCGAGTTGGGGTCGAGTTCTTCGACAAGAATTTCATGCAAACGCTTGATGTAAGCATCTTTGTATGAGAGGACGGGAGCGCCGCCCGTGGCCTTGTCAATTTTAAGTGCGAACTGAGTACAGATCCTCAGCTTCGTCTTTGCGCGGTGCTGCCAATCTTCATCAGGCGGAATGCCATGCCGCCGCTGAAATTGATCCATCTCAGCCAAAGACTGACTAATTCCTTCAATCGACTCAAAAAGCTCGGTTTTTAGTGTTGCAAGATCTTCGGGGCTGAGGGTTTTTACATCGTCCGACTGGACGTGGCGATTGAGGGATTTGCTGTTAAAAAGAACCATAAAAATAGAGGGGGCAGGTTGCCCCCACAATAGAGATCAGAACAAGATGTCAACGTCGGTGATCACGGTGCCATCAGTTGCCTTGGCGAAGTTGGCTGCAGCGTCATTAATAACACTGCCTTGCTCGGCAGATGCTTCGGCGTTCTTCTCGTACTTGTAGTGAGGCTTGAAGACAAGCGAGAGGTAGGTTTTGCCTCCCGCATACTCCTTCTTCCACCCGCTGATGCCAATTGGAATCTCTTGGCGATCGCCAACAGGCTTGCCTTGCATAATGTATTCAGCAAGAGCGTAGGCCTGGTCGGCGGGGATGTTGATTACCCCGTCAGCGGTTGGATAGTTCTTGGAGGCGTCGTAACGATCTCCAAAGCGCTTCTTCAAGTCATCAGGCGTCTGGGGGAACAGAGCGCCGTTTACCGCAAATTCAGCCATTGGATTTAGGGTTGCAAACGATATAGCAACCGTTCTTTGCAGCATTGCTGCGAACGGAGTAACGATGATTGGAGCTGTCTTTCGACATGCGTCCCGCTACTTGGGCCACCGTAGAAGGTTTGAAGCCTTCGCCGGTAGCCTTGTCATAATAAGGCACGTAGACAGCTTCTTCAGGATTTAGACCTAAAAGTGCCTCACGAAGGGGCGAGGTCTTGCTACGACGGCTAGTGCGGGCAGGGATGTCAGCAATGTTGACTTTTTCGAGTGCGGTCATGAATAGCCGGGGGTTGCGAAAAAAAGTTTAACCCTTCGCTTCAATTTCCGCAATTAAAAATTCACTCTCCTCTGGCGTAAGCTCTTTGCTCTTGCGCAACTCATCAATCCGCTCACGAATACCTTTTAACTGCTCGGGCGGGGTTGATTTTATTTTGCGCATCGCTGCATTAAACACCCCTGTAGGCTGCAAGCGCTGCACCAGCTTCCTTCTCTTAGGCGGAGTCCATTCCGAAAGCATTTCATTATGGATCTCTGGGCTGCCGTACACGCGGATGCACGGCTCATCCTTACGCATGGGGTGAGGCATGATTTGATTCGTCGTGTAAAACGTGATCCGCTTCCCCTGCCAGGCCTTCACGTCATTCCCGAGCATTTTTATGATCGGAATGATGTTGACCTTTGAAAGCGTCAACTGAGAGCTGATCTCTTGGAAAGACATGACAGTGTGTAATTCCTTGTCTTTCCCGTCGAAGGAGACCTCAACCCTGCGAACCTCGTTGACCGTCAAGGTCATCCGGTTGTCGGCAGGAAACATATAGGCCTTTAACCAAGGCTCATTCATCAAATCACCAACAAAGTTCATTCGAGACCCTCAAGTTCAATTTCTGACAAATCAGTGTCATTCGCTGGATCATCAATATCGATCCACTTTGGCGGGTGGATATCATGCACGCCCCAGCTAGGCCACTCACCAGTGCCATTGCAGTCCTTATAAAGCTGCATGGCTTCTTCTCTGCGGCGCCTCCCTTCGCCTAAAAAATCTGGCGTCACTTTCATTACGCACCAGTTGTGCGGCCAAGTCCACTCGTAGGCCAAAAACGCAATAATTCTTGGGTACTCGCCATGGCGGTTTTTGTAGCCCTCTGCGTAGTGGGCCACCTGGATGTCATAGCCGAGTGAGTAAGCCTGTCTAGCGAAATGCTTTGGATTTGCACTGCGCGTTTTCTTTAGGTCAACAAGCATCTGCGTTTGTGGGTTTTCAACATCTGGCAGGTATCGGCAGTCCAGGTCGAATATCGAGTCATGCCAAAAGTGAGGCTTCTGCCCTTGGCCATCTAAAAATTGAGAGGCCTGAGGATCGTCGCGTAACCGGTTGGCAATCAATTTTGCGGTGTAGTACCAGTCTTCTGAAACCAGTTCAGCGCAATTGTCACGAGCACGTTCTTGAGCTTCGGCCCAAAGCTCTTTGCCTACCTTGGTGCGTCGATCGCACTTGGGCGCAACAACATATTTGCGCTCAAAGTTGTGAGGCTCGGTGATCAAGCAATCAACAAGGCTGCCTTGCTTCATTGCGTCGGTTGGCACCATGGGCATCCGGTTTGGATCTTCATAGGCGGCCCAATAGTCAGAAGCTGTGCCGCAAGCAAGCTTCTTCAATTTGCTAGCCGAGATGGCCGGATGGTCGTGATAATTCATTCGTAAAAGGCTTGATTAAGCGCAAAGAAAAATGCAGTCAATATTATAAGCCATGCTCGCGGATCTGGAATGGAATTTCCTTTGCCTCTGACGAGGTCATTCGCTTTGCCCACTTTCTTGGCACAACAGAATCCCAAGCAAAGCCCGCATCTTTGCACTGCTGCCTGCTTTCGTAAGGCAAACAGCTGACATAAACCTTCTTGGGCTCCAAGGACTCGGAAAGAATCGCTTTTAGGGCCGGTTCGCGCTTCATTACCTCCGCCAAGTAAACGCAATCAGTTAACGCACGGTGGGCGGACCAGACCGGAACTCCGTAATCCACCGCGAGGCTGATTACGCTCGGTCTGCCACGTTTTGAATTCTTAGGCCACCTCACGTCTTCCATCGTGCAAATCCAAGAAAGCGGCATTGGGGGCAAGCATCCGCCTTCGCCAAACCATCTGGAATCAAAAGCGGCATTGTGAGCGACTGCGTAGTCGGCTTGATCGACCAATGCCCAAAACGCTTTCGCAAGCTCCCCGGAGATGCCCGAGGCTGACATTGTCAGCTCTGGCTTAATTCGATTGATATGTTCGGCTTCGTTGGACAGTGTCGGAAGCAAAAAGCTGATTTGGGCGACGACCTCGCGAAGGTCAACGTCAAATAAAATTGCACCAATTTCAATGACATGAGCGCCGTCTTCTGGATGTAACCCAGTCGTTTCCGTGTCGATGATTAGAACTTTGTTCATAATTTGGGTTTAAGCGTTGGTGGTAAAGATCAGTCAGAAAGGAGTTGCGGCGGTCAATCTCCGCTTGAATTTGCATGTCAGTCATTTCGACGCATTACGGATCAGTCCATCTGACCAGTGAAACAATGTTTTGTGTTCGCCCCTTTAGCTTGCGCATTGCCCCATGTAGGGACATAGCTTCGAGGAAAAGGACTTGCTCAAGTCCGGTCTTTTTTTCACGAAATACCGCACGGTATTTGTGCATTTGAGCCGCTTGTTCTCGACCAGGCGATTCAGGTATTCCACCCTTTCGCATAATCTCATTCCAGTTCATCATTAATGCAATTCCGGCATTGGCATTGCCATTCGCCTTAGGGATCTAGCACCGCATTTGTAGTCAATGCTGTAGTGAGCATTGTCGCCGTCAAGAGCTTGAGCGCGTTTGACATAAGAGACCGCTTCTTTATGGTCGAGCGTCTCAAAAACGGTGAATTTGCACCTAGAGGAGATTCTGCGAATAACCCTGTACGGGTAAGTGCGACGGTCTTTAGAAGTCATATTTAACGACAGGTTCTGGCACTAGGACCCTGTACTCGCGGTCAGGATGAGCGAGAGAGGCTTTGTGCATTGCGTGCTTTTCGGACTTAGCCAATACTTCGACAAAAATCCGTTCATGCCCTGGCAGTTCACAGGCTACACAAAAATAAAACATTAGATCAAAATAGAAGCAATTAAGCCGACGCAGAAGCCTGCAAAAAAGGAAAGCAGTACCTTGTCAGACATTGGTGAGTCCCTGGAAGATTCTGTCTCCATCAAAGTTAACGGCGTCCCCGGAGACAGTGCCAAGAAAACGGATTTCGTGCGGTTCTTCGACAAAACTACTGATCAAGCGCTCAACAGCTCGGGGAGACGCATACCCTTCAGCGTCAATGCGTATGGACCGAGTCTGCGGAGTCTTGCTTGGTTGGGCGCAGAGTCTATTCGAGAAAGAGTGGGACGTTTTGCGCTGAGCCCGGTCTGCGCAGACAATGTCTACGCGATAAAGCAGCAGGCAGCGACGCTTGGGTCGGCGTTTTGACGCAGCCAGCTCGGAGTGAACCAGCGACCAATGATCAGGGGACTTTTTGGTAAGCACAAGAATAAATGTGGCACGGGCTCATAGTAAGAGTATGAGCCTTGCTTCGTCAACCGATCTAGCAACTCCTGCAATGCCGCCTGCGTTTCGGATGTGTTCAATGAATCGCAGCTGGTCCTTTGTTGCCCTACCCTTAGCCGTTTTTACCTCGATCGCAGCAAACACTGGCATCTCTCTCCCCACCATCTCTGGCGTTACCGTCACCCTCCGATACCCGATAAGGTCTGACCCGCCAGGACTGCCCACTCCAAACGTCACATATCTCCCAGTGCGGGGATCCGGCAAACTCCCGCTGTTGTTTCGCCAAAGCCTGACCGATCCCTTGCTGCAGGCAAGTCTAATTTGCTGCTGAATCTCAGTTTCGCTCAACCTAGAAGTGGCGCGTTGCCATGACTTTTCGCGCCCATGCTACGGGATACTTGTAATTCCTGCTCTTCCCTAGCTCAATCAACTGTTCTAAGGTCTTTGCTCTACCTTGCTCTGCGCGTTTTGCTATCTGCTCTTTTCTTTTTGCAAGTTGCTCAAGTGCAGCCGCTTGGCGCATGTCGATCTCTACTAATTCGCCATCATCCTGTTTTGGCCCACCACGGTCAGCCACTGGATATCGATAGCCACACTCGGGGCAGACAGGCGCTGGAGCGTGAGCGCAGTAACAAACAGGGCACTGCCGCACAGGACTCACTCCCTTCTCCTGCTTCTGTCTGCTGGTCAAACTCCACTTCCTCTCTACCCATGGTGGGCCATGTTCAAAAATGCAGCCAGCGTGGTCCAGTACTGTTAAATGTGACTTCCCTGGTGCTGTCCTGAGCCCACGTCCAATCGCCTGTAAATAGAACGTCAGGCTTTTAGTAGGTCGCAGCATGACGATGCACTCAATCTGAGGAACGTCAACACCCGCCACCCATAGCTGGGCATTGCAAACGACCTGAAAGTCACCATTGCGAAGACCAGCTAAAGCTGCATTGCGCTCAGCAGGCTTGCTAGCCCCCGAAACTGCGACCGAACTGTACCCAGCAGCCTTAAACTCCTTTGCAACGTGCTCTGCGTGCTTGATTGATGTGCAGAATGCGACCGCCCTTTTGCCGTCACAGTGTTTCTGGTAGTGCTTGATCGCGTCACCTGTAATCCTTGAGCGGTCCATCTCCGCATCAAGATCAGCCTGCTTGTAGTCACCGGCCTGCATTCTTAGACCGGTCAGATCCGGGCGATGCGGCGCAAAATACTTGATTGGTGCCAACAGGCCTTCATCAATCAATACTTGGGTGCTACATGTCGGAATAATCTCGTCAAACAACTCACCAAGGCCTCGACCATCTAATCGGCATGGTGTACCAGTAAGCCCCAACAGCATTGGGTCCCCTGCCTTACCTAAAACCTTCTTGTAAGTGGTCGCTACGGCTAAATGACATTCATCAATAATCACAAGATCAGGCTTCGGCAAATCATCTCGTCGTACAGCAGTCTGCACTGACACAATCTGAACGCGGCGATGATACTCACGAGCCTTGCCAGCCCTGATTTCACCAAACGCGATATCTTCTGCTCGAATCCTGTTAGCCGTATCGTCAAGAATCTCTTTTAAATGCGCCAAAAACCAAACCGTTCGACCCCTGTCTACCGCTAATCGAATGATCTGTGCGGCAGTATGAGTCTTCCCGAAACCCGTTGCCGCGCAAAGGATCGGGGCCTTGCGTCCTTGCTGATATGCAGAACGGATATCATTGATTGCTTTAATCTGGCGGGGGCGAAGAGAGGTCATTCGGCACAAAAATCGCCACAACTCATATGAGTAACCCCCTCACCAGGGGTCCAGTACACTCTTACGCCTGCAGGTATATACTCTTTGCATGCCCGGCAATATGTTTCATACTTGTTTGTGATTTTTCTTCTTTTGTTGACGCGATCCCTGGATTGATTGGGTGGCTTGTAGTCCTGCGACTGGTGAGTTTTTGCTGAATCGTCTG
>MDSW01018031.1_pt1 | contig 14365 bp, 10 predicted proteins | sample 811171 | NCBI WGS metagenome assembly MDSW01 (sample SAMN05326641, study PRJNA326480) | marine metagenome | isolation source: seawater | place: Atlantic Ocean: North West | collected 2012 | reverse complement strand
CTTGACAAACTACTCGGGCGTGTGCGTGTCTGATTGTTTTTTTGTGCGGGTGACTCTAACCTGTGGGACGTCCGAACCAACACCGTCGTCACGACGTTGGGCACGGACACGCCGGTGACGTCCATCGAGATCACCGAGAACGGGCGGTACATCACCACCGCGGACGGGAAGAACGTCACGTTCTTCGACGCGATGACGTTCACGCCGGTGAAGAAGTGGACGATGCCGTACGAGGTTGAGAGCGCGTCGGTGTGCGTCAAACACGAGCGGTTCGTCGCGGGCGGGACGGATATGTGGGTGCACGTGCACGACATGTCCGGGACCGACGCGAAGGAGCTGGACGTCGGGAAGGGGCACCACGGGCCGGTGCACTCCGTGAGGTTCGCGCCGGACGGGGAGAGTTACTCGAGCGGGAGCGAGGACGGGACGATTCGGATCTGGAGAACGTTTCCGAAGGCGCCGGGGAAGTGACGGACGGACGGACGAGACGTGGACGTGGACGTAGACGTCGTCTGGGTTGGTTTTTTCGTAGACGTTAGCTCTCGATCGCGCACGATGTACTGCGTACACGTGTACGCGTAGCTCTATCTCAAAATCCAAATCAAATCGAACCTCCCTCCCGTCGGGAGCCTCGCCTCTTCCGGGCAACTTCGTCGCTCGGGTGAACTCGCCGCGTCCGGTCCGCTTCACAAGAAGTATTCGCACGCGTGCGCGTGATGCCGCGTCGTGAGCTCCCGCACCGTCCCGCTCGGCGCGCGCATCACGATCGAGTGCGAGACCGGCCCTTTGCTCGTGAACCGCACGCCCTTCAGGAGGCTCCCGTCGGTGATGCCCGTCGCGGCGAAGAAACACTCCGACCCGCCGCACAGATCCTTCGTGTGCAGAACCTTCCCGAGGTCGCCGCCGCACTTCGCGATCGCCGCCGCGTCCGCGGTGTTCCGCGTCCACAGCTCCGCTTGAATCGCGCCGCCCATGCATCGCATCGCGGCCGCGGCGATAACGCCCTCGGGGGTGCCGCCGACGCCGAACAGCGCGTCGACGCCGCTGTCGGGATCGCAACACGCGACGGCGGCTTCCACGTCGCCGTCGGAGATGAGCTTGATGCGCGCGCCCGCGAGTCTGATCTCTTCGATGAGGCCCTCGTGCCGTGGTCGATCGAGGACGACGCACGTGACGTCGCCCACGGGCTTCTTCAGCGCCTTGGCGATCGCGTGGATGTTCAGCGTCGGCGATTTGCGGATGTCGACGACGTCGACGCACCGCGGCCCCACGGCGAGTTTGTTAAAGTAAAAAATCTCGCCGGGGTCGTACATCGCGCCTCTCTCCGCGATCGCGATGACGCTGATCGCGCCGCCGTTTCGGCCGTGCGCGACGAGAGACGTCCCCTCGATCGGATCGATCGCGATGTCGACGCTCGGGTCGTCGCCCGTCCCGACGCGTTCGCCTCTCCGGAGCATAGGCGCGGCGTCTTTTTCCTTTTCGCCGACGACGACGACGCCGTCGAAGCGCACGAGCTGCAGCGCGTCGCGCATGGCCTCCACCGCGGCGGCGTCCGCGGCGCGCTTCTCGCCCTTCCCGAGCCATCGCGCGGCGGCGACGGCGCCGGATTCGGTGACCCTGACCATCTCGAGCGCTAAGTTCCGGTTGCAGCTCTTCAGGCCGCCGCGGTCGTCGTCGTCGACGCGGGCGCGCGCGCGCGCGCGCGCTTCGCGGTCGCGGTCGGTGAGCTCCGCGATCGACGTCGACGACGCGAGGTGTCTGTGTACGTCCACCGCGGTGACGTCTTCGGTGTTGACGTCGCCGTCGCCGTCGTCCTCGGAGTGGTGCTGCAAGACGACCGCGCGCGGGGGGAGGGCACGGAGGCGCCGACGACGACGCGTCGTCGTCGTCGTCGTCGTCGCGGGCCGGCGAGACCGACGCGCGGGCGCGAGCGCGGGGGCGAGCGGCGACGCGCCTCGCGACGACGCGACCGACGCCGTCGCGCGCATGTCGCCAGAGGGAAGAGGGGTCGCGCCGCGGCGGGGCGGGGCGTGCGGAGGCGGCGGAGGAGTGGCCTCGCGTCCGGTCGTGGCTTTGACGCGACGTCCGAGAGTTCTCGTGCCAAATAAAAAAATCACTCCGACGCGACGCCTCGCCCGGCCGGACGGCCAGGGCCGGCTCCTCACCTCGTTCCTCCGACCCACGTCCCTCGGCTTCGCCCGGAATCGCCTAACCTTACTCACTCCTTCTCTCTCTTACGCCTAGACCTCCGCTATCCGCGCGTCGTTCAGTCGTCGCATCTGATCACACGTCCGCGGCGCCCTCCAAGGTGAACCGAACCTTCGTCTTCAGCATCGCCATGATCGTCTTAAACTCCGGGTGCTCGAACGGCTCCGTGGGAAGATCCAGGAGTTCGTCCAGCACCGCCATGTCCTCGTCCACGACCTCGCCGAACGCGGTGAAGCTCGGGTCCCACTCCTTGTGATCGCTCGTCGCGATCAGGAGGTTATCCCCTCCCGGGATGTATCCCGCGGTGCCTCTCGTCCACGTCCGCGTCCCCTCCGTCCTCGCGCCAAACTTCCCGCCAGCCTTCCCCAACCCCTTCAGGTTCCCCTGCACGAGCCCGTACGTCGGCTCGACGCGGTGGATGTGGCACGCCGCGCCGCCGCATATTTTCCCCGGCGCGCACGCGCTCTCGCGCACCGCGTCCAGCACCGCGGCGGTCGCCGTCGGCGCGTCCGTGCGGTTCAACACGATGCGCACGCGCGCCGCTCTGCGATCGCCCCGGACGTCGGTCCAATCGACGCCGAGCGCGACGCCCTTCCACGTCGCGGTCGACGCGACCGCGGGGTCCTCGAACGCGACGCGTCGCTTGTCCACCTCCGCGGCGGCCTCGTTGGCGGCGGCCTCGCACGCGCACGGGCAGCTCTTTCGCATGAACTTGGGGTTCTTCAGGCACTCGCCGAAGCACGCCCAGTGCTCGCACTCTTCGCGTCGCTCGTCCGCGCACGGCTCGTGGGGGTGCGTCTTTCGCGCGGCGGTCTTCGGCGGCGTCAGCGCGGCGTTCGCGGTCGTCGTCGTCGGCGGCGTTTTCGACCTCGTCGTCGTTCCGGTCGTTCCGGTCGGTCCGGTCGTTCCGGTCTTTCCGGTCGTTCCGGTCGCCGCCGCCGCCGCCGCCGCCGTCCCGCTCCCCGCCCCCGCCGCCGCCGCGCGCGTCCCTCCCCTCGTCGGCGCGCTCGTCTTCGGTCCACTCACCCGCGTCCCCGCCGTCTCCGCGACTCTCGGCGCCTTCTCCGCGCCCGCGTCCGGCGCGGGCGGCAATTCGAATTCGTTCCGGACGTCGTGCCGCCGGTACCCCCCGTCCGACTTCGACTCCGCCGTCGCCGCGCGCCGCGCCATTTCCTCCCGCCCGATCCTCGCGACGCGCTCCCTCGTGCGCGTCGCGAGCTCGTCCCCGAACGCGCCGCCGATGACGGCGCCCGCGAACCCGCCCGTCACCTTCGGCGGCGTCACCTTCGGCGCGGTGGACGCCGCGCCGCGCTCGGCGAGGTGCGACACGAACAACGCCGCGAGCGAGAGGAAGGCGCACGCGGCGCCGAGGAGGACGAAAAACGTGAGCTTCGACATCCCCATCCGTCGCCACACGAGACGGTGACGCGGCGACAGCGGCGACGGCGGGCTCTTCCGCCCGTGGTCGTACTTGTCGTCCCACCCGCGCCCGTCGTCGACGTCCGCGACGTCGACGGACGGGAGGCGTTCGCGCCCGCGGCGGTTGAGTAACCCGCGCTCGGCGCCTCGCGAGCCCACGAGCGCGCGGCCGCGACGCGACGTCGACGGCGTCGGCTTCGACGCGCCGACGTCGGCGTCGACGCCGCCGACGCCGAAATCGCCGACGACGTCCACAGCGGTGTGGTCGCTCCCGTGGTGACGCAGACGGAGCTCCGCGGGGGCGGGGACGCCGCCGCCGCCGATCCCCCCCGCGCCGCCTCTCGGCGGCGAGCGGACGCCCCCCGCGGGCGAGATCCGACGCCCCGGCGGCTCCGACGCCGCCGGATCCGACGCCGACGGAGCCGGCTCCGGCGGCGTTGAAAGCGGCGGCATCGGCGCCAGGTTCGGGTCGATCCCGTTGCGTCTCATGTGCAGCCAGTGCGTCATCACCTCCGGCTGCCTCGCGTACGACTGCTTCAGGTTGTTCACGATGACGTGCTCGATCTGCGTGCCCAGCCCGGTCACCGCGACGACGCACTCCCCGCGCGCGCGGATGACGCAGCGCGCGCCGCCGCCGTTAACGCCGCCTCCGCCGACGGCGTTCGACGCCGACGGCGCCGCGTCCGTGACCGTGATCGTGCCGTCGACGACGCACGACGCGGAGATGTTGTTCGTCGTGTGGAACGACTGCTCGAACGGCGGCGTGAGGTGCGCGCCGTGGACCCACGTCCTCGTGTCCACGAACTCGACGCGCTTGTTCCCGAGGATCGCGCGGCGCAGCGCCCACGGGATGTGAATCGTCGGCACCGTGCGCGTCACCGTCGTGACGAGGCCGTCCGCGCCGACGCGCTCGCTGAGGCGACGTTGTTCGAGGATCCCGCACGCGCGCTGGTGATACGCCTTGTACGGTTCGCTCGCCTTCTCTCTGAGGTACTCCGCCGCGCTCACGCCGGGGATCTCCACGACGACGTCGAAGACGACCATCGCGCCGCGCGCGTCGCGTCGCCTCGCCTCGCCGCGGAAGGCCGCCTCTCGCGTCGCGCGCGCCGTTCTCAGCCGCGCGCGGTCGGCATCCGGCCAGAAATAACTGAATATTCTGTTTCCTTCGACGATGCAGTCGGATGACGGACGCGCGATGAAAGTCGATCAAATCTGGGGTGAAAATCGCCGCGAGCTCGAGTTATTTGAACGCATTGAAAGGACGGACGCTTTCAAAAACGACTAGAGTCTACTCCGCCTTATCCCCCAGAGACTTCCCTCTCGTCAAATACGCTCTCGCCTCGTCCACCCACCGGATCGCCGACAGCGCGAACACGCCCACGGCGACCGCCAGCGCGACGCGCAACCCCCCTACGAGCTTCGGCGACGCTCGCAGCGCCGGTCCGACGACGCGTTCCATCGCGCAGAGCCACCCGACCGCGGTGCTCGCGCCCAACGCGTACCCGACGACCACCTGCGGCGTCGTGTGGAAGCCGAGATGCACGCGCAGCCACGTCAGGAACACCCCGCATCCGACGACGCCGCACGCGGTAGGGGCCACCGCCCACGCGGGCAAGACGGGAGACATCTTATCCCCGTGCGTCAGCATCGCGGCGGCGGCGTAGACGGACAAATACGACAGCGACGTCGCGTGCGACGACGGCATCCCCGGGTCCGCCTTCACCGCGCCCGTCGGTCGCTCGTGGTTCAGCAGCTTCTTCAGAAGCTTCCCGTTGATCGAGTTCACGACCGAGCCCAGGATGCACCAGCACGTGGAGACGTTCGGGTAGCGCAAGAGCGCGACGAGCGCGAGCGCGGAGACGACGAACTTGGTACTCTCGTTCAACGCCGCGAGGACGCCGCCGCCGCGCGCCTTCGCGCCATCGCTCTGGACGTCGCCGCCGCCGGCGGAGACTTCGCATATCGACGCGGGCGGATCCCCGGCGGAGGGCGCGGCCGCGGCCGCGCGCGCGCGAGGCGCTCCCCGGGTCGTCGCGGACGACGACGACGACGACGACATCGACGCCGCGTGCGAACGCCTCGGGAAGGATAAAGCCGCCGCGCCGACGCCGACGGACGCGACCGCGGCGGCGACGCACGCGCGCGCGGTCTCGCGCGACGCGAGAGATGAGCCGCGAGCCGCGGCGCGTCCGTTCGATCCTCGCGGGAACGCGCCCGCGCGCGATGTCAGCATGAAACGCCCGCGGCGCGTGCTCGCGCAAGCGTCGCGATGGGGGCGTCCCCGCGGTGGTCGGCGCGGGAGACTTCGCAAAAAAGTCGTCGCGCCCGGAAAAAATAAATACGATTGCGTGCGTTGTGATCTGATCGCGCGCGGCACACGAGCGATCGCGCGTCGACTCCACCGCGCGTCGCCGGTCCGAACTCGCGCGATAGATACCAGAGGCAGAGGCGGGGGGACCGCGCGCGGACGCTAGCATCATGGCGAACGGCCCCGCCGGGATCCCGCTCCTTCCCGCGCGACGGAAGGACGCGGTCTCGAATCGACGCCGCGATTCGACGACGACGACGACGACGCGCGGACGCGGACGCGACGACGACGACGCGGACGACGACGAGCCGTGGTCGCCGGAGAAGGGCGACTCCGACGCCGCGAAGGCGCTCGCGTACGCGAGATCCGTCCGCGGCGGCGGCGGCGACGACGACGACGGCGACGACGACGGCGACGACGCGACGCGCGCGGACGACGCGGGAGGCGGGCACGCGCCCTCCTCGGATCGCGATCTCATCAGCGATCGCGTCGTCGGCGCGGCGACCGCGGCGGCGACCGCGACCGAGAGCGCCGAGCCGACCGAGCGCGCGTTCGAGCAGTCCACGCCGAAAAACTTCGAGGAGCTGCACGCCAAGGCGAACCGCTTCTTCGCGCTGAACCAGGACGAGAGCGACGCCGTCGACGGCGGGCCGCTCGCGGTGGGCGCGAACGAGCGCATGCGCGTGCTGTGCGACAAGTTCCCGAAGCTGGCGGAGACTGTTCGCAAGTCCGCCGCGCTCCAGGAAATACTAGCCACGCCCGGCGCGCTGGGCGCGTTCCTGAAGGCGGCGACGAACCACAACGGTCGCGGCGTGGACGACATCATCATGAACGCGCGGTACCGCGAGATCATCGAGAGCGCGGGGTCGCCGGAGCGCCTGTGGACGGAGTTGGACGCGTTGCGAGAGATTCGCGACGAGCTTGAAAAATTCGCAGCCGGTCCCGCGTGGACGCCCGGGTGCGCGCCGCTGCCGACGGAGCCGACCGCGGGCGAGTCGTCGCAGTATCTGTCCGACGTGACGCACGAGCAGTGGTCGGAGGGCGGGTCGTGGCAGATGCACGCGAGGGCGTACGCGAACCGAATGGACGTGATGTTGCCGTTCGGCGTACTCGGCGCCGCCGCGGCGTGGGCGTATTTTTTACCCGTGTGGATCTGGGTGTGGCCGTGGCTGCTGCTCGCCGCGGCCGCGTCGCAGTTCCCGATACGGAACCTCGCGGAGCCGGGGTTGCAGAGGAAAGGCGACGTCGGCGGGTTGGGGTCGTTCGCGCTGATACAGGCGATGATCTTTTACTCCCTCGTGCAGTTCGCGTTCGTCTACGTCCCGATTTTTTGGTGGCGATATCCGACGGCGTGCCTCGTCGAGCTGATTTGTTTCGTGGCGACCCCGGGCTTATTCATCGCGTGCCTCGTGTTAGGACCCGGGTACATCGCGACCGCGACGGACGACCGCGAGGAGTGGGTGCGATGCATGCGACGCGTCTCGAGGGCGGCGCGGATGATGGACAAGCTGAAGAGGGACGAGGAGTCGATGCAGGGCGACGTGGAGGGGGACGAAAACGCACCCGAGGACACGATGGGAAAACTCATGCACGTCGGGAAGTTTTGCGAGTCTTGCCACGCCGCGCGGCCGCTGCGGTCGAAGCACTGCCGCGTCTGCAAGCGGTGCGTGTCGAGGATGGACCACCACTGCCCGGTCGTCGGCACGTGCGTCGGCGCGAGGAACCAGCGGCAGTTCTTCCTGGGGCTGATCACGATGAACGTCGGCCAGGCGATTTTCCTATTCATATCGTGGAAGTTTCTTCACGGCGTGTGGCACGGCGAGACGGACGGGTACGGCGCCGCGCTGTTGGTCGAGGAAGGCGGCGGGCTCGGCGGGCTCCCGAGGCCCGCGAGCGACGGGATCAGAGGGCCGTGGGCGGCGTTCTCCGGCTTTGGCCCGTGGTTCCACGGGCTCGGGAACGTGGTCTCGAAGTGCCCGTGGGCGCTCGCGCTGTTCCTGGCGCAAGTCCCCGGGATCGCGTACGATTTCACGCTCGCGTGCCGGATGTTCTTCGCCGTCGTGGGGAACATGACGGTGAACGAGTTCGAGAACGCGCACCGGTACGAGCACATGCTCTCCGCGGAGACGGACGTGGACAAGCGCGGGAACCGAAAGTTTTTTAACCGGTTCGACCGCGGGTGGGCGATCAACTGGTTCGAGTTTTGGAGCGGGACGCAAGGGAAGATCGACTGGGACGCGATGTGCTACGCGGTCGACGCCGGGGAGGTGAACGGGCCGCCGCGGTGGAGCTACACGCACCTGCATTCGAAATCGCGACTCCCGCGGTGGCTGAAACCGTATTGCTGTCAGTGGCACCGATCGCACAACGCCAACCCCGGTCACGGGCACTCGCACGGGGGCAAGCCGTGCGAGGCGCACCACGGCGGTGGGGACTCCGCGAACAAAACGATAGATCCCGCGGACGTCGGCCTGCACTCGCACTCGCACGGCGGGAAGGAGTGCCACGCGGACCACGGCGCCGCGTCGGAGAAGCCGAAGAACCAGGCTGAGCTCGACGATCGCTTGCGACGCATCGTCGGCGCCCCGCGCGGCGGGAACGCGCCCGCGGCGGACGCCGGCCACGGCAACGGCAACGGCCACGGCCACGGCCACGGCGCGCAGCCGCCGCAGGTGACCCCGGAGGAGATGATCGCGCGTCAGCGGGCGCAGATGGAGGCGATGATGCAGCGGCACGAGGCGCAGCTGGCGGCGACGGCGGCGGAGAACGGGATGACCGTCGACCAGCTCAAGGCGGAGATGCGCGCGAACCAAGAGGCGGCGCAGCAGGACGCGATGCAGAAGATGGCGGAGCGAAACGGGATGACGGTGGAGCAGCTGCGGGAGGCGCAGGAGAAGCAACAGCTGGAGATGATGCGGCAGCACGCGGCGCGGAACGGCATGACCCTCGAGGAGTTTAAGGCGGCGCAGGAGAAGCAGATCGCGGCGGCCGCCGCCGCGGAGGGCGTCACCGTCGAGCGGTTCAAGGAGCTCGTGCAGGAGAGGCAGATGGCGCAGCGGCAGATGATGGCGGAGATGCAGCAGCAGCGCGCGGCGCAGATGCTCGCGATGAAGGCGAAGTACTCGCAAGCGTGATCTACCGTAATTAATTAATAAGCGACTCGATTCTTTTTACTCGCCGCGGCGTCTAACTCCTACCTATATGATAGTCTGGTCACGCGATGCCCGCCTCTTCTGCCGTCAGCACGACAGCGAGAACGGCGTCCCGCTGTCGATCTCCGTGATCGCGCCGATCGCCTCCCCGCACTGCTGCTTCTCCGTTCGCCCGCGGTACGAGTAGTAGTCGTAGCACGAGTGCGTCTCGTAAGATATGACCACCGTGGACGAGCTCGGCGTGAACGAGAACCCCTCGTTCGTGTGCGAATACTCGCTCACGCCCGTGGCGGATATCGACTTGAACAGCGACGCGCTCAGGCCGCTCCCGCCCGTCGGCCGCGACACCTGGTCCCTCTCCACCGTGTTCGTGTGATCTCTGAACGAGTAGCACACCCCCGGGACGCACCCGGTGAGCGTGACCGTGCACGCCTGCTCGCCGAACGCCATCGACACGACGCCGCGGGAGGTGCCGTACTGGGAGTCGATCTGGCACGAGGCACCCACGGTGTCCGTCGCCGTGGACGCGATGAGCGAGCAGTAGTTCCGCGCGTACCTGCGAGAGATGGATGGACGGACGGACGGCGGGAAGGTGAGCGGGGCGCGATGGACGGACGGACGACGCGCGGTGAGCTGTTTTTTTTTCTCATTCATCTCTTCCGTCTCGACGCGGGGACGAGCGCGCGCGCGCGACGCGACGCGCACCTGTTCGGGAACGCGCTCGTCGGCGTGAACTGCGTGAACGCCGCGGTGGCGTGACGCGTGCCGAAGCACGCGAGCAGCGCGAGCGCCAGGAGCATCGCGAGCGGTCGCGTCGTCATCGCGCGCGTCGCTTTGTGGCGCCAACGGCTTATTTTTCTGGAGTTGACGTTGGAAGCGCGAGCGCGAGCGCGCCTGAATATTCGGGCACTCTCTCTCGCGCGCCTCTCGCGACCGAGCGACGCCGTCCACCGAGATCACGCGCACATGATCGAGGTCGTGCTGAACGATCGTCTCGGGAAGAAGATCCGCGTCAAGTGCAAGTGCGTCGGCGACCCGCGCGTCGTCGCCCCTCCCCGCGCGATCGCTCGCTCGCGCGCGGCGGCTCGTCGCTCGACGAATCATTCATTTCCTCGACTGATCCGATCCTCCCTCCTCCCTCCGACCCGCAGCGAGGACGACACGATCGGCGACCTGAAGAAGCTCGTCGCCGCGCAGACGGGGACGCGCCCGGAGAAGCTCAGGATACAAAAGTGGTACAACATCTACAAGGATCACATCACGCTGGAGGACTACGAGATCCACGACGGCATGGGGTTAGAGCTCTACTACAACTAGCGAAGACTAGCGAAGACGAGCGAAGACTACGAGACTCGCGCATCAGACCGCGGCGCCGCCGACGGGCGCGACGCGATGGCGAACAAGCAGAGAGGCGGGTGGTCGCGCGCGACGAAACGGCGCGCGCTGCTCTTCGTCCTCGCGCTCGCGGCGTTCCTCGCGTTCGGTCGTCGGTCCGCGACCGGCGGCGGCGAAGTCCTCGAGGAACGACGCGAGACGAAAAACGAAAGACGCGCGACGCTCGAGGAAAACGACGGTCGCGCGGAAAATGATGGTCTCGTGGCCGACGCCCGCGGGGGAGATGGGTCCGTCGCCGTCGCCGCGGCGCCCGCGACGTTGGTCTTGATCATCGGTCAACCGCGCGGCGGCGACATCGCGTGGAAGTCGTTCGAAACGCACGTGTACCGACGGTTCAACGCGACGGTGGCGACGGTGTTTCCGTGCGCGAAAAAAACCGCCGCCGCCTCGCCGAAGACTCGCATCGAACGCCTCGCGACGTACGACTGGTGCTTCGACGAACCGGACGACTGGTCGGTGCACATAGACGCCGTCGACTGCTCGCGGACGATCGACCCGGCGACGTCGCGGCCGTACAATAAATCCGTCGCGAACAACTGGAGAGAGTTTTATTGCGACGCGACGAAGGAGCCGTCGCTCGCGTTGTTGGGGGGATTGCACGACTGCATCCTCGGGAATCCGAGGTACGCGTGCCGCGATGCCACGAGCGGCGGCGGCGGACGGAATAAGAAGGTAAAAGGGGGGTGGAACGCGACGCGCGCGGCGGGCGGGAACAGGACGCACAGGACGGGATGCCGACGCGAGAAACCCATGGGGTCCGGGGCGATCATCGCGTCGATGCGTCTGATGGCGCTCGAAAAAATCGCAGCGCTCGGGCTGGCAGAGAAGTTCTCGCAGATGATCCTCACGCGCGCGGACTACGTGTATTTGAAACCGCCGCGTCATCCCGTGGCGATGCGCGACGCGAACGTGGTGCACATCCCCGACGGCGAGAACTGGGGCGGCGTCACGGACAGGTACGGCGCAGGGTCGACGCCGGCGATGCTCAAATATCTGCGGTGGGGCGAGAGTTACGCGTGCGACGCGAATAGAACCGCGCACGACATGAGCGTCAGCAACGGGCCGGAGGTTTCCCTGGATCGGTACCTACGCTACGTCGGGATGGACGTGGACGCGTGCGAGGCGACGATGTTTACCGTGCGGCGGTCGTCGGGGGAGGATCCGTACAGCTGGCGCAAAGGGACGCGCGTGGCGGCGCTGGCGAGGTTCGGCCTTCTCGCGAAGTACACGACAGAGTACAAGCGCGCGCTGAAGAACGTCGGGTACGACCCGAACGATCTCGTCTCCGCGCTGGACGCGTTCGCGGCGCTTCCGTAGATGGCGCATAGTTGGAGTTGGAGTTGAGTTCTCGCGCTGTAGTAATTTAATCGCGTAGTTGATCTATGTGTCGTCACGACGGACTCTCGCTTCCGTAGGCTCCGAGCAAGCCCGCTAACGCTCCCCCGCCCCCCCCCGAGTCCGAATCCTCCTTCTTCTCCTCCGCCGCGGGCGCCGCCGCGGGCTTCGGCTTCGGCTTCGCCTTGACGACGACCATCTTCGGCTTGGGCTTCGCGGCGACCGCGGACGCGCCGCCGAAGACGCCGCCGAAGAGCCCCGTCGCCGCCGTCGCCGTCTTCGGCTTTTTATTCGCGCCGCCTCCGCTCCCTTTAAGCCCTTTCCCTTTCCCGTCCTCGTCCGAATCGTCGCTCGACGACTCCAACCGCCGCACGAACCCCGCGCTCGCTCTCTGCGCCTCCTCGAACACCGCCCTCGCCTTCGCCTCCTCCGCTTCCTCCGCGGCGACGCGTTCCGCGTCGAGCTTGGCGTGAATCGCGGAGAGCGCATCCGCGCTCGAGACTTTCGCCTGGCGGTTCGACAGCGACCGCATCTCGTCCAGAGCCGCCATGATGTCCATCTCGCGCTTGCTCTCCGCGGTTCGGTTCTCCAGCGCTTTCATCGCGTCGCCTTCTTCCTCGGCTTCGCGCTCTTCGTCCGCCTCTTGCTCGAGCGCGTCCTTCTCTCGCCACGGTTCGAAATTTCTCGACGCGCCGCTCTCGACGACGTAGTCTGAGTTCTTCGGATCCGTCTTCATGCTGATCTCTTGCGAGCATCGATTACACCGAAAGAAGAACCGGAAGATCTGTAACCCCAGGTACTCCTCCCCGACCGCGTCCTCCTTCCTCGAGTTGAACTTGGTCCCCTTGACGATGAAGTTCCCGCACGTGTTGCAGCACACGGTCATCGGGAGCATCATCCGCACCTTCATCGCGTTGTTCACGCGCCCTTCCTTCTTCTTCCCCCGCGGGATCTTCGACGGATCGAAGTCCGGGGGGATGTACTTGTTCAGAACCTTGCGCTCGCCCATGGTGAACGCGGTCGAGTTCGAGCGCTTCGCGTCGGGGGCGAGAAGAAGCGCGCGCCAGCCGCCGCGCGAAGTAGTGACGAGATCTCGCGTCGATTATTTATTTATTTAGGGCACGACGACCAGACGACGAACAGAACAGAAATGAAAAATCGTCGAGCGGCGGGTGGGAACGCCGCGGACGTCGCGGTGTGGACGATATCACGTACGGGCACGCACATCGTATGATAACACTCGCATCGATTAACATCAATTAACTTCAACTTCATCACTCTCATCATCACGTCAACTTCCTCGGCGCCATGCACGCGAGCAACCCTTGCTGCCACCACGGCTTATCCCCGTACTCGGCGTCCGCCAACGCGTCCACCGCCGCCGCCGACGGCGCCCACGCGCCAACCGCGCCCGCGTGCTGCGCGGCGATGGCCGCCGCCGCGCACCCCACGTTGAGCGCCTGCGGCACGCCGGCGCCGGACGCCCAGGACCGCAAAAACCCGGCGTTGAACGCGTCGCCCGCGCCGTTCGTGTCCACGACCCTGGACACCGTGCACGCGGGCGCGTTCCACCGCCCGCCGTCGCGGTCGCCCGCGAGGACGCCGGCGGCGCCGCGCTTGATGACGACGAGCTTGACGCCGTCGGGGGATCCTTTTCCTCCTCCCTCGCCCTCAGCGACGCCGAGCAACGCGTCGAGCGCCTCCTCCGCGGTGGGCTTCCCCGTGATCTCGCACGCCTCGACCTCGGAAGGCAGCAGAACGTCCACCGCGGAGGGCCCCTTGATCGCGAGCTTCATCGCGCGGTTAGTCCAGCCGCCGTTCGCCTTGAAGATGATGTCGGGGTGGAGTTGAAAGGCGTCAGTCGGAGTTGAAAGGCGTCGAGGGTGGGGATTGAAAGCGAGGTGTGGGCGGAGAGAGATGACGCGCAAAGTCTTTAAGGATCGGCGTTCACCACGCCGACGCGGTCGTATGGGGACCAGTGTGAGGAATGCGCACGTCGAAGTTGGGATCCATCGACACGACGACGCCTCGGCTCTTCAGCCGCCGAACGACGCCCGCGAGTCCACCGTGCACGCCCTCGCAGACATAAAACCCCGCGACGTGGACGTGCGTCGCGTCCAGCGCGTCCGCGTCGCCGCCGTCCGGGAGGAGCTGATTCATCGTCGCCGCGCGCGCCGCGCCGGGCGACGAGACGAACGCGCGCTCCGTCTTCGCGCCCGCCGCGATCGTCACGCACGACGCCGTCGCGTGGTAGTTCAGCGTCGCGATCGATTTGGACGGGTCGCGGAGCTTGCTCTCGTCCGCGAGCGCGCGCGTCAGGACGCTCGCCGCGCGGTCCTTCCCGACCGCCGCGCGCAGCTCCGCGTCGACGCCCTGCTCCGCGAGGTGCCACGCGGTGTTGAGCGCGCTGCCGCCGGGGGAGAGCGCGATCGCGGACGCGGCGACGTCCGCGCCGGGGGTGGGGAACGCGTCGAGCGGGCCTGAGGGAGGACGCGACGGGGAAGCGCGGGGAAGGCGGGGGAGCGTCAGCGCGAGGGGCGGGGACGGG
>MDSW01004124.1_pt1 | contig 14365 bp, 15 predicted proteins | sample 811171 | NCBI WGS metagenome assembly MDSW01 (sample SAMN05326641, study PRJNA326480) | marine metagenome | isolation source: seawater | place: Atlantic Ocean: North West | collected 2012 | reverse complement strand
CAAATAGATCGAGACCAAATAATGAAAATTTTGCATGATAAATGACAACGCTTAAAACTGCTATTGCTCTTAAACCATCAATTTCTGGCCTATAATTTAATTTCATTAATATAAATTATTTTTTAAGTTCTAATTTAAGATTTTCTATGTCTCTTTTGGTGTCTATACAATGCCAAAAACCTGTATGTTTAAAAGCTGACAATTGTTTTTGTTTACAAACTTTTTCTAGAGGCTCTCTTTCTAAATATGTTGAGCTTTTTTTTATATATTCTAAAAATTTTGGATCAATTACAAAAAAACCTCCATTTATCCAACCCTCATCTAATTTAGATTTCTCTTTAAAGTAACTCACTGAATTTCCTCTAATTTTAAGTGCTCCAAATCTCGCTGGTGGCCTTACTGCCGTTAAAGTGACCAGTTTTTTATTTTTTTTATGAAATTTAATAAGTTTATTTAAATTAACGTTTGATAATCCATCACCATACGTCATCAAAAATGTCTCATCTTTTAAAAACTTTTTAAGTTTTTTAAGTCTTCCTCCAGTCATAGTTTTTGCTCCAGTATCAATTAAGCTTATATTCCAATTAGGAAATTTGTTTTTAAAGTAGGTTTTAATGACATTTCCTTTGTAACCTAGCGCTATATAAAAATCTTTATGACCGTACTTGGCAAAGTGCTCCATAATATAAAGAATGATGGGTTTACCTTTTATTTTTACCATAGGTTTAGGAACAGTTTTAGTCAACTCCTCAAGTCTGGTACCAAAGCCGCCTGCAAGAATTACAGTTTTCATTTTAATTAGAATATTTTCAATGTTTCTTTTAACAAACTAAGTCCATTTTCCCCACTTTTTTCTGGATGAAATTGGAAACCAATTATATTATTTTTAAAAACAATTGAAGGAATTTCAATATCAAAATATTTTGTATAAGCTAATACATTCTTTTTTTCAGAAAGCATTGTCATATACGAATGAATAAAATAATAATTTTTATTGAATATTTTTTCATTTAAAAAATTATTTTGATTACAACTTTTAAGAATTTTGTTCCATTTTATATGTGGTATTTTAATATTTTTATTAATAGATTTTTCTTTAATGTTTATTACCTGTCCCTCTATAAGATTTAATCCAGAGTGTTCACCAAGTTCAAAACTTTTAGTTAATAATAATTGCATACCTAAACAAATTCCGATTAAAGGTTTTTTATGATTAGCATATTCATTAATAATGTCTATTAATCCATTTTTTTTAAGTAAATTTATTGCGTTTTCAAAAGCCCCGACCCCAGGTAAAAATAGTATGTCTGAACCTAAAATTTTTTTTTTTTCACTTGTGATATGGCAAGAAAAACCAATCTCTTCGATTGCTCTTGATAAGCTTAAAAGGTTACCGCAACCATAATCAATAATTGTAATTTTTTTCATTTAAGATTTTGTCGTATAATTTTTTCGTAATATTTAATTTGTTCTATCGATATTGGTTTTTTATTTTTATAAAAACTTTTATACCAATTAATCACTAAATTTAACGATTGTTTAAAAGTCAAGACTGTTCTCCATTTAAGAATATTTAATGCTTTGTTTGAGTTAAGCTTAAGAAGTGTTGACTCATAATGTTTGTTTTTTTTTTTGTTATTTGTAATTTTCCAGGAAACTTTTTTCCAAGATTTTTTACTAATTTTTAATAATTCGATAACTTTGTAATTCAATTTTTGATTAGGTCCAAAATTAAAAGCTTCTCCATGTAATTTATTATTTTTATTTAATTTAAATGCAAACAATAAATAACCACCTAAAGCTTCTAAAACATGTTGCCATGGCCTGGTAGAATTTGGACTTCTAATTATTGCCTTTTTATTTATTGACCACGATTTAATGCAATCCGGTATTAATCTATCAGGTGACCAATCCCCCCCTCCTATAACGTTTCCCGCTCTAGCTATTCCAATTTTAATTTTTGAGTTTTTTGGAAAAAAAGATTTGATATAAGAATTAATTACTAATTCAGCTGATGCTTTAGATGAACTATAAAAATCAATACCTCCCAACTCATCATGTTCTTTATAGCCTTTTTTGATTTCAATATTTTTATACACTTTATCACTTGTAATAAGTATGACTGTACATTTTTTTTTAAACAATCTTAGAGACTCTAAAAGATTTAAAGTTCCTAACGCATTAGTTTCCCAAGTCAGCGAAGGAAACTGATAAGATTTTTTTACTAATGATTGAGCAGCTAAATGGAATATAAAATCAGGTTCAAATTTTTGTATCTCCTTACTCAGTAACTTTAAATTTCTAATATCTAATTTTTTTGATCTTATATTTTTAATATTTAATAATTTAAAATGTGATGGAGAGGTGGGTATGTTACACGAGATACCTAGAATTTTTGCCCCATAGAATTTTAACCAAAGCGTTAACCAAGATCCCTTGAAACCTGTATGACCGGTAATTAATACTTTTTTTCCTTTAAAAGTTTTTCTTAAATCCATTTAAAAATATTTTTTTAATCCTTTGGAAAAAACTTCAATTAGGTATTTAACTTCAGAATTTTTTAATGAATAATTAAAAAATATTATGCCATTACCAGGGAAAAAAATTCCATTTTTCTTTAAAAATTTAATAAATTTTTGTCTTTGGCTAGATTTAGATTTTTCCAAAAAATCTCTTTGTGGTCTATCAACGATTTTTTTACTTGAGAAAATTATTCTTATTATTGAGTGAAATCGAATAACTTGAATGTCTAAATTATTTTTACTAATGAACAAGTTTATTTCATTTACAAAAAATTTGGAGTTTTTTTCAATATCTTTAAATATTTTTTTTTTGTTTTTAATTATATAGTCAAGAGTTCGTTTGCCAACATAAGCTGATAAAGAATTGCCCGAATAGGTACCTCCAAAAAATATTTTTTTGTCCTTTTTTTTAAGTTTTTGATAAACCTCTTTACTGATACCTACAAGACCTATTGGCATACCGCCACCTATTATTTTCCCAAAAGTTGATAGCCCTGTTTTAATCCCATATAAACTTTGCACTGATGAGCAATTTATTCTTATACCTGTGAGAATTTCATCAAAAAAAAGAATGAGATTATTTTTTTTGCAATAATTGTTTAAAAATTTTAAATATTCTTCACTTTCTTCAGTCGGAAAACCACCTTGTATTGGTTCGATAAGCACACATGAGATTTTATTTTTATATTTATCTAATATTTTTTTTGAAACCTTAATATTGTTAAAAGGTATGTATTTTAAGTTACTAGTAAGCTTCGGATCTATACCATCAGATAAGCTTGTAATTTTATTTTTATTTTCTTCGTAGAAATTATAATTATTTTTTATATTAAATAAAAATTGGTCAACTGAACCATGCCAACTTCCATTAACATTGATCACTAAATTTTTTCCTGTAGCTGCTCTAGCAACTCTAAGAGCCTTAATGTTTGCTTCAGCACCGGTATTGCACAGTACAAATTTATGAAATTTTGGAAAAACTTTTTTCAAACTTTCAGATAGACTAACTGCGCTTTTATTTGGATGACTAAATTGAGATAAACCAAGTTTAAGATAATCTTTTATACTTTTAATTCTAATATAACTATTATGGCCTAATAACAAAGTTCCAGCGCCACAAGATAAATCTATGTATGATTTTTTTTTTGAAAAAACTCTGCAACCTTTTCCTCTCAGATAAAGATCAACTTTATTATTGTATCCCTCGTTTAATAAAATCATTAATTAAGTTTATAGATTTTTCGCCATTCTGATGCATGACTTTTCCCTAAAACAGTCCCCTCTGCATTACACTCTGTGCATGGGCTATTACATCTTTTACCTTGAAGTAGATTTTTTCTGTATTTTGTGATGGCTGATCCAGTCCAAATTTCAAAAAAATCTGTTTGCATAATATTACCTGTTGTAATTCTTCTCTGCCAATCCTGAGGGCATAAAAATACATCACCGTTCCAATCAATTAAAACAGAGTAGGAAGGATAATTACAATAAGTGAAAGTTCCAACATCATCTTGTTTTCCAATACTAATTGTTCCTGTCCTATTTGTTAATTTTAACCCATAATCTTTGTCGGCTCCATGCCATCTATCTCTTAAAATAACAAAGTCTTTTGGGACACCAGATTCTTTTATCATTTCATTAAATTTTTTTACTTGCTCTGGTCCATCATATAAACTTATCAATAATTTATTCACATTAGAGTTATAAAGATTTAATATTGATTTAGATTTAAGCGTATCACCATTTGTAACAACTTCTACAAATGATACTTCTGCTAACCTTCGACAAATTTGGTAGATATCTTTATGTAACATGGGCTCTCCATAACCACATAAAGTTACAGAACCTTTATATTTAATTTTTTTTAGATCTTCTGATAGTTTGTTAATCAAAGTCATATTCATTTTTTGATAAGTATCTGGTGCAATTTTTGGATCAGATTTTGGACAAAAAGAACAGGACCTATTACAAACATCTATTAAACTTAATTCAATCCAACTTGGTATAGGAACTTTTTTGTGAAAAATTAGTTTATCATCAACAATAACTGTTCTTCTTTTTAAATTAATCTTAATAGCTTTATGTAATCTTTTTGACCTTTTAAATTTTTGATCAAATGATGTCTTTTTCTTTTTCATTTTAAAAATTAATTAACAGCTTCTTTATTTAATACAACTAAAATTTTCTCCCACATATTTCCATATGATCGCATTTGCGGATTTGCTATTATATGTTGTGTATATAGCTTGTATTTTTTATGGTTATAATTAAAAAGCTTATTTCTGTCCAAGAATTTCGTATTATTTATACTATTTAAATTTAAAATATTTAAACCTAACTTTTTTTTTAAAAAATCTAAATCTATTACTCTTCTGTAGGAATATTCAAAAAAACTTTCATGTGATATTAATAGAATTGGTTTTTTGGCTAATATGGCAAAAGAAAATGCTGTAGAAGAGCTTCCAATTACAAGCTTAGCTTCCTTAATTAAATCAAGAGTTTTATTAAAAATAAATTTTCTTTTTAAAGGGAAGCTAAATTTATTTCTTCTATGATGAGCTGCAATTTTAATTTTATAATTAGGATATTTAAATTCAATTTGCTTAAATAAAAGCTCCAATTTATTCCAATAATCTTTTAAATTAATTTTTTCTTTAAATGATTTATTTAGTTTATAATCAAAATCTTCTCCATAATCTTGATCAATAAAAACTATATATTTTTGTTTCTTTTTTTTTTATTCAATAAATACTTTTCATAATCATGATTGTTTACTCTATAAATTTTTTTCTTATTTACTTTTTTTAATAGATTTTTGTATACTAAATAATTTCCGATAAAGAATAATTTAGGTTTAGGCGTTAATATATTTGTAAATATTTTTTTTAAATATACAAAAAAGAGTAAAAAAAATTTTTTAATAGATAGATATTTGTCTTTATTGAAGTAAAATTTAAAACCTGAAAATAAATTAGGTTTAACTGGTATAAATTCATCTGTATATAAATAAATTTTTTTACCTCCTTTTTTCTTCAATAAAATATCAATAATAGAAGTTGTTAAGCTGTTTAATAAATTTAAATAACCAAAAGGTTTTTTAATTTTTTTTAGTTCCTTAATTAACTGGAAAAAACTTTTAATATAAATAAAATTTTTTTTTCTTTTAAAACTGTGAATGTTTAAGCTTTCTTTAAAAAGTTTGTAATTAAAAAGGGGTAATATATTCCAAAATAAAATTTTCCAGTTTTTATATCTTAAATCACAATTAAATTGTTTATAAGTGTGATCTGTTAGTTGTTGAGCTAAAACAACCACTAAAGTTTTGTTATATGAAGTAGACAATTTAAAATTTAATTATGATTTAAAATAAGTTTATTATAATCTGACCATTTACCTACATCTGTCCAATTATTTTCAGATATTGGGAAAATTCCTATTTGTTTCTTTCTAAGTTTCAGTTTTTTAATTAGTTGATCAAAATCTAATCTCTGGTTTTTATTAATAAAATTTAATATTTCTGGTCTCATAATGTAAAGTCCAGTATTTACCAAATAATCAAAATTTGGTTTTTCATCTATTTTTTTTAATTTACCTCTATTATCAAGTAAACAAGAGCCGTACGGCATCTGAAAATTTTTTGTTGCAACAACTATAGTCAAGTATGAATTATTTTTCTTATGATATTCATATAAATTGTTAGTGTCAATTTTGACAATAGTATCGCAATTACTAACAATAAAATCTGTTTTAATTTTATTTTTAAGATAACCAAGCGAGCCTATGGTACCCATTTCCTTTTTTTCTTCTATAAAATTTAAATTAAATGTTTTGTCTTTAAAATAAGATTTTATTAAATCTTTTTTGAAATTCACACTAATAAAAATCTTTTTAAGTCCGTCATTTAAAAATTTATTTATGATGTGTTCTGCGGCAGGAATATTATTAACTGGTATAAGTGGCTTTGGGAAAATATTAGTGAAAGGTTTTAATCTTAAACCCTTTCCTCCTGCCATTATTATTAAAGGTATTTTTTTTAATTTTTCATTACTTGATTTTGAATTTATATTTTCGATGTAATCGATTACTCTTTTATTATTGTCTAATATTGGAATTAAATTAATTTTTTTTTGAGGAAATTTTTCAATAATTTTTTTTATTTCCTTCAATGAGGAATTTTTGTAAATTTTTTCCGAAATAGTTAACGATTTTTTTTTTTTAATAAAATCTTTAATTGTTGTCTCTAAATTTGATCCTTTTAAAATTGCTCTTCTAATATCACCATCAGTTAGAGTACTATAAAACCTATTATTTTTATCAACCACTATTAGACACTTTTCGGTATTTTTCTCAAGCAAAGCCATTGCTGCTCTAATTGTATGTGTATTAACAATTTGTATATTTTTGATCATTTATCTATTATCTATAAATTTTTTTCTTAAGTAAGAATCATTAGCCTTAATATTTATTATAATGTTTAATAAATTACTAATAGATCTTTTGGCCTCATAAGGATTTTTCATTTTTAATAATCTTTTTTGAAATTTTAGGCTTCTAGCTTTTTTTATTGACCTGATAATATTTTTTGTTTGATAATCGCAATCAATAACATTTAACGGTTTAAATTTGCCGTCTTGTCTTGATCCAATGTTAATCGCAGGTAATTTTAGAGAAGCCGCTTCTACAATTCCACTTGATGAATTACCAATAATAAATTCTGAGTGCTTCAAAAGGTTAATGTATAATTCTTTTCCACAATTTTTAATAAGAAAATATTTCTTTTTGTTTTTAAAATTTTTTTTTAAAAATTCTATAATTTTTTTGTTTTTTGGATCTGCATTTGGAAATGTAATTACTAAATTAATTTTGAATAATTTAATTGCCTTTTTCAAATTTACAAGCTGTTGGTTAAGATCATTTAGTTCAAGTGTAACAGGGTGAAAAGTTAATAGTGAGAAAGACTTTTCGAAATTAAAGTTAAATTTTTTTTTAAGTTGTAATTTGGTCATCATCTTTATTTTTTTAAAACTATTTAGCTCATGCATACCTACATCTTTTACTCTCCATTTTTCTTCACCCATTTGTATTATTCTATTTCTATATTCCGGTAGTAGAGGAAAATGAAAATGACTCATTTTTGTTATAGCGTGTCTAATTAGTTCATCTGTAGATCCTAAAGTTACCGCTCCGCCAAAAAAATGAATTACTGGAATATTATAAGGTACAGCTGATATAGGACCTATTAGCATTTCATATCTATCTCCCAAAGTAATAATCTTGTTTGGTTTATGCTCTAAAATTTTTTTATTAAAAAATAATAAATCGAGAGCAAAACTTTCAGTCAAATTTTTAATTTTTTTATTTTTATAACTATTTTTTAAAATTTTAAATTTTTTGTCTATAAAATTAATAGTCTTTCCATATGTTGGATCGATATGAGATTGGGTAACTAGCAAATATAAAGATATATTTTTACTATTGTTCAAAGCATTCAAAACAGGGTAGTATCTGTCGTAATCTGATCTGCCGACTGATAATACGAATATTTTTTGTTTTTTCATTTTTAAAAACTAATTGAAGGACTGCTTGGAAAATTAATCGATTTAGAAAATATCTTATTAGATTGATCCAAGTTGTCTTTCTGAAATTTTTTAAATATTTTTAATGTATGTAATGGTCTCCAAATAGACCTACAGATAAATCCTTTCGCTCTCAAAGATACCAACAACTTATTTTTATTCTTTTTATTTTTGAGCATACCTGTAATTAACCAATAATTACTTTTTGAATTTGGGGGCTCTTTAAAAATATCAATAATATTTCTTTTATTAAAAATCTTTTTATAAGTTATAAAATTTCTACGTTTAGCAGATAAAATATTCTTAATCTTTTCAATTTGAGCACATCCCACGGCAGCAGACAAATTTGACATTCTATAGTTAAAGCCAATTTCATCATGAAAATGATCTTTGCTACTTTTTCTTTTTGCATGAGTGGATAAATGCAAAGTTGCTTTAGCTAATTTTTTGTTATTCGTGATTATCATTCCTCCGCTTCCAGTTGTTATTGTTTTATTTCCATTAAAACTTAACACTCCAGCATCACCAAAAGACCCGAGGTGTTTGTTGTTATAAAAAGATCCGAGTGCTTCTGCTGCATCTTCAATTAATATTATTTTATATTTTCTGCAGATTTTTCTCAGTTGTACGATTTCACTTGCCATTCCATATAGATGAACAACAACTAATGCCTTTAATCGTTTACCTGTTCTTTTATTAATGTAATAATTTTTTTTTTTCTTTGAAATTCTTTTTAGATATTTGTCCAATTTTTTTGGACAAACCCCAAGGGTTTGAGGGTTAACATCAACAAAATTAGGATTTGAATTACAGTACAAAATTGAGTTTATTGTTGCAACATAAGTTAAACTAGGCAGTAAAACTTCGTCATTTAAATTAGCTTTAAAATATTTTAAAATTAAATGTAAAGCAGATGTTCCCGAGTTTGTAGCTACTGCAAATTTTGTTTTGGTATATTTCTTAATTTTATCCTCAAATTGTATTACAAACTTTCCGACAGAAGATACATAACCAGATGCAATACATTCAGCTAGATATTTTTTTTCATTACCAATAAACAAAGGGTCATGTAAGCCTTTTGATTTATTTTTTAAAATTTTAGTTAAATTTTTTAAAATCTCTTTCTTCATTTTTATTATTAACTATTTAAATACCAATATATTGTTCGGTTCAGACCATCATTTAAATCGATGTATTTTTTATAACCAATAGTTTTCTCTGTTTTTTTCATATCAGGAATTCTTCTTTTAGGTGAACCTAGGGTAACTTCTCCCTTAATAATTGAAGTTTTAAATGAAAGTATCTTTTTAATTTTTTTAGCAAGATTCAACATCGTAATTTCCTCTTTCATATTCCCAATATTGAATATGTCATTTTTAATTTTTTTATTTAAAGAAAGTTTAATGATTTGATTTATTGCATCATCTATGTAACAAAAAGCTCTTTTATGTGAAGGAGAAAAAACTAAAATTTTTTTTTTGGAACCCTTTTTTTTGCTAGTAAATTTTTTTATCAATTCTGGTATGACATGACTAAATCCCATCCTAGGACCATAAATATTATGTGGCCTCAAAATGAGATAATCAAATTTAGAAAATTGAACTAATTTTTCATTAAGAATTTTTGATATATAATAAGAGTCTCTATTTATTATTTTATTTTCAATTATAATTTCATTATTTTCTTTAATTGGAAATTTAACTTTATTTCTTTTTATTATCGGAGAATATACTTCACTTGTAGAAAATATTATTAATTTTGCTTTTTTTTTTAAGTTATTATTTAAATTTATAATGTTTTTCAAACTTAAAATATTATTTGTAAGTGAACCTAATGGATCTTTATTGATATTTTTTACTCCTACAGAACCAGCCAGGTGAAAAATAAACGAAAGATTTTTAATTTTAAAATTATGTTTTTTTGATAAGTCAATTTTAATTAATTTTACCTTTTTATTTTTAAGTATTGTTTTCAACTCTTTATCCTTTTTACCCCTTAAAAAATTATCTAAAATTAACACTTTAAATTTTTTTTTAATAAGTTCCCTACAAAGATGTAATCCGATGAAACCTGCTCCTCCTGTAATTATTGCTGTTCTAGTCATCGCCAAGAGTTTTGATTTTAAAATTTTTTTGTTTTAGTTGTTTTTTGATTTTATTATCTAAAACCATGTTTATGTCAAAATAATGAGGTTCTATCGGTAATTGAGAAAAATTTATTCCCTTAAATTTTTTGTGTGCTACACAAAATACTACCACATCATAATTTTTAAAACTTGGCATTTTTTTTATAAAAAAATTGTTCTTTTCCAAATTTTGGATATTTGGGTCATAAATCTTTACTTTATGACCATTTTTTTTTAACAAATTGAAAAGTTCAATTGATGGACTATAACGTAAATCGTCAACATCCTGTCTATAAGCAGCTCCCATCATAAGAATTTTATATTTTTTCTTAGGTAAATTTTTTTTTATAAAATTATGAGAATTGTGAGGCATGTTTTTGTTTATTAAAACCGACTTCAAAGTTAGTGGAAAATTATTTTGTTTTTTGAAGATATATTTGCTAGAGATTTTTGAAAAACCAGGATCTTTTGTTAAACAATAGCCTCCTACACCTAAACCTGGCCTCATTATATTTGAATGAGTTTTTCTCATTTTTATTCCATCAATTACTTTATTTAAATTTACTCCGATACTATTAGCGAACTTCGTCCACTCATCAATAAAAGCAATATTTACTGCTCTATAAGAATTTTCAAGAATTTTTGATGTTTCGCAGTCTCTTGTTTTTTCAAGTTTAAAAAGTGGGTATTTTTTTGTGTTTATTACTTTTTCTAAAAAATTTTTACAAGCAGTTGAGGACTCTCTGTTTATTCCAGAATAACATCTTTTTATATTAACGATAGAATCATAATAATTTAATCCTGGCATCACTCTCTCGTAACTGTAAGAGTATAGAGCCTTACTCTTAATGCCTTTAACTTTAAAAACTTTTTCAATTATTGGATAAATTATTTTTTCTGAGGTTCCTGGTGGCACAGTAGTTTCTAACACCACTAATGTTTTACTATTTAAATACTGGGATAAATTATAAAAAAAAGCTTTGAGTGATTTATAAGCAATATTAATGTTTTTTTTATCAAAATCAAAATTTATACTAACAACAACAACTTTTGAATTAATTATTTTTTTTAAATCTCCAGATAATTCAAAATTTTTATTATGAGAAGCTTTTTTGATAATTTTTTTTAATTTTAAATCACATAGTTTATTAGAAAAATTATTTAAAAATTCTTTTTTTGATTTTTTTAAAAAATTCAATTTTTTTTCAATACCTATTACTTTTAATTTTTTATTTTTTTTTGCTCCAATAATGCAGGCTAAAGGCAAACCTACATATCCTAATCCTATAATTGATATTTTTTCCATTTAAATAAAATTAAGCGCCAGCTTATAATCTTGAATCGTATCTATATCTATACTGTATTTGGGATTTTGTATTTTAAACGCTATTGTTTTTTTATCTTTAAAAAAAGTTTTGTTTTTCACGATAAATTTTTTATTTGAAAAAAAAAAGTTACCATTTACTTGATAATTTTCTTTATTTTTTTTCGACAAGCTTAAAAATCCATTTTTAATTTCAAAATTTCTTTTTTTCATTCTTGAAGTTTTTGAAACTGATATTAATGGATAAATAAATTTATTTTTTTTAAATATCTTAAAAGCATCGCTTACCATGGATTTACTTCTAAATGGTGTAGTAGGTTGAAGTAAAATCACATTCTTAAATGAAATTTTTTTTTTTTTAAGAAAATTAAATGCGTGGATCAGGGCGCTTGCAGTGGTTGAATTAGATTTCGAAAGCTTTTCTGGTCTTTTAATTTTAACCAATTTACTTTTATAATCTTTGTTTAAAAAAGATTCATCATTGGTCGACAGCACAATTTTTTTGATAAATTGAAGTTTATATGCAAATTCAATCGTATTTTCGACCAAATTTAAATTTCTGATTTTTAAATTATGTTTATTTTTAATTCTCATTGAATTTTTTCTTGCAAGAATAAAAGCTATTGTACTCATCAAATTAAGTCTCTGGATAAAATAAGTTTATTTTCCAAAATATTTCTTCGTAATTTTTTACCAATAATTTTTCGATATTTCATTGGGTCTATTCCTGTACCTGGTCTTTTAAAAGTTATATCTGTTCTAGTTAACACTTGCCCTTTTTTTAAAAAAGTTTTTGAAACAATGCTTTTTCTAGCTACTTTTTGAACATCTAACTCATTTTTTAAAACCTTTTTCTTACTTTTACCTAACATTATTTCAAGTTTTCTTATTTTTTTTACAAGTTTTATAAATTCTTCTATATTTGAAGAGCTTTTATGATCAGGTCCAACCATTTTTTTGCTCAGTGTAACGTGTTTTTCAATTACTTGGGCTCCCATCGCTACCGCTGCCAAACATGCTTCTTCTCCAATAAAATGATCTGAATAACCAATCGAACATTTAAATTTTTTCCTTAATTCATTTATTATATTAAGGTTTAAATCTTTATTTACTGCTGGATAACTGCTTACACAATGTAATAGTGTTATATTCTTTTTAAAATTTTTATTCAAAATTTTTATTGAGTTTTTAATTTCTTCAATGCTAGACATTCCAGTTGAAAGAATGATTTTTTTTTTTATATTTGATAAATATTGAAGCTGATCTAAACTTTTAATTTCTCCTGATGGAATCTTAATTCTTTTTATTTTTAATTTGTTAACTAAATATTTTAAACTTTTAAGGTCAAAAGCAGAACACATATACTCCAATTTAAATTTTTTACATAATTTGGAAATTTTTAGATGATCTTCTTTTTTTAATTGATTCTTTTTACTCATCTCTATTATTGAACCTTTACCGGTGTTTTTTACTTGATAATTAGCTTTAAATGCATCTTTGCAATAAACATCATGGGGATTCGCTAGTTGAAATTTAACAGCATCTACTCCTGAATCTTTAATAAGTTTTATCATTTTAGCTGCTCTTTTGTAAGAACCATTATGATTGGGACCAATTTCAGCAATAACAAAAACTCTATTATTTTTTGGCATTTTTGAACTCTAGAATTTCTAAACCCTTTGTAAATATCTGTTTTTTTGATCTATATTTTTTTTTAATATTTTTTTTTTTAAAATTATTAAGTATAAGTGAAATAAAATTTTTACCAGAATAATGAGTAAATGGATAGCCACCACCAAACCTAGGATTAAAATCGATAAAAAATATCTCACCTTTTTTTGTTTCTATTGCATCACAATCTAGATTTCCAACATGTTTTAACTTTTCTGATATTGTTTTTCCCAATTTATAATATTTTTTATTATTTAATATTTTTGCCTGATAGGTCTCTCCATCGTGCATCATTAATTTCTTTTTAGCACAACAATCAACAAAATTACCATTTAAATCATTTAAGATATCAAAGTGTATTTCATTTCCATTTATGAAATCTTGAATTATATAATTTTTTTCAAAATCACTATTTTTGATATTTGATATCTTCTTAATATTTCTGGATGAATAACCAAGTTTTTGTTTTTTGATATAATGTTTTTTTTTATTTTTAATTTCATTAAAAGAATAATAAATTTTTGGAGTTTTTATATCATTTGATTTACATAATATCGATGTTTTTGATTTATCTAGAAGTTTATCTAAAAGACTATACGGAGATACTAATATTTGACAATGTTGTTTATTAAATTTTTTTTTAGCTTTTGCTAAAATTTTAAGATCATAATTGGTGCATGGTATAATCAAATTAATTTTCTTTTTTTTTACTAAAAATAGTAACGTTTTTAAGTATCTTTTTTCCCCTTCTGAAACTAAAGGAATTTTAAGTTTTTTTGAATTTGAAATATTCATTGAAGCATTATAAAAATTATTATCACCAACGAAAATCTCTGAATTTTTGTTTTTTTCTTCAATCAAAAATCTAACGAAATAACTTCTTCGACCTGTATTAGTAGTAAGAATATTCATTTTATTTTTTTCTTAGACATGCGATAAATTCATGTTCGTTAAATGAAAAATATTTAAATTTTATCTCTCCTAATTCATCAACGTGAAACTCATGAAATAAATTTGAAAAATCTTTTAGATTTTTTGAATAAAAAGTTTTAATTTTCTGTTTTTTTTTAATTTTTTTATTTTTTTTTCTTTCTCTCTCGAAACTGATTAGTTTTCCTTTTCTCAGATCCGACTTAGGCCCATTAAT
>MDSW01020212.1_pt1 | contig 14366 bp, 15 predicted proteins | sample 811171 | NCBI WGS metagenome assembly MDSW01 (sample SAMN05326641, study PRJNA326480) | marine metagenome | isolation source: seawater | place: Atlantic Ocean: North West | collected 2012 | reverse complement strand
TATGCTATCGAGTACGACTATGTTGACCCAAGAGAGCTATTTTCTACTTTAGAAACAAAAAAAATTAAATCTCTTTATCTTGCTGGACAAATTAATGGAACAACAGGATATGAAGAAGCAGCTGCACAGGGTTTAATGGCAGGAATTAATGCAGCACTTGCAATTAAAAAGCAGGAGCCTCTAATTTTAGATCGCGCACAAGCTTACATTGGAGTTATGATAGATGATCTGGTTACAAAAGGTGTTGCTGAACCCTATCGAATGTTTACATCCCGAGCTGAATACAGACTTAGTCTAAGAGCTGACAATGCGGATGTAAGACTAACTCAATTAGGAATTAATATAGGGTTAGTTCAAAGTAAAAGAGCGCAAATTTTTACTAAAAAAGTTAATAAAATCAACGAGTTAAGTAATATTTTAAAAAGCCTTAAAATATCACCTAATGAGGCAGAGAAATTCAATATTAAAATTGCAAAAGACGGTGTCAAAAGATCTGCCTTTGAAATTTTATCAAGAGATGGTGTATCTTTTGATAAACTAAGGTCAATCTGGAATAAAATTCCTAAAGCATCAAGAGATGAGGAAGAACAAATAGAAATAAGTGCTCATTATTCCGGATATCTTGATAAACAGGAGGCTGATATTATTGCATTTAGAAGAGATGAAAATTTAACAATACCAAATGATATAAATTATTCTAAGTTAAGCGGTTTATCTAATGAAGTTAAAAGCAAATTTAAGCAAATAAGGCCAAAAACATTAGGACAAGCGCTAAGAATAGATGGAATCACCCCGGCAGCAGCCTATATTCTGCTTTCTCACGTAAAAAAAGGCCAAAAAAAGCTTAAAAGAGCTTAAATGGTTAGAGAAACCCAGATTGACACATTCAGTAGATTCACTCAAGTTTCACGTGAAACAATCATAAGTTTAAAGATATATGAAAATAAGCTTATTAATAGTAATAAAAAGCTAAATTTAATAGGTAAATCTACCATAGACAATATATGGATTAGACATTTTTTAGATAGTGCACAAGTCATTGATTTTATTGATAAAAAAAATAAAACCTTGATAGACATAGGTTCTGGAGCAGGTTTTCCAGGTTTAATATTAGGAATTTTATTAAAGGATCGAAAAATTCCATTTAAAGTAAAATTATTAGAGAAAAGTCCAAAGAAAGCAAAATTTTTAAATGATGTTATTAGTGAGCTTAGCCTAGATGCTGAGGTAATAGAAAAAAATATTTTTGAATATTCAAAACAATTATCAGAAGATGTCTTTGTCGCTAGGGCGTTTAAGCCATTAAACATAATTTTAAAACTTATTCACAATCAACCTATAAATTTCAAAAAATTTTTTATTTTTCTCGGAAAAACAGGAAAAAAAGAATTAATAGAAGCTTCTAAATTTTGGGATATTGAGTATAAGCAAAGGGTAAGTGTTACTAATAGTGATTCGATTGTTATAGAAATTGATAGGATTAAAAAAAAGTAAATTGAAAAATACTCAAATTATTTCGGTAATAAATCAAAAAGGTGGAGTAGGAAAAACCACTACAGTTATAAACCTAGCTACCTCACTCTCTCTTCAAAATAAAAAAATTTTGGTAATTGATCTTGATCCACAAGGAAATGCTACAACGGGATTTGGTTTATCAAATACAGATAATGACAAAACTATCTATGATGTTCTGAATGGCAATTCAGCATTTGAAGATGCAATTAGAGACACTAAAATTAATAATTTAAAACTTGTCTCATCCAACGTAGATCTTTCAGGTTTGGAAGTTGAAACAGCAAGTGAAAATAGAAGAGCCTTTTTATTAAAAGATAAAATTGAAAATTATATTAATAGTCCCAAAAATGAATTTTCATATGTTTTTATTGACTGTCCTCCCTCATTAAGTTTGCTTACGGTTATGTCGCTCGTTGTAGCAAAATCTCTCATAGTGCCACTCCAGGCCGAATTTTTTGCACTGGAAGGTTTAAGTCAACTAGTTAAAACTATAGACAGAGTTAAAATTAAACTGAACCCTGAGTTAGTAATCAGAGGAGTACTTTTAACAATGTTTGACAAAAGAAATAAGCTTTCATCACAAGTTGATTCTGAAGCTAGAAAATTTTTTAATGAAAAAGTTTACCAAACTCAAATACCCCGGAATGTAAGGCTTTCAGAGGCCCCCTCACATGGAATTCCCGTTGTAATTTATGATAAATTATGTGCAGGTAGTAAAGCTTACTCTAGTTTTGCTGAAGAATTTTTAAAACAAGAAAACATTATGGAAAGCGCTGCTTAATGATTGAAAATCGTCTTAAAAAAGGTCTTGGTCGTGGACTTTCTTCTTTGCTGGGTGACTCATCTAAAAAAATACAAACTAATAAGGTCGCTATTAAAGATTTAGTCAGAAATCAATATCAACCAAGAAAACACTTTAGTAAAGAAAGTTTAGAAGAACTAAGTTTATCAATAAAAGAACAGGGTGTGATCCAGCCAATTATTGTTCGTCCAGATAAATCTTCCGAGGGGAAATATGAGATAATAGCTGGAGAACGTAGATGGTTAGCATCTCAAAATGCCGGCTTACATGAAGTTCCAGTTGTTGTTTTAGATGTTGATGATGTTAAATCTCTTGAGTTTGCAATAGTTGAAAATGTTCAAAGACAGGATTTAAATCCTATTGAAGAATCTAGAGGCTATCAAAAATTAATAGATGATTTTAATTATAACCAAGAAAAATTATCAAAGTTTATTGGTAAAAGTAGAAGCTACATAGCAAATTCATTAAGATTATTAGCACTTCCAGAAGAAGTTTTAGTTATGGTTGAAAAAGGAGAAATATCAGCAGGACACGCAAGGTCTTTGATCGGTTTAAATAATGTTATTGAAATAGCAAAGAAAATTATAAGCAAAAAACTTTCTGTAAGACAAACAGAAATATTGTCTAGACAATTTAGAAACAAAAAATTGAAAATTATTCACAAAAAGGACTCAAATTTATTAGATTTACAAAAATCAATAGAAGAAAAAACTGGTTTAAATGTAAATATAAGCAATAAAAAAGATAATTCAGGTACAATAACTTTTGAATATAAAGATCTAGATCAGCTAGATAAAATTATAAAAATTATAAAGAATAACTACTAGCTTTTTTACATATTCTTGTAAAAAAATTGAAGAAAACAATTTTTGAAACTTGCGGATTTTTTTTACAAAGAAGTTCAGCTTTATTAATTTCGGATATAATATTTTTTAGATCACTCGTTTTCCAGATATTGAGCTGTTTTTTTACAATAGGTTTTTCTTTCCAAAAAATCGGAGGTTTTAATGCATTAAGTAAACCATCTAAATCATTATATTTTTTTTCAGTTTTTTTAATATTGAGTAGTCTATTTATTTTATTACTCATAATTCTAAAGAAAAAAGTTTGATTTAAAGTATTTTCATATAATTCCGATAAAATTTTTTTGTATTCTAAAACATTTCCACTTAAGCATTCATTAACAAAGCTATCAGATTTGTATTCTCCGGAAAAATTTATTAGCGATTTAATATTATCTATTTCTAAATTTTTATTATTCATTGAAAATGCTTTAATTTTATCTATTTCATTTTTTAAGTTGTTACGATCACTATTAGATTTTTCAATTAATAAATTAACAGATTCTTGTGACAAACTAATATTATTTTTCCTCAGTTCATTTCTTGCAATTATTTCTAGATCTCTGTTGTTATCTAAATAGCATGGAACACAAAGTGTTTGTTTTTCCTTTTCAAAAAAATTTCTTAACTTAGATTTTTTATCTAGTATATTTGAAATAATAATCATACAAACACCCACTGGAAACTTTTCGGAAATTTCTTCTATTTCGTTAAATATTTTATCAGACGCACCATTTATTATTATAATTTTTTCTTTTGTAAATAGTGATGCTGAATATATGGTATTATAAAATTTTTCTTTATCACTTATTATATTGTTTTCGTAAAAAGATAAAAGTTCGGCATCCTGCTTATTTTTTGCAATTAGAAATTTAATTTCTTTTTTTAAGCCTTCATTTTCACCATATAATAAAAATAAATTATATTTAAAATAAAAACTTGGCTTCTTCGATATTTCATAACTTTTAGCTATCATTTTCTAAATTCTTTGTGAAAGTTTTATAAGTAATTCTTGATATATGTTGTCTATTAAATTTTTAATAATTTTGTTTTCTTGAATTATAGTATCAGAATATTGGTCCTGTATTTTATAGCTCGATGAATGAGTAAAGTTTTGATCTAATATTTTTTCATTATTCTGATTATTTTCTACCTCAATTTTACTGGTAATTGTAATTTTGTATTCTAAAATTTTTCCAGTAGAACTTGTTGCAGTTGCACTTTTATCTTTTACAATATCTATTTTAACACTGAGCATTTTTGCATCTGGATTATTTTTTTGAGCTCTAGACATATTTTCCATTTTTAAATAAAGTTGTTTTCCTAACTTTTGGTCGCCAGTAATGGAACTTTTTGTAATTTTAAATTTCATATCTTGGGAGTTAAATATTGGTTTATAACCAGTACATCCAGTGAGGAAAATTAGCAAAATTATTGATGTGGCCAATAAAGTTATTTTTTTCATTTTTCGGTTATAAAATTTATTAATTTATTTTTTAAATATATATTTTTTATTACTTTTACATTTTCTACATGTTTGGAAACATTATCAATAGTTTTTGCCTTTTCTATTACTAAATTTTCCTTAGAGTTTATTGGCATACTAAATATACCTCTCTTTTTTCCATTTACTTGAACAACTATTTTACACTCCTCTTCTTCTAATAGAGCCGGATTGTAAATAGGCCAATAAAATTTTTTATTTATTGTTTCGCAACACTCGTGTGCTAAATGAGGAATAAGTGGCATTAGTAGCATTATTATTTTTTCCCATTCTGCTTTTAAGATTTTTCCAGAGATTTTATTATTTGTTACATATTCGTTAATTAAATTATAAATTTCATGTAAATTTGCTACGACAACGTTATATTGAAAATTTTCTAGATTTTTAGTTACATTATAAATAGTTTTATTAACCGCTTTTTTCATATTAATATCTTCAGGTTTTTTAGTTTCATCTTTTTTATTTAATATTTCATTATGTAATCTCCAAAGTTTTTGAATAAATTTGTGTGACGCAGAAACTCCCTCAACCGACCATTGCACATCTCTTTCTGGCGGACTATCCGATAACATAAACCATCTAATTGAATCTGCTCCATAAATACTTACCATTTCACCAGGATCTACAATATTTTTTTTTGATTTAGACATTGATTCAGAAGGTCCGACATAAACTTTTTTCTTATTTTTTTTTGCTATATAAGTACTATCTGGTTTTTTTTCTACTTCAAAAGGATATAGCCATTTATTATCTTCACTCTTATAAGTTTCGTGGCACACCATTCCCTGAGTAAATAAATTTTCAAATGGTTCGGTGTAAGTAAATTCTTTGTTATTATGTGATAAAGCCTTCATAAAAAATCTTGAATACAGTAAATGTAAAATAGCATGTTCCACTCCCCCAATATATTGATCAACTGGCATCCAGTATTTAATATCATCTATTTCATAACCGTACTTTTTGCTTTTAGGAGAACAAAATCTTAAAAAATACCAAGAAGAATCCACAAATGTATCAAGTGTGTCTGTCTCTCTTATAAGTGTTTCGCCATCAGTGCTTTTGGTATATTTCCAATTAGGATGTTTATCTAGTGGATTTCCTCTTGCATTTAAGTCCACATCATCAGGAAGTAATACAGGTAAATTTTCTTTTTTTTCTGGAAATGCTTCACCTTTTTTGTTGTACAAAATAGGAATGGGACATCCCCAGTACCTCTGTCGTGACACCCCCCAGTCCTTTAAACGAAAAGTTATTTTTTTTTCACCTAATTTTTTTTCACTAATTACTTCTATAATCTTCTTAATACCTTCATTTACATTGAGACCATTCAAAAAATCTGAATTAAATAGAACTCCATCTTCTGTAAATGCAGTCTTATCAATAATAAATTTTTCAGTATTAAAGTTTTCTGGCTTAACAACGGGTAAAACTTCTAGCTTATACTTATTGGCAAAATCTAAATCCCGCTGATCATGTGCTGGGCATCCAAATATCGCACCTGTTCCATAATCCATTAACACAAAATTAGCGATATAAATTGGAAGTTTTTTACTTTTTTTAAAGGGATGTAAAGCAAATAAATCTGTATTGAAGCCAAGCTTTTCTGCATTGGCAAGAGCTTCTTCTGTGGTTCCTATTTTTGAACATTCAGATTTAAAAGAAATAAAATTTTTATCTTTTTCAAATTGTTTTGCAATAGGATGGTCTACAGAAATTGCAATAAAGGAAGCTCCAAATATTGTGTCAGGTCTGGTTGTAAAAACTTTTATTTTATTTAATATATTTTTATTATCTATTTCAAAATTAATCTCACAACCAAAAGATTTACCTATCCAGTTTTTTTGCATTAATTTAACTTTTTCTGGCCAATTTTTCAAATTATCGAGTTCATCTAATAAATCTTGGGAAAATTTTTTAATGTTAAAAAACCATTGAGAAAGTTTTTTTCTTTCTACAGGAACACCAGAACGCCATCCTTTTCCATTAATTACCTGCTCGTTTGCTAAAACTGTTTGCTCCTCTGGGTCCCAATTGACATAATTATCTTTTTTATAAACTAAGTCTTTTTTAAACAGTTCTAAAAAAAATTCTTGTTGGTGTTTGTAATATTCTGGTTCACAAGTGGATATTTCACGATCCCAATCTAAAGAAAATCCGAGCTGCTTTAATTGTACTTTCATATTTTTTATATTTTCTTTTGTCCATTCTTTAGGATGAAGGTTATTTTCTCTCGCAGCGTTCTCTGCTGGCAAACCGAAGGAGTCCCATCCCATAGGATGTAGGACATTGAAACCTTGAAGTTTTTTATACCGTGCTAGAACATCGCCAATTGTATAATTTCTGACATGTCCCATATGGATTTTTCCAGAAGGGTAAGGAAACATTTCTAGACAATAAAACTTTTTTTTACTTTTATCTTTTTCTGCTTTATGAGTATTATTTTTTGACCAGAAATTTTGCCATTTTTTTTCAACTACTTTTATATTATACCTTTCCATAAGCAAGAAACTTAAATTTTCATAATTTTAGAAAAGTTTTCTAATCCTTTAATTTAGGTCTTTTTTTTCTATTTTTATTAACCATTTCTTTTTCATAGATTATTGCTTTTCTAAGAATGGCAACTTGAAGCTCACTTTCAATAGCTGAAGTAATTTTTTTGACCGTACATGTTTGTTGTATGTTACATTTTTTTTTATGAATAATAATTTTTAATCCATCTGCCCTTACTTCGTTAGTTAAAAATCTTATAGTAATTTTAATTGATTCATCTGCTGCTGTTCCTTCATTGTACCAATCGGTACTTATAATTCCTCCTGAGTAATCAACATTTGATAAAGGCAAAAAGTCAAGTATTTCTAGACTTGCCCTCCACATAGGGTTTGAACTTGCAAATTGATAATTTGTATTTTTATTTGATCCTCCACCCATTAACGTGAAACCTTTACCTTCTTCTAAATTTTTCTTAACTCTTTCGTCGGCATTTGGTGAAACTTTTCTTGCATCAACAGGCTTGTATATGCCACAAGAACTTAAAAAAATTAAAATACTAATCCCACATAGAATTTCGAAAGTTTTAAATTTTGAAAAGTACATAAATATATATATATACGTTTATCACATAAATTTTTGCATTAAATTCACAAATGAAAAGATGTAAAAAAATGCCTAAATTGCTAGCTTTTTTGCTATATGCTTATAATTGTGATAAATTTACAACAATTTGTAAAAATATTGATATAACAACGCTTTTTAAGTTTTTTTGAAGGTATTACGTGATATTTTTGCACTAATTCATATGAATAATAACAATAAAGAAGGAGTTAACTATGAATAAATTAACAAAAGTCGGACTTTCCGCATTGTGCGGATCTCTGGCGGCCGTTGCGTCTGCGCAAGCAGGTGCACTGAATGTTTCAGGTGGCGCAAACGCTACATGGTCATCTAATGAGGGTGAAACTACAGGTAACCCAATTGGTATGGCTTCTGGAGTTACATTCACAGGCACAGGCGAACTTGATAATGGAACAACGTTTACGTTGACTATTACAGGCGCCGACCAAGCTGGATTCTCAGCGTCACAAATTGCGTTGACGACACCTAGCATGGGAACGTTTACAATTGACAACTCAGGTGGTGGTATTGATCGTTTTGACGATATGATGCCTACAGCTTGGGAAGAAGTAGATGGTACATCACTAGGTATGGGAATGGTTACTGTAACTGGTGTTAAAGGCCATGGTCACGTTGAATGGAGTCTTCCTGCAGACATGCTTCCAGAAGGAATGGCAGCACATATAGCTTATTCACCAAGAGTAGCTGGTGGTAAAGTTAATGACAAAGCTGTTGGTGGTGACTCAGGAAAAATGGGTTCAGGTTATGATATAGCTGTTTCTCACAATGCCCTTATGGATGGGTTAAATGTGTTTGCTGGTTACTCAGCAATTGAACAAGCTAATGATAACACTGATGGTGACAAAACAAGTAAAGTTATCGGTGCAACATATGCAATGGGTGGTTTTACAGTTGGTTACCAACAATCATTAGAAGCAAACCAAACAGTTGGTTCTGCGACGAACAGTTATTATGAAAACACAGCTTATGGTATTTCATTTAGCGTAAATGATAATTTATCACTAAGTTATGGTCGTCATGAATCTGACTCAGCGCAAACTGATGGTACATCTGACAATCTTGAAGGTGAATCGTTCCAAATGGCTTATTCTATGGGCGGAGCAACTATTAAGATAGCTGAATCAAGTGTTGATAACGGTGCTTACACGACTGGTACATCTGCAGACAAAGATGCCACAACTGTAATGCTGTCATTAGCATTTTAATTAGGGAGAAATAAAAAGTATGAATAAATTAACAAAAGTTGGTTTATCAGCACTTTGTGGATCCCTAGCAACCGTTGCTTCTGCGCAAGCAGGATCATTGGGTGTAAAAGGTGGTGCAACTGCTACGTGGTCATCTAACCAAGGGGATACTACAGGTAACCCTATTGGGATGAACTCTGCAGTTACGTTCACAGGATCAGGAGAGCTTGATAATGGAACTACTTTTACTGTAACTTTTACTGGAGCTGACCAAGCTGGATACACATCTGGCGGAATAGCTATAACTACACCTAGTTTAGGTAGTTTTAGTATTAATGGTGCTACAGGAGGAAACGGTATTGGTGGTTATGATGATAAAATGCCAACGGCATGGGAAGAAACTTGGGGTACTTCATTAGGTACCGGTATCGACCTAGCTAAAGGTAGCGGATCATCAATGAACGTTCAATACACTACGCCAGCAATAGCAGGTGCAACTATAAAACTTGCTCATTCTCCAAGAAATACTGGAGGACTTGTTAATGACAAGTCGATTGGTGGAGACAAAGCATCTAGAAAAGGTGCTTCTGTTGACGGTGTGCTTGACATCTCTGCTTTTGGTCAAAATATTTTTGCTGGTTATTCTTGGAGCGGAGGTACTGAAGGTGCCGACTCTTCTGGAACTAACAAAGACAAAAATAGTGATCATGAGGAAGGTGTATTAGGAGCAATACTTTCATTAGGTCCAGTTCAAGCTGGATATCAAGTTACTGGAGAGTTTCTTGGTAATGAAAAAACAACAAGCGATGTTTTCGGATACAAAAACACTATGTGGGGTGTCGCATTTAACGTAAATGACAATCTGTCATTAAGTTATGGCGAAATGACTTCACGTAAAGGTTACGTATCAGGTGAAACAGTAGCTGTTGAAATGGAAGTTACTTCTATGCAAGTTGCTTACACAATGGGTGGAGCTACAATCAAAATAGCTGAAACAGAAGGTGATAATCTTAAATACAGTACTGGTACTGCGAATAGCAAAGATGCTACTACTGTAGCGTTATCACTAGCGTTCTAAATATTTAAAAGATTTAATTCTTTAGAAAAACCGGCCTTTTATAGGCCGGTTTTTTTTTGAACAAACTAATGCCCCCAAAACCCTGAGCTTTTAGCAAATTTAATTTCCTTATATTATTTTTGTTTATGCCTCCAAGAGCAAATATCTTTGTTTTATTGTACTGAGATAAAAAATTAAATTTATGTAATCCTAAATTTTTTTTGGATTTCTTTACATTAAATACTGGAGATAGAAATATAGCTTCACATTTTTGAGAAATTTTTTTTTGGATTTCTTTTTGATTGTGAGCTGATCCAATAATTGAAAAATTTTTTTTTTCCAAATTTAAAAAATATTTCGATTTATTGAATGATGGAATATATATTCCATCTGCTTTAACTTTTAATGCTAATCTAACATTATTTGATACAAATAGTTGATACCTTTTTTTTTTACAAATAGAGGCTATTTTAATCAATTCTCTTTCTCTTTTTGGGTCTTTATAATTTCTATAAATAATACCAATATTTATGTTATTATTTTTAAATATTTGATTGCTATATTGATCTAAAAAAATATACAAATTAGGTAAATTTTTATGCATAAAAATGTGGAAAGACTAAATTTAATTAAAAATAAAATTAAAGAAATTATAGAAAAAAAACAACTAAAAAATGAACCTGAAATAATAGCAGTTTCTAAAACTTTTCAACCTAATCAAATTTTACCTTTATTAGATGCTGGACATATTCATTTTGGTGAAAACAAGATTCAAGAAGCTGAAAATAAATGGGTTGAAATGAAAAAAAACAACTTAAAAATACAACTGCATATGGTTGGAAAATTGCAATCTAACAAAGCCAAAAAGGCTATCCAATTATTTGATTATATCCATTCACTTGATAACGAGAAACTTGCTTTAAAGTTAAATCAATATGAAAAGGAGTTAAATAAAAAGGTCAGGTTTTTTATTCAAGTTAATGTCGATAACGAAAAACAGAAATCAGGGATATCATTAAGTGAGCTTAATAGTTTTTATAATTATTGTACTAAAGAATTGTCTTTAAATATTATTGGATTGATGTGTTTACCCCCAATCAATTTAGACCCAAGCAAATTTTTTAAAATAATCAAAGAAAATTCGGATAATCTTAATTTAAGATACACAAGTATGGGCATGAGTACAGATTATGAAGAAGCGTTATTGAATGGCTCGACCCATTTACGGCTAGGGGCATCTATTTTTGGTGAGAGAAAAATTAACTAATTAAAATTTTAGTATTACTACTAATTAAAGGTAACAATTTTAAAAAATTTTTTTTAGATATAGCAATGCATCCTTTAGTAGGTCTATATTTTTTATTAGTCATATGTAAAAAAATTGCGCTACCTTTATTTTTTATAATAGGATTTATGTTATATTTAATGTTTATTAAACCATCATAAATATTGTCTTGCCTATAAAGTCTTTCTGCACTGTATTTAAAAGGAAATTTTATTTCTTTATTATATTTTTTACTTTTAGGGTCATCGCACCACCCCATGTTTTTTTTTAGAATTTTCTTTTTTAGCTTACATTTTGGCAGCCTTATTCTGTCTTTTCTATAGTAAAGAAGTCCTAATTTGAAGTTACCCCTTGGTGTTGCTAAATCGCCCTCTTTTTTAATATTTGTAATACCGGATTTACCAACACTACATTTTATTTTATAACCATTATATAAGAGTGAATTTTTTTTAATTTTTATATTCATAATGAATAATTTAACTATATCAATATTCAAAAACAAAATCTTGCTAGAAATTATTAAAGAAATAAAGTTATTTTCAAGATTTAAAATCAAATATTATGAAGACCTAGATTTGTGTATTAAAGAATCTAAAAATAATTCACAAATACTTATTATTTTTTTTGATAAGGGTGACCAAAAAAATTATAAAAAATTAAAGGAAGTGAATTTTCCAATTATTATAGTGAACAAAGTTTCTAATCCAAAAAATATTTTTTCAGAGGATTTAGTAGAATATACAAATATACCATTTAAAATTTTTGATTTGCATAAAAAAATCATATTACTTTTTGCAAGGTATGAGTTTAAAAAAAGTTCATTAATTAATTTAAATGGATATACAGTAGATAAAAATGAACGCAAAATTAAAAAAAATAAAATTGAACTTCAGCTTACAGAAAAAGAAATTAACTTCCTTATTTTATTTAGCGAAAATAAAAAACCTTTAACCAGAGATTTTTTCCTTAAAACAGTGTGGAATTATTCTGCACAAACAGACACTCATACAATTGAGACACACATTCATCGATTAAGAAAAAAAATTTTTGAAAAATTTAATGACAATAATTTTATAAAAAATAATGAAAAAGGTTATTACATTTGAAAAAGAAAACTAGAAATTATATAGCAAGAGATTTATTTTCTACAAAGTATAAAAAAAGAATAGTAAAACCCAAAAAGGGGAAAGGAAGTTTCAAAAGAAGAAAGAAAGTTAGTTTAATCTAGCCCCAATTTTTTGAATTATTTTCGAGGACATTTCTGTTCCTTTTTCTAAACTTTCTCTTAATGAAAGTTTATTAACATAACCGTGTAAAAAACCTGCAGCAAAGAGGTCACCAGCACCCGTTAAATCTACAATTTTTAAATTTTTTTTACTTTCACACTCTACAATTTCATTTTTTAGAATTGCAATACTTCCTTTTTCACCGCGCGTAATAACGATTAGCTTTTCTAATTGCTTACCAAATGTAATTACTTCATCAAAAGTTTTAGCATTTATTAATGATAAAATTTCTTGTTCATTGGCAAAAGTAATATTTAAATTATTTTTGACCAAATTAAGAAAGTGAGGTTTATGTCTCTCTACACAAAATAAATCTGAAAGAGACATTGCGGCTTTATTTGAGTTTTTAATTGCTTTATCAAAAGCTTTTTTAGGATCTCCCTCATCCCACAAATAACCTTCTAAAAAAATCATTTCACTATTTTTGACCGAATTAATATCAACATCATTCTCATTTATTTTTCCTGCCGTTCCTAAAAAGGTGCACATAGTTCTTTCAGAGTCAGGTGTAATTAATATTAAGCAAGTCCCAGTAGGTAGCTTTTCTTTTTTTTTTGAGTAAAAATATTCCACTTTTTCTTTTTTTAATCCATCCTCATACTTTTGGCCAAGATCGTCATCATTGACTTTTCCAATAAATCCAACTTTATTTCCAAGCTGAGAGAGGCCAGCAATAGAATTAGCAACTGATCCACCTGAAATTGTTTCCTCAATCTTTAAGCTTGATAATAATTTTTTAAATTCTGTCTCATCAACAAGTTTCATAGTGCTTTTGGTTAGTCCGTTTTCTTTTATAAAGCCGTCTTCTACTTTACAAATAACATCTACTATTGCATTGCCAATTCCTAGAATTTTCATAATTAAGCTTTCTTTGTTTTTATAGGTGATTTTCTACTAGGATAACAAGTGGTACAAATTTTACAAGTTAAACCGTAGCACTCTCTAGCCTTACAATATTCTCTGCCATAATAAATTATTTGCAGATGTAGCTTATTCCAATATTTTTTAGGAAATAACCTCTTTAAATCTTTTTCCGTTTGAATAACATTCTTCCCGTTAGTTAACCCCCATCTTTGGGCTAATCGATGAATGTGTGTATCTACTGGAAAAGCTGGTTTACTAAATCCTTGAGACATAACTACACTAGCAGTCTTATGTCCAACTCCTGGAAGTTTTTCAAGTTCTTCAAAAGTTTGTGGGACTTTCCCTTTATGTTTTGCAATCAGTTGTTTTGAGAGTAAAAAAACACTTTTTGCCTTAACTCTAAAAATGCCTATACTTTTAATTAATTCTTCAATTTTTTTTCTTCCTAATCTCACAAAGTGTTCAGGTTTATTATATTTTGGATAAATATTTTTCGTCACATTATTAACATTAACATCTGTGGTTTGGGCAGATAACAACACAGAAATTAACAATGTAAATTTATTTCTGTGTTTTAAAGGAATTGGCGTTTTTGGATAAATCTTATTTAGAATTTTTAATATTTTTCTAGATCTTTCAATTTCATTCATTTGAAATTAAGAACGTCTCTCATAGAGTAAAGTCCGGGTTTTTTATTCATTAACCATTTAGCTGCAGTAAAGGCACCTTCTGAATAAAGTGCTCTGTCAAAGGCTTCATGATTTAATGTAATTATTTCTTTACCACTGGAGAAGGTTACTTCATGTTTACCGACAATCTCACCTTTTCTCAATGAATTAAAATTAATTTTTTTTCCATAAGGAAAAGTTTTTTTATTTAAATATTTTTTTCCAAT
>MDSW01138405.1_pt1 | contig 14367 bp, 36 predicted proteins | sample 811171 | NCBI WGS metagenome assembly MDSW01 (sample SAMN05326641, study PRJNA326480) | marine metagenome | isolation source: seawater | place: Atlantic Ocean: North West | collected 2012 | reverse complement strand
CTCGTTAACTTCTTTCTCCATACTCCCCGAGTTTGTATGTGACGAATTCTTTGATATATTTGGTAAGAAGTTTAATATACTCACCTTTGTTTCGCTTTTCATAAACAACGCATTCTCCATTTTCAGTCGCCATAATGGTGACAATCTTCTTAACTGGTGTGCCTGTCATCTCATAGTACATGCAGGCGTAAGCGGTTTCTTGAACAAAATACTGTTCAATCCACGCTTCTGGTTTTGGTTTCTTAGATGTCTTAAAGTCTATGATAGCCAATTCGCCATCATATTCAGCAATACAGTCAACTCTACCAGCAATACCCAAATAATTACTGTAGAGTGCTTTTTCTAAAGCATGTATGTTATTTATACTGTCGATCTTATCCTTTACCTGGATGAATAGTGCCTTTGTTGTAGGCAACATATCAATATCAGATAGAGGCACATTATTCAAATACTGTTCACAAACTTCGTGGAAGTTTGTTCCTCTTCGAGTTGCAACCCTAGTCACTTTATTGGCTTCTTCTTCACCAACCCTTTTTCTCCACTTCTGAAAAACTTTTCTATTGTAGAAACTGGTTACTGATGTGATCGACGGATAAGGACCTTCTGCTTGTGGTGGATAATAATATCTAACACCGTCAATACTGACGGCTTCAATATCACTATCTCCAAGAGTATTTAAATGGACAAACATTATAAAGCAAGTGCTAATTTAGTAACAAGATAGTTTCTAACTAATCCAGAACGAACTATGTCGTCAAGATTAAATTCAACTACTCCGAAATCTTCTTCCATGATTTCAACAATTCGTTTAAAATCTAGAATGCCATTTCGTTCATATGACTTAGTAAGATCAGTCTGAGTGGAGTCACCGCAAAAAATAATTTTACAGTTATCTCCAACTCTTGTAATTATACTATCTAATTCATGAAAATTCAAGTTTTGCATTTCATCTACAAGAACAATGCAATTATCCATAGTTGTACCACGAATGAAAGAGGTACTCCAAAAAGAGATGGTCTCTTGAGTTTTCAAGTTACCATAGAGCATTTCAAAGTCTGCGTCTGTGGGTAATTCAAACATGTATCTAACCATATTTTTATATGGAATTTGATACAAAGCAGCCTTATCATCATGATCTCCTGGAAGAAAACCAATCTCCCTAGTAGAAACTAGAGATCTAACGATGTATAGTTTTTCATATGGAGTATTCTCATTTAATACATCTTTCAATGCTTTATAGAGACTGATAAACGTCTTACCAGTACCAGCGGCACCATAAGCGAATATATTTTTGTTATCATCGTAATGATCAAAAAGAACCTTCTGATTAGTCGTCAGAGGTTCAATATCAACCATCATATCGGAATTAATTGGTTTACGACGACGCTTTTGTTTAGCCGTCATTCCTACTCCGATAGGATCATCTTGATTTCTCTTCCTTCGTGCCATAGTTCTATCGAGATAGTTTGTTGTACTTGCCCCTGATACCCGCAGATTGTTCTGATTTTTTCAGAATGTGATTCCAACCTGGGTGTTTATTAGTGAGTTTATCTTGCCACTCACCAACTTCACCTACACCAGGACAAGTACTTGGATCAGAAAAATCCCGAGTCCAATCAGGATTATCACCTTTCCAACCGTCCCAGTCGTGAACACTCATCACCACTTCTTTCTGTTCACCAGTTTTGGTATTAATTACTGGGTACGTTGCCATCTTCCGATACCTTCTTCTTGTTAAATCCAAATGGTCCTTCTTTATCGTCCAATGCAAATTTCATTGCAATGCCACCAACTGCTTCCATAACTTTCAGAATGTCTTCTGACTTAGCATTTTCACCTAGTTCTTTGGCAACATACCAATACTTAGGCCAAAATGTTTCACCTGCTTTTTGATAGTCTTCTAGTGTTAAAATTTTCATAGCCATTCAAGTGCTTTAGATACTGTAGGGAATTGTTTAATAAAGATTTGTTTGCAGGACTCTGCAAGATCCATATGTTCTTTTTGTGTTCCATTTGAACAACGCAATTCAATATAATGGATCCACGACCTACATGAGCCTGTCATGTAGATTTTTGTTGGAGTTGACAAAGGCATAATCATTCTAGCACACTCCTTAGCAACTTCTTCAGACAAAAGTTCTTCATAGAGTAATTGTGCTTCTCTAAAATGTTCTTGAATTTTGAACAGAAGTTTAGATGAAATCAAAGGATCTAAGTCATCGATAGAATTCTGTCGATTCTTTGTATCTTGACGGCGCAATTCAGGTAAAGGAATTTGTTGAGAAAGGAGTTGTGTACTTGCATATCTTTGTGAAAATTCTTGATATGTGAAACTACGGTGCCTCAGCACTTGAGCTGCTATAGCTCTTGTAGTTTCCAACTCAAGAGTCATTGAACTTTGTTCAAATACGCTCCAGTGATTATGTTTAATGCAATACTTAAGTAGTCCTGCATAATTGTCATTTTCCTGGTTGTTGGGATTGGAGACACGGGCGATATACGCCATTGTCTTTTCAGCATCAGGAGTAATACTTATCAGTTGTGCGCTGTTCATATAATTATACCATATTAAAGAAAATAGTTGAAATTAATAACACATCTTTGAAGAGTATCTGTGCTTGTAGTTCCTGTGTGTTTCTCGTTTGAATCAAAAACAAGAAGACGATTACCTACACTATCAACCTCTATGCCATTTTCAAAAACGGTTTTTCCGTTATTTGTATTTACATAATATATTGATGTGATGCAATTGTCAACATCATGATGAAAATCATGCTGAATTATTTCAGGTTGTTGAACATGCATGTTAGCTTTTACCCTAACAATAGAAACTGGATTGATTTGATTAATAATAGGTTCTATCAGCGAATAGAATCTACTCACTGGTCGATGATTGAAATAAAAAACATGAGTAAACTGATAGAACCCATCATCAGGCATGTTTACCCCTGAAGAAAAATTCCATTCCATCTCCCTTCCGAGCATTACTTCATTGACAGTCTTATATACCTCTTCAGGTAGAAAGTCGTCAATGATTTCATAATTCATCTTGTGAGTCTGGTAATTTCAAAAAGATTTGATTTAATATACTTTTTTTGTTTTTTGTAAGTCTTCATAAGTTTATTAAACTCATCCATATCAACGCTTACATTTACTTTTGATTTTTCTTCAGTCATTTTTTCTTTTTATTCCTAGAACCATAGAGTCTTGGATCAATTCTGCCTTCAGTTTGGGTCATATTCTTAAATTGATCATGATGGAGATCCCAATAATGATCAAAAATATCAACCTGTTTTGGAGCAGTAGCAATATCGTACTGTGTGACTCCATCAACTACATATTCTATCAAATATGCAGTGTAAGGCAGGCTTTTATCACCTGCCAGTTCACGGTCACATTTTTCGTGAAGAATAGAAACTTTACTCAACTACGTCCTCCCCATTGAATGTCTGGATATGCCTCAGAAACTAATTCTCTAGTGATATTATACTTAGTACCAAGTTGCTTATCTTTCACAAGAATGAGAAGATCAGCTTCAGATGGATGTAGAGTCTCAAGAAGTCCAATAAACATGGTTTCTCTTTTGACCTTATTCAACCCATTGTTACCACCTTTAACAAAGTTATAAAACGTATCTGCTTTGTTGCGGATAGTACTTCGGTTAGCTACACCAGCACCCAGATTAGTTATCTGAGTGCTATCTACTGGTTGGTAAGGAACAGCACCAGTTGGAAGCATTGAAACTACAGTTTCGTCAAAGTTCCAAATGAACACACTTTTAATAGCATTGTCTCCGTGCTGTTTGAGCAATGAGATTTTCTTTGCTTTAGTTCTTTCGGAATCTACTGCTTCCAATAGTTCATGTACCATTGGATTTGGTGGGATTTCTTTCTTTTTGACTGCCACCGTCTTGGGTTTACTTGAAGTGGATTTGACAGTTGTTTTTCTAATCCTCGTCGTGGGCTTCTTCGTCGTCATAGTCATTCTCAAATCGTACAGCTAAAATTTCATCTGGTAGAACATTACCATATTCATCATACATTTCTGGATGGAGGGCAGGTACTGTCGAGTTAAAGAGGTTATTCTGTTGTGCTAGCCAACCAATTATACCACCAACAAGCAGTAATGTCACATTAAGTAAGCAAAAAATTGCAATTATTGCAGCATCCATGGGTCTTTCCTCCGAGATTACTTATTTTTTATTCCCAGTGAGACTTTGAAAATGAACTTGTATTCTCGGTTAAATAGAGAAACTATTTTTCCAAAGTTCACCTCCCAGGCTTTGTGTTCTTCTTTAGGCTTCGGGTCTCCCTTCAGTATTAATTCAACGCCTTTATTTATGTGGAGATTATGACGTTCCACTTAAAAAATGCGATGTTCTTTAAGGTACTGGACTGTTTCATTTCCATTGCCAATATATGTGCCATCATGTTCTACTTGAGGCAACAATGTTTTATTTGGAAATTTTTCCTCAAACTCATCTTCGGTAAAGTCATCACCCAAAATGAGGTAATCATATTCTTTACCAAGGAGTTCCATAACCATTATTAGTTTTTGGCAGGATCCACATCCCTCTTTTCCGTAGATTCTAAACATGTTTGTGATAATAATTCTACTTCGGACCAGTTCTCACGAAAAACACATAATGCAGTAAGGGTCATTTCGTTTATACAGACGGTAAAATACCTATCAAGTACAACAAGAACACGTCCAGTTATGTATCTAGTTCCGCATGGAACCCTGACTATACAGTCAGGCACTAGTTCTAACTTGTTCTCTATATTCGAGAAAGCTTTGTTCGCATCCGGCTGACAACTGGTTACCTTGCGATACCCAGTCATGGCAGAATTCGTAAAGGAGACGGACATTTGACAGTGTGTTATATTTTTTCAGTGATAAAAACACTTCTTGTCGAAGCTTCATGCGTTCTTCAGAGTAACGCCAGTCATCATTCATTATCGTTAGTGTCCCCTAAGGAGTAACGGTCCATACTATCAATCAGATGATCGATATGCACTAAACTATCTATCTCTGATATTAAGCTGGCAATTGATTTGCCAACAAACGGTCTTTCAGATCTAGCTGCATATGCAAGTGCATTTCGCAAACTAGATTCTGCGTCCTTTAGTGATTCTACTACTGATTTACTTAGAGCCATTTACCGATTCCCAATCTTTTTGAAAAATATCAAGTCCACTATCAGTTAAGACGTGGTTATACATGTTGTCAAATACTTTTGGAGGCATAGTAGCCACCTCACTTCCAGCAGCAAAGCATCTGGAAACATGATGAACATCTCGTAGAGATGCAGAAAGAATATTAGTTCTAACCAGGTGTTCTCGGAAAGTACCACTGATAGACTGAACTAATGCAACTCCAGAAAAAGAGTTATCATTACAACGTCCAACAAATGGAGACACATATGTTGCATCTGCCTTTGCAGCAAGAATAGCTTGTGCAACAGAGAAAATTAGAGTTACGTTTGTAGTAAACCCTTCCGATCGAAGGGCTTTACATGCTTTAAGTCCTTCTACAGTACATGGAACCTTAATAGTAACATTAGACAGTTCCTTAAACACTTGAGCTTGATCGATCATCTCAGGAGCCTTCTCTGCAACCACCTCCGCAGAGATAGATTCAAAGTGAGGAAACTCACCTGCAATACGTTTAATGACCTCTACAGGATCTCCTCCGCTCTTTAGAATGAGTGATGGGTTAGTAGTGACCCCATCAATTAGTCCCGTTTCATCTCTTTTTTTGATTTCGTGATAATCAGCGGTATCTAGAAAAATTTTCATAATTCAACATTCATTTTTTTGAAATTGCTTGCGGCATTTTTTTAATTCCTTGATCTCTTCCTTGATAATTTTGTAGGCATCTTCGGCAGATAGTTTTCTTCCCATCTCTAGAGCGATTGTTAATTCAACTCTAGTTCCGAAGTGTTTAAGTGCCTCCTCGAAACAATTTAGATCTTCATACACTATTCTTCACCTCCCTATCTAAACAAAATCTTTCAGTCCCCGTAGCCATTTTGATTTGTTCGATTTGTAACCACTGGGATTCCATCTCATCAGCTAGGTGCATGATACGTTTTTCTTGAACATCATTTTGTTCAATTAGATAAGCAATGGTACTAGAAAGAGTTTGTCTATTCCCATTAGTGTCTTTAAGCCAGATAGAATAAGAACTACGAAATTTTCTAACCAGATGGAATCTGAGTAGAACATAAAAAAAGAAGTTACTTAATAAGATTGCAACAGTAGTAGTCATAAGTCTACAAAGATTCCCATACTATACGTCATTATTACTTGTTTGTAAAGCGGGTACGAAAGAATATTCGTTCTTCCACTTAAATTTAGTATTGTTTAAAATAGCAGGTTTATAGTCTACTATCCAGCTTTCGCACGATTCCAAAACTTCGAGCAAATCTTTAATCAAAGAGATATCCCCAGTTTCTGCGGAATATTTAATTGCACCCCTAATGTGTTTTTTCGCTTCTGTGATATGAAAATGTGATGATTGGTTCATAAGTAATCTACAAATAATATTCCTTTAAGATGGTCAATTTCGTGTTGGACAACTCTGGCTTTTAACCCATCTAGTTTCCAGTGTTTGAATTTGCCTTTTTTTGTTTGAAATTTAACTTTAATACTTCTAGGACGTGAAATGACTCCATGTTGTCCAGGAACACTTAAACATCCCTCATTGAAATTGACTTTTTCTATACTCCACCAAGTTATTTGGGGATTTATCATCATACAAGCAGTTTTATTATCATCAATAACGATGACTTTCTTACTTATGCCAATTTGTGGAGCAGCAAGTCCCACACCTGCATTTTCATACATGGCGGTAGACATTTCAGTATAAAGATCATCAATAGAACTGTCAAATACAGTAACCTGATCAGAAGTATTTCTTAAAACATCATCACCAATGGTTCTAATTTGACTCATCTTTGCTTTTTACCACGTCTATAACTTCTTGAAAATCTTCCCAAAATCTATCTCCAACTGTATATCTTTTTTGGGAGTGATAGAGAGAACGGAGCATAATTTCTCTCTGTTTGTCGGTCAATTCCATGTTCATCGCTCTTGATAGAAATTTCCTGCAATAATAACCCTATTGTCAAATTCATTTGGAGGCACCTCATGCCGTTCATTACCATTCCACATTACACAAAGACCATTCTTGGGTTTATAGATTTGATTGATCTCTGAGAATATCAAAGGAGATGATCCCTCAACACAATTCACATAATATACAAAGGATACAATTTCTCCGTCTCCATGGGTATGGGGAACGGCGTAATCTCCCTTATTGTATATAGCTCCCCAAATTTCAACTTTAAATTCGGGAGAACTAAGACTGAATTGATCTGTATTCATAACCCACTCAGCCAACTCCCTAAAAATTTTAGGGTATTCATGATATGAGGTTCTTTTCGCAACACGAAGATTGGTATAACCATCATCTTCTTCTATTTCAGGTAAAAATCGAACCCATTCTTCAAGTTGTGGATTTAGTGTTTCATATTCTGGGTGATTATCAGTCCAAATCATCTAAGCAGATTGCACTTTTTCGATTACTTCCTTAAGGATATTAACGTCAATTCCCATGAACGGTGGGATCATTCCAATAACACGAAAAAATCCTTCTGCAAATAATGCAAAGAACACCGTTCCCAGAGCCACACTAATTATGGATGCATTTCTATTATGTTGCCTAATTGCATCGTCAATTAATCTTTCACACTCCCGTTTAGTAATATACTCGGGAGGAGGAGGATTAATCTTTAAAAACCTATTTGGCATATTCTTTAGAAAAGCAAACACTGTTAAACCTACCTGGGTATCCCTCTATAGTAACTTTAGTATGTTGTTTGTGAACTTCGATTGAAGATACAGTATATGTAGTTCCAATTTCTAGAAGTGGGTTAGGATCATCGTTATCACCCCACAAAACTTGTTCGGGTGAGCATCCGATAAATTGAACTACATCATCTTTTTCAATAAACATTTTATTCCACCTTTTAAAATTTGATATTCCAAGATAATATTGATCGAATCTTATCTGACTCGCTTGGTTCCGTGTAATGAAGCGTATTTGATGGGAAAAATATAACATCTCCCTCAATTACATTACTTGGAGAATAAATCATAGCTTCATTAGAAATTGCAGAAAGAGTAGAACTCACAAATTGAGTTGGAATATGTTCTTGATCATCATATTCCAAAAAACATACTGCGCTATATCCATCTCCGCCATGATTATGAATCCCATGATATGTATTCCTATTTGAATCCTCAAACCAGGAATCAGTTACGTCAAGATTCTTCACGTCCAGTATATCAGCAAGAACTTCCAACTCATTGTCAAATATTTCAGTAATATCATTACTATAAGCACGAAGGGATATATCCTGTTGCTTATGAAAGTCAGTAATTACACCACCGTGATCTTCAGAACGAAGTTTATGGCCAGAATCTTTCAATATGGTTATTATATTTTTCTTAGATTCCCAACAATCACACCTCATGTGAATGAGAGAGGGATCTTTAAACATGGGTCCATTATGTAAAATAGTAGTCACTTCAAATTCTTGGTACTGTTTCCTGAAGTTTCATATACATTTTAATCTGCAACCTTAGCATTTCTTTAAGAGTATCTAAATCATTACATGCCTCAATTTCTCTAGACATTTTTTCATACTCAAACATTTTTGATGCGTTAGAGATAGTAATATCAGAAGAATTCATATATCTCCTCAAAACTAATAGTTATAGATTACCATAAAAAAAGAGAGGTGTCAACCTCTCTATATGGAAAAATACTAGCTTGATTATGGTGTACTTAAAATGTCCCTACAAATACGTTTACAAGTTGACTGTGTGTCGTCGCATTCGATTAGGCACTCATAATAATCATTTATACTATCCATTTCAGTTTCAAACTGATCTACGGTATTCTCAAAATGGCGCCATTCATTTAATTGATTGCGAGACATGATATTGTGCATACTGACCTCTATCGATGGTGTACTTATGAAAAACTTTTTGAAGTTTCAGATCATAACACTTACCCTAATTCTTACTATTATATAGTAGAAATGTCAGCATATTCTGACAAAATGACTATAACTGACAATATCTCTTATTTTCTGTATACAATACTACACAATTATGTTTACATAAGGTTTACATAGCTAAAAAAATGAGGCGATTAGCATGTACTAATCGCCTCATAATCTTCACTTAGTATAAAGACGACCACGATAACAGAATGTACCATGGGATTCTTTAGATTCTACACAACGAGTATCATACTCAACACCACGATATGAAGTGTGGGTAATTCGTGCGTCGTGCAGTGCAGATGCTTTGTTGATCTGCTTCTTGATCATGTTTAGTGTGTTCATGAGTTTACTCCTGAAGTTGGGTGAAAATTAACCTTCTCATCTTTCGATGGATCCGTGTTTTCCCGTTCCTTCAGTCGATTGCGTCCCAATACCAGCGACATTCTGGTGTAGATTCCTTTACGGTCTCTATCAACTCTACCTTGAAAGCATGATCGAGATTCTCGTTTGCTTTCATCTTCAGCATGATTGTATCAGCTTGTTGGCATGTGAGTGATGAATAGAATAATAGTTCTAGCATGGGATGAACGACTCCGTTCCGCGACTTACTTGCGTCCCACCCTAGAGTGGGATGAACGACAGGTCCTATTATAGACCTCATACATTATTTAGTCAAGTGTTTTGGTATCGGAACAAAATCCTGATATCTTAATTTTTTGTCCAGATTTTTAAACCAGCTTTTTCGGAATTAAAAGCTAAATTTTGTTTTTGGTATTTAATTTATTATAGACAAAATTATTGCGGGTCAAGACTGATCCTGCCCGCTTCTTGTCAATATAATTGGAAAAGTTTCCAATACTTTGATTCTGCCACTCTTTAATTTGTTGTTCTTTAAATGGATCATAGAAAGTTTGTCGTGAATACCATGATTGCCAATTCTCATGAGACTTATCTTTATTACATTCACTACATGCACAAACAAGATTTTTAGTTTCATCTGTGCCTCCTACAAAACGAGGAACAACATGATCTAGAGTGAGAAGTTCTCTCGAACCACAATAAGCACACTTATAATCGAATGATTGTTTTATGGAGTCTTTCCATATGCGTCTAGCCTCTCCTGGTGAACAAGTATGAAGATTAAAAAGATAATCCTCTGGTGAGCTAAAAACTTCCATGCCTTACCGCTGAAGACAAAATTATTTAGGATTTAGAGATCACTTTATTTCCTGTAACAATTGTATCCATTTCACTCTTACGAAAGACTCCAATAACATCATTAACCCTTCCTGCAATTGGTTTTTTGTTGACATTTAATGAGGTATTGAGCAACATTGGAATACCAGTTAACTTGTCAAACTCAGTTATTAATCTATAATAATCTTCATTTTGTTCGGGAGTAACAGTTTGATGTCTGCACGTTTTATCTTCATGTGTAATTGCTGGAAATCTGTCTGGTTCCAAAACATCAGTTACATATAACATATAAGGTGAAGGTCCATTCCAATAAAAATATTGCGATACTTTCTCTTCCAATATAGAAGCACCAAAAGGCCTGAAAGGTTCTCTTCTCTTCACCTTCTTATTAATAATGTCTTTACCATCCTCCAGATCTGGTCGCATTAGTATACTTCTATTCCCTAATGCTCTAGGACCAACCTCGCCATGACCCTGATACCACCCCACAATCTCACCTCTAGCAAGTCTCTCCGCAGTGTCCTTTATAACCTGTTGAGATGGTCTCTGAGAGGGTGCCTGGTCCGTCTGCCAGTAGGGGAAACCATCCCGAGGGAAAGGTGCTTCAGAGAAGTGTTTTCGGAGGTATTCAATGCATCCTAGACTCAATCCCTGGTCATTTGCATGGGGAGGGATCACTAAATTAGGAATACTATCCTTCAAAACTTTATTGATGATTGTATTCTGAGCAATACCACCACTATATCCAACAATATCGTCAGGTTTGATGAATTCTCGGAAATGTTTCAAATATACCTGTTCACTGTGTTCATGGGCAGTGGCAAGAAAATCTGCCATCCACTGATAATCACCAAGATGTTTTTTGCATTCATCAAAGTCCCAAACTTTATGAAGATTATCAATACCATCAATCAACTTAACTCCATGACATCCAAGTCCACCAAAAGCTTTAATAGCCATGACTTTGCCTGCAGTATCCAGATAATGCCCTCGAAGATCAAAAAGATCTCCCATATATGACATGATGAATCCCAAACTAGGGTTAGAAGTCATGCTAGATCCATGTCTTACAGGTTGATGTTGACCATAATCCAGTAAGTAATCCTTTCTCCAAACCGATCGGTACATCCAGTCATCACCAAACCCATCAAAAACAAAATGGACCGTGGGTTCAACACCCAACGGCCAAAAACTCAAAGTATGAGCATAGTGATGATCGATTCTAATGATTGGACAGTTAAATCCAAAGTCTCGGAATCCAGTAATCTCAATCTCTTCTTCAGTTTTAGAAACATCTGTTTCAACTTCTGGATAAACAAAAGTATCCATAGTGATGCAAATAGCCTCAACATCCCATGGTTCAACTCCCCATTCATCTAGAATAGAAGTCCATTCATAAAGACTATCAAAACCATGATGTTTTAATTGAAAAAGTCTCTCAAAAGATGCATATCTAATTTTTTCTCCGTCCCAGTATGTGATATTGGCATCATGAGCACATACACGAAGACCTAATAAATTCATTCGACCCTACATACCAAAAATTTTCCCGAATTTTTTAACCAGCTTTTTCCAAAACAAAAGCTGATTTTACATACCTGGGGGACCAGAAAGTCCACCACCACCACCACCTTGATTCATGAATCCAGGAGCACCAGGTTGGATGCCACCAGGAAACATACCACCTCCACCCATACCAGCATCACCACCTTGTAGTTGTCCTGCAATTGCTGGGTGATTCTGTGCAGTATGTTCATGACGATGAGAATCAAGAGATGATTTAATTTGCGTCAATGTTTTTTCCATCTGATTTAGTTTGGAAAGAATAAGATCCATTTTATCTTCCATTAGAATAATTCCTGTTCTTTAAAGTAATTTAGGGTCTCTTTACATCCACCAATATGTTTTGTATTGATAGAAACCTGGGGGAATGTTGCTCCTTCACCAAACTCAGCATAAAACTGGTTCTTGGTGAAATCTTCTTCAAATCTATATTCCAAATAGTTAATCTCTAATGTAGTTAAAAGAGATTTAACTCTATCACACCATTGGCAATCATCTTTCGTATATACTACTGCATTCATTTTAGATCTAGGGGTTCTAGTGTGCTTTCTTGTAGTTGTGGTAGAACATCATCTCGATGTTCTGGTCTCAACCACCATCCATCGTGGGGGTCATCATTGATATGTTCATATTGGCAATCATCTTTTGAGTTAACTTGTTTCCAAGATCCACCAACTCCGCCGTTCATATTTACAATGATTTCATCTTCACTTGTACTATATCCGTCAGCCATAATAATTTCGTTAGTGGGAAGTGTAGGAGGAGGAGTTACATCAATAACTGGTCCAGGAAATTCATGATTTGATTTACGATAGGTTCCACTACGACTTTCGGATAACCGTTTAGCATCGCGTTCCCATCCACAATCTGCAACCTTACGACCCATTGAATCGTAAACAGACCAATACTCTTGAGGAATATATTTTTTCATTTAAATCCTTTTGACTTAACTTCTTTTGGTTTTTCAATATCTAAAACTTCAACGTGACTTAGAAATCCAGTATTAGTTTGAAACCAAAGAGCCTGGACTAAATCCCAAGAATCAAAAACCCTATGTTCGCCATTCTTACCTACAACTTTGTAGTGATGGCGATCATAAGGTTTATCTGATGTTTCTTTAAAAAATTCAGGCAGTCCTACCATTGAAGTGGGGGGAGTAATTACCTTAATTATACCACATATCAATCAATAAAGTGACTCTTCTTGATCGGTTGAGATGACGCAATCGGATGTGGGGTACGATACGCATGTCAGCAGGAAACCTGCCTCAATTTGATCGTCATCCAGAAAAGACTGATCACTCTGATCAACTGTTCCACTGGTAATTTTACCTGCACATGATGAACAAGCACCAGCACGGCACGAATAGTTCATGTCGATTCCTGCTTCTTCAACAGCATCAAGGATGTATTGATCATCCTCACAGGTAATTTTCTGTTCTCCTTCAGGAGTGTTTAATGTAATATTGTAAGTAGTCATTTTAGAATTCAAGAAACGTGAATAGTACCAGTCATACCTGCTCCCTGATGGGGACCGCAAAAGAAGTTGTAATCTCCTACGTCAGCAAATACAACGTCTTGTGATTCTCCAGGTGCAAATAACAGTGCTTCTCTGGAAAGATCTGCACGACCTTCTACAATAATATTGTGAGGAGGCAGTGATTTATTAATAAAGTGAACTGTATCTCCCGCAGAGATTGAAATCTCATTAGGTTCAAATACTAGGTTTCCACCATCACCCATTGTGACATCAACTGCCCAAACGGGGGAAGAGAAAAATAGTATAATAAGTAGGGCAATAAAAAATTTCATTTAGAAGCAAATGCAACTATCACTATGTATCATTCTTCAGTTTGTTTGTAAAGGTCTTCAAGTCTTTCTCTGTTGAAATCCACATACATAACTTCTTCACCTTCTTGTGGTGCTTCAGGATGCTTTGGTTTAGGAGGAGGATTCCTCATCTCTATGTTAATAGATTGAATGTTACTCCACATCATTGCAAACGCAGCACCACCAATGGCAGAGAAGCATACAAAATAAAGGAAGACTTCAAAGTTATTCATGCTTCCTGAAGAGATTGAACTGTGTTGTGAAGTTCTCCAATGTCTAGGAGACCTTCAGCACTGAACCAAGGGGCATTTGCCCAACTGAATCCTTCACCCATGGTGCTATCGGGTGCAGTGATGTACCAATGACATGCTGTGTCTGGTACATCTACGGCACACTTAGACCAATCATCACTCCATTGTGGGACTTGTACCCACATAATGGCAGCGAACATAAAACTGAATAGTGATTTGATCATGTCTTATTAAAGGTTATAGGTCTAAGTTTTAATTAGAAGAATCCTTATTAAAGTGCATTACCACGAGGCAATACTTCCTCAGGGAATACGAATGACTCATGAGGTTGATCGACTGGTGCCAACCATGCTCTCAGTCCTTCATTCAATAGGATGTTCTTGGTGTAGAAGGTCTCAAATTCTGGATCTTCTGCTGCTCTGATCTCTTGACTTACGAAATCGTAAGCACG
>MDSW01184192.1_pt1 | contig 14369 bp, 14 predicted proteins | sample 811171 | NCBI WGS metagenome assembly MDSW01 (sample SAMN05326641, study PRJNA326480) | marine metagenome | isolation source: seawater | place: Atlantic Ocean: North West | collected 2012 | reverse complement strand
CAGGCTCTGTTATACGGGCAAGATTTATGCTAATCCCTGGGATAATTTATTGCTTTGGATACTTAGCTTTTTTAGCTTTTGTTCTAGCTTGTTTCCCAAAATGGTCTAAAAAAAACAGAACTCCACTTATTAGATATTGGGGGCGCGGTCTATTAAAAATATTTGGTGTCAAATTAGAGGTCTATGGCCAAGAACATCGCGACGCTACTGGCCCAAAAATACTACTAGCAAATCATGTTAGTTTAATAGATCTTTTTATATATTCTGGACAATGGGCGGATCCTGGCTCAGTCATGTACAAAAAAGAGTTTGCAAAAATTCCGCTGTTTGGGTTTATCATGCCAAGATTAGGATTTATTGCTGTAGATCGAGGCAACCGTGAACGCGCACAAAACTCCATGTCAAAAGCTGCTGAACGAATCAATAAAGATGGAATTGCTATTTGGATTGCTCCAGAAGGCACAAGGTCTCGAGGAAAAGGTTTAGGAAACTTTAAAATGGGTGCCTTTCATATTGCTCTAGAAACGAAAGCACCAATTGTACCTTCCGTCATGCAAGGCCTAGAACTGTTGAACCCTGGAGGAGGTTTACTACTTAAAAGCGGAACTGTTAGAATCGATTATTTACGACCAATTGAAACAAAAACTTGGGATAGAAAAAACTTAAGAGAGAAATCTAATCAAATTAGAAATCAATTCTTACAGTACCTAGAGCCAGCCAATGGAACAAAAAAATACAATAGTGACCTAGAACAACTATGAACGCCAAAGCTTCGCGTCAGATGCGCTGTCTCCAACGATACGAATTGGGCGCCCTCCTTCAACACAATTATAATTACTAAAATCTGTCAGCCCGCAAAGGCTTTCAAGGAGTTCTTCATCAACAAAGCATTGCCCAGAAACTTCGGCTTTTGAAGCTCTTAGAATGGCAAGCACTGAGTCAACTAAGATATCGGGCTTTCTCCAGGATTCGGGGCCACCCAGTTCATGATTAATAGTGGCTTGCGATTCAATAGCTGTCGCAGGCCACAATGCACACGACTTTATCTCTGTGCCGGTGACCTCAGCATCAATCCCAAGGGCAAGTAAAGACATACTAAATTTAGACATGCAATATCCCACTTTCCCAGGCAACATTCTCATATCTATAGGTGGTGACATCTGAATAATAGTCCCACTATTTTGTTTTAACATATGAGGCAAGGCATAATACGACGTAGCGTAAGCAGCGCGCGCATTCACCTCCATCATTAAATCATAACGTTTTGGTCCTGTTTCAATAATAGGTCGCCAATGAAGGGCTCCGGCATTATTGATTAAGATATCAATTCTGCCAAATGTTTCTAATGCTTTGTCAATAAGTGAAGATACTTGCTCCACATCGCGAACATTAGTTTTAACCGCCAAGGCTTCTCCCCCAAGAGACTCTATTTCATTAACAGTCTCGTGAATCGAGCCAGGGAGTCGATTACGAGATTGCTCGCTTTTAGCTGCAACTACAATTTTTGCACCACACTGAGCTAAACTAAGGGCAAGAGCTTTGCCTATACCACGACTAGCGCCAGTAATAACAGCCACTAGGCCATCTAAGCTAGGCCTTTTCATTTTGCTTTTTTATTTCTTCATCTCGCAAAGTTCTTCTTAATAGCTTCATCATTGAAGACTTTGGGAGCTCTTCTCTAAACTCCCATAACTTAGGAACTTTATATGCAGCCATCTCGCCTTTGCAATATTCAGTCAACTCTTCAACGCTAACACTAGAGCCTGGATGTAGCTGTAAAAAAGCCTTAACTGTTTCACCTCTTTTGTCGTCAGGGATGCCTATCGTGCAAGACTCAAAGACAGCTTCATGTGATGTCAAAACTCTATCAATTTCATCAGGGTAAATGTTATAGCCAGAAGCGATGATCATATCCTTTTTACGACCAACAATCCTGAAATAACCATCTTCATCCATAATTGCCAAATCTCCTGTATAAAACCATTCATCCTTAATAGCTTCTGCGGTCTCATCAGGTCGATTGAGGTAGCCCTGCATAACTTGTGGCCCTCTAACAATTAGCTCTCCAGCTTCCCCAACTGGCATCTCTGCACTACCATCCGCGTCTACAATACGCACATCTGTATTCGGGGCAGGAATTCCAATATAGCCTATCTTTCTTTGGCCCATCAGAGGGTTCGCTGTAACAACAGGCGATGTTTCTGTAAGGCCGAAACCCTCTACGATAATAGACTTGGTTAACTCTTCGAATTTTTTCTGTACATCTTCTGGTAAAGGCGCAGAGCCAGAGAAGCAATATTTAACTGCTGACAAGTCTAAATTCTCGACGCCATCAAATTGATTAATAGCATTAAATAATGCAGGCAAGGCAGGGAAAAGCGTTACTTTGTGCTTAACCAAGTTTTTAACTAGCCCTACGATATCTCTAGGGTTAGGTTGAAGAACAATTTTACCTCCAACAGAAATCGGCCAAGTCATACAAACTGTAAGCCCAAAAATATGAAAAAATGGCAAGGCAGCCAACAATACCTCTTTACCAAACTCCACACCAACAAACCACGAATTAAGCTGTTGTACATTAGAGCTGATATTACGGTGCGTTAGTATTGCTCCCTTGCTAACACCTGTCGTCCCACCAGTATATTGAATAACGGCGACATCATCCATGTCAACTTCAGCTTGAGGAGCTTCAGCTCCCGCAGCATTCAAAATATCAGTGAATTTGTGCACTGTAGAGCCATAATTAACTTTCGCAATCATTGGAGGTTCTTGCTTCTTTAATTTGATAGGCGCCAACCAGTTTAAAGGAAATTTTAGATATTCGGGGATAGAAGCAATAACGTAATGTTTAACAGGTAACTTTTCACGTATAGCATTAACTTTTTGCTCAAAAATAAAGTCCATCACAATAGCTACTTCAACATTTGCATCGTTCCATTGATGCTCAATTTCAGGTGGCATATATAAAGGATTTGTCATGACCGCATGAGCTCCGAGTCGCAATATAGCTTGAAAAGCAATCAAAGTCTGTGGAATATTTGGCGCTTGAACAGCCACTCGCGTCCCCTTAACAACACCTAACTGTGATAACGCTGTAGCGAAACGACCAACCTCCTCATTGAGTTCGGCATAATTAAGAGTTCGGTTCATAAAAGACAATGCTGGTTTGTCTGCATAATCTTTATGTGCTTTTAAAAGATAGTCGCCTAAAGGGGTCTCTTGAAAGTCTATCTCTAAAGGTACTCCTTTGTCATAGTGTTGGTGCCATAGCTTAGAATCCATATAAGAAGCATATCCGAAAGCAAGCTAATTAAGCAAACTGAATTTAGATTGTTTAAAAGCTTACTGCACTACAACCGGCAAAACGTTTGAAACTAAGCTATTTTGAGCTGCTTGAAGCCAAACATTACGCCCATAAGCTCCATTAGGCACGTTGACAAAAAAAGTTGCTGAGCCATTAATATCGCTTAGCATCGTCGATAAAAGTACTGGATTTAAAATACCAAGAGAAACACCCAATGACGGCACTGGAGTAACACCGGGGCCAATTAATGAATATCCTATATAAGTTAAAGAAGAAGGTGCCCCCTGAGCAATATCTAAAACAGCTGTGGTACCAGAAGTTATACCGGGGGTCGACAGTACCATACTACTAGCATTAGCATCATGGCCATAAATATTAATTTGAAAATCTTCCCAAAGACCAACGGTCCCTCCATCTCCATCATGTATTTCAACGATCCAATCGCCCTGAGACGATTCTCCCCAATGCCTCATAGATGTAAATAAAAAATTATCATAGTCATCTGTAAAGTCGTCCCTTACCTTTGCCAAAACTGAATGTTGGCCCGAAGGGGATGTAAGCCTGACCCACAAATCGCCAATATTGGCATGCGCAACATTTAATACTAACTCAACAGATTCAACGATAAAATCTTCCGTAATTGTGGCAACACTATTAAGGCCAACCAAATCATTGTCTGGTATTTGTTGATTTATCATAACTTGACCTGAAGTAGCAAGTATTTCCGGTGGCAAATTCAACCATGTCGCAGCAAGGCTAACAGCACTGCCAGCATCAATAGCTCCATAGCCATAATTAATGTTTAAATCATAACCAGCAGCAGAGGTTGTCCAGTTAGCATTATTCGGGTCACATTTTCGAGCTGATTCAATTAATATTGCCTGCACATCTCGCCAAGTCAAATTAGGGTTCGCTTCAAGCATTAGAGCAATCGTCCCAGCAGCGAGTGGGCAGGCAGAAGATGTGCCACCAAAACTATTTGTATAACTAGACCCTACAGTGGTTGTATATATATCACGATTATTGCCACTTGATTGTGTCACAACTAGCATAGACGAACCCTGTTCGTTATAAGGCGCTCGAGTGTCATTGTCACCAATTGCACCGACGGCAATCGTATAACGACTCGAAGCGTAAGAATCGTAATCTGTCCGGTCAGAAGTGCCACCATTGCCTGCCGCAAAAACAAATATTTCTCCTAAGCCACTACGTCCAACATTAATTGCATTAGCTAAAGCTGAGGACTCTAACGTGCTCATATAAGCAATTCGACCGTCATCAATAGGCCCCCAAGAGTTTGATTTAATATCATTAATATTATTACGATGCCCAAAAGCATCCGCTATTTCTGATGAAGTACCAATATATAGCTTAGACCACTCTGCGCCATAAGCTATCCCTGCACCACCTTGGCCATTATTTGCAGTAGCAACAGCCACGCCAGCGCAGGATGTGCCATGACTTGAAAGCCCTCCAATTTGAGAACCTTGGGCATTATAGCCACCTATCAAATCGGGATGAGCTATCTCTACCCCCGCATCAACAATTCCTATTACAACACCATTTCCCGTAATCCCCGCACTCCAAGCTCCTTCAACATTTACATCATGGTTGCCATCTAAAGCATTAATCAAATGCCACTGCTGATCCAGCTCTGGATCAGAAGGTATAGAACGGAAAGATAATGGTCGCTTTACATCAAGATAAACCTTACCCTTCTCTAGTTGTAAGGCAAGAACCGAATACAAACTAATAGCCTCCAAAACAGTATTTACATGTATTAGATAAAAGCCAGGAGTTTCAAGCTCTTCAAGGTGTGCATCTGAAAATTCACTTATTAGTCGCACAAGATTAGTTCGCGAGTCACTTTCAACTACAAGCCGATTAAAAAATTGATAGCCGGACAGAGGGGCGACGGGGAAACCCTCCTTATCAACTTCGTTCTTGTGTAACCGCCAGGCCTTTGACTGAAAAGCTTCAGGAGTCTCAATATAAAAAAAACTCTTTTCAAAGCCAGTATCGACAAAATGGACCCCTTCCTCAGACTCAACCAAAGGTTGAGATTGAAACGCACAAAAAAAAGTTATTAAAATGCTGTAAGTAGCCATAGAGTGAACACTTAAAATTAAAAGGGTCATACTAATTTACGGAAGATTTTCCCTTATGATTAAGAATATCTCTAAAAATATGCATCCTTCACGAAAAAGTACTGAATTCCTAGAAAAAGAAATTGTCTATGAAGCTACAAGGTCTACAGGGCCCGGAGGGCAGCACCGGAATAGAGTCGCCACGGCTATACGTGCAACACATAAAGCAACTAAAATATCCGCAATGGCCACTGAAAGGCGCTCTCAGCTTGAAAACAAGTCTGAAGCATTGTTTAGGCTGAGGCGCAAGCTCGCAATAAATTACAGAAGCCCAATAACAAATGAAGATTTATGCAGCCCAGCTCTTTACCAACCCTCAGAACTATGGCTCAAAAGGCTAAAGGGGCGAAAAATTAAGGTCAGCTCAACCCACATAGATTTTCCAGCGATTTTAGCAGAAGTCCTAGATCGGCTCCAAGTCGACAATGACGAAGTCAAGAATACAGCGACTGCATTTCGCATCTCCACTACACAATTAATTAAATTTTTGGCAATAGATGGGCATGTGCTAAATGCACTCAATGAGCGTAGGAAAACAAAAAAACTTAAACCCTTAAAAGCTTAAAAAAAACGAGCACAGTAATTACCAGCAAAAAACAAGGCCAGCCCAAAAAGCAAATTTGCAGCTACATAGCCGAAAGCCGAAAATAACTCATTAGCCTCTAAATACTCAACCGTCTCCGCAGTAAAAGTTGAAAAAGTAGTTAAAGCGCCCAAAAAACCTATACTTATCGCCTGCATGTACTGAGGGCTAAACAACTCTCTATCTTTGCCAATACTTAGAAAAAAACCCAACAATAAGCACCCCAACGCGTTTGCTATGATAGTACCGAAAGGCAAAAAAGAAATTAAATAACGAACCAATGTTCCTAAAGTGCCAGCACTCAATATAAGTAAGACCTTCATCATCAACTACGTTACAATATATCAAAATGCCTGAGGACCCTTTTTTCTACCCACTTTTAAATGCCTGCCTAAATGCAATCGCAGGGTCATTATTAATTATTGGATTTGTTTTTATTAAACAAGGCAAAGAGCTAGCACATCGGCGCATGATGATTAGTGCATTTACCTGTTCAGTATTTTTTTTAGCATCATATTTATATTATCACTTTGGGTTCAGCATTGTGGTTAAATATGCTGGAGCCGACTGGGGCGCCACCCCTTATTATATTTTGCTCGGGACACATACAATCCTTGCCACGATAGTCCCTATTTTGGCAATTATTGTAATTCGAGCTGGTTTAAAAAATAACCGAAAATTTCATCGCAAGTGGGCGAAGATATTATTCCCAATTTGGGTTTATGTCTCTGTAACTGGAGTATTAATTTACCTAATTCTTTATGTTTTTACACCCTCAGCAGAAATCGCCATAGACAACCTTAAAATTGTTTCATATTAATCATGAGCTATCGCGAACGCTTTTTTTACTATAGCTTTATCGCGATAGCATTCTTTGCTTTATGGAGGTCTACCCAAGGACCGTCACCAGTAGAAGATATTGAGCCTCAGTTTAAACCAAAGAATGAGACAGAAAAGCAAGCCTACATAGATCTAGAATTCATATATGGAAAATTTACGTCTCCTAAAGTCCCTAATAATTCTAAATTAGTTAATAGTGAGTTACAGCTAGGGCGGCGAGTATACGCTATTCAATGCATGCATTGCCATGGCCCAGATGGACGAGCGAAAACTCCTACAGCGCGCCTTCTAAACCCTAAGCCAAGAAATCTTTCCAGTGGAGAAGCTCACAATGTTGAGTTTACACTAAAAAATGGGATCCCCTCCACTGCCATGAGTTCTTTTAATCACCTGTCGGAGCAAGAATTTAATGCCGTCCGAGACTATGCGCTTTATTTAGAAGAACGTGCTAAAAAATGGGGAAGTTTATTGGGAGGTGAAAGTGAATAATACGATTAAAACCTTGAACAAATTAAGCCTAATAGGGTTAATAGTAACCATTGCACTGACCTGCGGAATCGGCGGAACTATCACATCAGCAGAAGTTGGCATGGCCTACCCCACATGGCCAAACATTAACAGCGGCTCTTTATTTAGTTTTTTTTACGATGAACTTGCTACGTCCTTTGGAGTAGGATCAGTGGTTGAACATACGCACCGGCAAGCGGCTAGCCTAACAGGATTAATAATCTTAATTTTAGCGTGTTATGCATTTGCAAAGAGGGCCACAATTAATGCAGATTTGCGCAAATTAGCTTATAGCTCACTGATATTAGTAATCGCACAAGGATTACTTGGCGCAACTAGAGTATTTGAAAACGACTACATTATTGCCATACTGCATGCTGTTGGCGCCCAAATTGTTGTTGCTATATTGGCAATACTTTACTTAAAAACAAAAGCTAACTATTCCGAACATTTCCCATTAGCTTCTGAGCGCACTCATCAAAAATTAATTAGATGGTCGCGACTAACGATGTTTCTATTAATTGTAAACTTATTCGCTGCAGCAAGCCTTAGACACAAACAGGGCGCTTTTGAGGGACATTTGATATTAGCAATATTAACAACGACAGCGCTATGCTATTTGATTTACTTAATAAGTACTTTAGCTGAAAACAAAATCATGTTTTCACACGCACAAAGGCTCTCCAAAATATTAGGAACGCAAGTCGCACTTGGAGTAGGTGCATGGGCTTTTTTACTGGGTCCATTGGCTTATAAAATTGAAAGCGAAGACACTAGATTTTTAATTCAAGCGGTTATAGCGACTGGTCATTTACTTTGTGGCGTTTTACTGTTTGCATATGCAACAGTCGTTTATCATGAAATTCATAATAGATTAAAAAAATGATCTCAGGGAATATAAAAGACTGGTTCATACTCGGCAAAGCAAGAATACAACTATGGGCAACCTCTGCATCATTAATTTGTATGTGGGTCGCGGGCAAGGGTGTTTGGGAAACAAGCACCGCCTTGCATTTAACAATAGGTTTAACCCTAGTTAGCACTGCAAGCGCCATAATAAATCAGGTTTTAGAAGTCGAAGTAGATAAGAAAATGCCGAGGACCGCTAATCGCCCACTGCCTACTGGTAGAGTAAAAATGAAAGACGCGACTTTAATTGCTATTATTTTTGCTTTTGTCGGATTATTTTGGCTTGGGTATTTCCTTAATTATCTCTGTGCCTGGCTAGCACTAATCATGTTAATGCTGTATGACTTTGTCTATACACCCCTAAAACAAGTAACACCTCTCAATACGCTAATCGGAGCAATTCCAGGGGCTATGCCATTATTGGTAGGCTATTCTGCGGCAGGTAACGGGCTAGACATTATCGCTGGAATGCTTTTCCTCATATTATTTCTATGGCAATTACCTCACTTTTTTGCAATTTCATGGCTTTATAAAAAAGATTATGAAGCTGCTGGAATGTATATGTTGTCTAGTGTCGATAAATCTGGAGCAGCTGCAGGGCGACAAGCAATTCACTACGCCTTGTCCTTACTCCCTGTAAGCTTAGCACCAACTCTTTTCCAACTTACAGGGCTTGTCTATTTCTACGGCGCATTAACCTTATCTTTATTGTTCTTATCAAGCGTTATAATGTTCAGTCGCCAAAGAATACAAAAAACAGCGCGCATTGTGCTATGGTCTTCAATTGCATACCTCCCTCTATTATTCTCTCTCATAGTAATAGACTATCAAAATAAATGACTGCCCTACTTAATATAAATGCCGCACAAAAAAGCTATAAAGATGTAATAGCTCTAAAAGGTATTAACTTTGAAGTTAACCGGGGAGAAATAACTACGCTAATAGGGCCAAATGGTGCGGGGAAGTCAACACTAATTAAATGCATTACCACACTAGACACATTAGATGACGGTCAAATCAAAATCGAGGAGACTGATGTCACACTAAATGCTAAAGAAGCCAGGGAGGCTATTGGTTATGCCGGCCAAGACGCAGCACTAGACAAAATTCTTACAGCTCGTGAGTTCTTACACTTCCAAGGAGGAATCGTTCATTTACCAAAACGAAAAATCAAAACGAAAGTAGAAGAGCTATTGCTTCAGTTTAATTTGCTCGATGCTGCAGATCGTCATATTGAAACATACTCAGGGGGCATGAAAAAAAGACTCGAGCTTGCTGCCGCCATAATGCACAACCCTAAATTGCTCATTCTTGATGAGCCCTCTTCTGGCCTTGACTATGACTCTCGAAGAGAGTTATGGCAGATATTATTAGGGCTTAAAATCAAGGGGACGGGTATGCTTATTGCAACCCACGATTTTGAAGAGGCCGAAGCCCTGTCTGATAAAACAATCTTGATTAGCAAAGGACAAATTGTTGGAGAGGGGTCTCCAAAAAATCTTAAAACCAAACTAGGTGAATGGGTTTTAAGCGCCTCAGTAAATAAAAATATAAACGAAGAAGGTGATTATAAACAAAAATTAGCACAGTTATTTAAAAGCATCCCCGGCAAAGAACTACCTAGAAATCCTCAATTAGCGGAAGTGTCAAAAATATTGCCCTTTAACACCAATAAAGAAAGCAATTGGCATGACTATTTAAATGAAAATGCTAAAAAGCAGGAATTAAATCTTCATTCAATCTCTATGAGAAAGCCAACGCTGGCTGACGCATATCTCTACCACACCTCAATCACAAAATGAATTTAAAAGATTTTTGGCAAGAAACACAAGTTCAAACTTGGAGGTGGTTCATACACAGCAAGAGAAGGCCTATCGTAGTAATTAGTGGTTTAATGCAACCAATTATTTGGATCACCCTATTTGCCATAGTCTTTAAAAATAGTATGGGGGAAATATTGGGAGGGGAAAGTTATTTAGCATTTATTACGCCGGGAGCTCTTCTTTTTACTGCCTTTAATGCCTCACTAAACGCCGGTGTCCCAATTTTGTTTGATCGCGAACTTGGATTTCTGGATCGTGTTAGAGTCGCTCCTTTATCAGACAGATTTAGTATCGTACTTTCAAGTGCAATTCATATTTTCACGATTACACTTCTTCAATGCTTAGTCATCATAGGCGCTACAACGTTATTAGGAGTAAGCTTCTCCGGAGGAGTAAAGGGAGCCTGTGTCGCACTACTTGTTCTTAGTTTGGTGATATTAAGTTTTACATCTATCAGCTTAGCTCTAGCTTTTCGCTTTAAAAGACATTTTGAGATGCTCGCAGTCATTATGATTGTTACGCTCCCTATGATTTTCTTATCTTCCGCATTTAATTCACTAGATCAGCTCCCCAAAACACTAGCAAATATAGTTATATTCAATCCGGTCACAATGGCAATAGAGCCTTTAAGGCTAGTCTATAGTAATTCAAACTTCGATCTACTAGAGCCTTTAGCTAATAGCTTCTTAGGTGCACTAAATGCCTTACACTTTATATTAGGCCTAATTGGTTTCAATATATTAGCTGGAATATATTGTAAAAATATTTTGCGGGAAAAGCTTCATTAAGGTTTAATCCAAAAAGATGCATCACCAAAACTGTAAAACCTATATTTGCGATCAACTGCTTTCTGGTAAACAGTTTTAACTAAATCAATTCCACGACTAGCTCCATGAAACTCTGCAAAGGCTGAAACAAGAGCCAACAAAGTTGACTGTGGCGTGTGGAAGTTTGTCAGCAAACCATCCACCAATTCAAACTTGTGCCCAGGCAAAATCATCAAATTAGTTTGTTCTCTATCACCTCGGGCCCAACCCTCCAATGCTCTGCAAACCGTTGTGCCAACAGCGATGACACGCCCACCTTCTGTTCGGCACTGTTTGATTTTTTCAATAACAGATGTATCAATTTTAAAATACTCACTATGAATTGGATGGTCTGAGACTTCTTCACATCTTATAGGAGCAAAAGTGCCTTGCCCAACATGCAAATAAATATCAGCAAATTCAACCCCGATATTCTTTAGCTTTCTCATAAGCAATCTATCAAAGTGCAAACTAGCTGTGGGGGCAGCAACCGAGCCTGCATCTTTAGCCCAAATTGTTTGGTAACGCACTTCATCTTCTAAGCTAATTTCTGGCAAATTATCACTTTTGCGCATACGACGGATATAAGGAGGAAGAGGAGGAAAACCATATTGATTTAAAAAATCCTGCCATGAAATATCATCACTCTTCACAACCCAACTGCCATCTTTATTTCTCTCTTGAATCATAAAAGAATATCGATTATCTGAACAAAAAACACGTTGTCCTTTAACAATCTTAGCCCCAGATACAAAGCAATGAGCTAACTCCTCTTCATGAGATAAATATAAAACTTGGATCTTGCCACCTGAGGGCTTATAAAAATAACTAAGTGCGGAAAGAACTTTTGTCGTGTTCAGGACTAATAAATCTTTTGGTCTCAAAAACGAATGGAATTCGGAGAATGTGGATTCAGCGACTTGAGCTGTCTCAGAGTTAATAACCATTAGCCGAGAGTCCGTGCGGTTTTGCGTCGGATTACGCGCAATGAGCTCTTCGGGTAATTGAAAATCTAAATCAGAAAGCTTCATTCGCCATCTAAAGCCCAACGCCTCAAAATTGCCATTTGACGATGGAAATCATGCTCTTGCAAACCCAAAGGCGCCTTAAAAAAGGCTGAAGCTGCTAATAAAGGCCCCCCTTCTCCCTTTTGACTTGCCCTCATAGCTATTCTAGCTAAATCAATAATAAGAGGTGCAGCTAAAGCGGAATCGCTACCATGCCACGTAAATTGAAGCGACATTTGCGCACCCAAGAACCCTTCAAAATGAACAAAGTCCATTGCAGTTTTCCAATCATGCAAAGAAGGCACAAAATCAATAGTAACTCCACTGTGTAAAGAAGGACTCTCTTCTAAAATGCTAGGCAAAACTTCATCTTTATTTTTTAACTTAGCCTTAGCACGCATAGGGTCTTTCAATGCCGCACCATCTTTATTGCCGAGCATGTTATAGCCTTCCCAGGCTAAAACATTTAAATTTCGATCTCTAAACATAGGCGCCAAAGCTGTCTTTAAAAGCGTTTCCCCTGTCTTACCATCGTTACCCAAAACAGGCACTCCTTTCCTTCGCGCAAACCCTGCAACAGCAGGAATAGCAGCTCCTGGTGCAGGAGTGAAATTAATAAAAGGCATACCTTCACAAATAGCGGCGATAGCATAAAGCACTGAGCGAGATATATTACGAGGAGCTTTTTCTAACAACTTAATTGGATCTGCATCATCATCTTCCCATTCTTTAGGCAAAGGCTCTCGTTCTCGTTCGGCAGAAGCCATATAAACAACAACGCCACGTCTCAATTTTTCAGTTTTACACCAATTTTTTAAGTCTTGTCTAAGGCTATCAACAATTTCAAGCAAACTTAAATCCAACATCGCCGCAGAATTCGGCTCCACAAGCTCCACATCTTCTGGCTCAGGCACTCCAGGAGCTATAGACATTTCAAGTCTATCACGAAGACCTCCTGCAAGATCCACAACATCTTTAGGCAAAACCCCTATTCGATGCATAAGCTCCGCCGTCTCGTGTGAATCACCTGATATATCCCAACCACTAACAAAAAAAGATTCAACATCCGGCCAAGCAGAATTTTTAAGACCTTCAAGCTCTGTCACAAGGCCAGTTAAAGGCATCCCTCCACGAATGCCTTCTATACCATGAAGAACTGTTGTAGCGATTGCGCCACGAACACCAACAAGGAATAGGCCATTACGATTTACCTCAATACTCATAATTATTGTTCTTGATAGTAACGCCTCATGACAAGGTTTGTCATAGGGCTATATCTATAGTCTAGCCAATCATTTGGCTTTACCGGAGCTTTACCGTAAATACGGCTAGCATATTGTCCCGTCTCCTCTTCTATTTTGGGGAAACTTTTATTATTTTTACCGATACTGTCGTCGCGGTTAGCGATGAGCAATTCTCCTCCTACGGAATAATTAGCAGGATTTTTAATAGAAAAATCCGCACGTAAAATTTCTTGAGGAGCATAGCTGCTCCATTTAATCGTCACTAAAAAAAATGCGCCTGAAATAGACAATGCAACTATCTCTCTTGGAATTTTAAACTTAGGATTTCTTTTAAATTTTGACTTCGAGCATAATTTCAAACAAACATCTGCACCATGAGATATGAGAGTTCGAGTCAAACCATCTATATCACTTTCGCTACGAACATCTGAATCAGTCAAAATAAATATATCTCTTGAACGAAATAAGCAAAAAGATACTATAAGAAGAAAAAAGAAGAGTACTAAAAAAATGTTAACACCTTCCAAGACAGCCAAAGACTGGCCGACAAACGCCCATAACATAAAAACAAAAAGTGTTAAAGCAATACGCTCTATAAGAAAGCGGCGATAAATTTTCTTCAAAATATTCATTTACTCTCTGGACTAAACTTAAGAGTTAGCTTCACTTCTGTATCAATCGGCGGGAGCAGAAAAATATTTGGATACCAAACACTTTGGCGAAACCCTTCAGTATCAGCGCCTGCTAATAAATAATCCGCAGGACCATCGAAATGCACTAGTGATATCAAATTCCCTATTCCTTGAGCTGCAAAAAATTCTTTAGCATCTTTATGCGGGCGCACAAAACGTGAGCCCAAGTAGACCCAAGAGCGCCTCTGGTAAGTTCTCTCTTCTCTCACATTTAAAACTAAATCTTCCGCACGATAGCGATAATTTTCAATTGAACCGGACTCACCTTCCACTGCCCAATCAACATAAAGGAAGAAACCATTTCCAACAGGAGGTTTATACGAGAGGGATGGTTTGCCCAATTCACTTTCTTCGAATTTTTCCTCAACAACTACACCTGGTTGACCAGGCACAGCCCCTAAAAGAATCATCGCTGCATTTAAAGCCTCTGCATTTAAGTTTTTACTATAAAACAGTGCTTCATGATCTTTGCCCTGAGGCTGTAATACAAGCAAATATTCAAGTGGT
>MDSW01120128.1_pt1 | contig 14369 bp, 8 predicted proteins | sample 811171 | NCBI WGS metagenome assembly MDSW01 (sample SAMN05326641, study PRJNA326480) | marine metagenome | isolation source: seawater | place: Atlantic Ocean: North West | collected 2012 | reverse complement strand
GGGGGGGGGGGGGCGCGCCGCGCGAGGCGAGGAGAGGCGAGGCGAGGCTCCACCGACGGCGGAGCCGCGCGGCGGCGCGGGGGGGTGTGGGGTGCTCGGAAGACGTGGCGCGCGATGTCGAAACGTACGAGCGAACCGCGCCGGCGCGGGTCGTGACTTAGCCGACGTCCGATCCCGAAACCGAATCGCGCGTCGGTCGGGTGCACGCGCCGGCGGCCGCACCGTCACGCTGCTTTTCAAAGAAAAGCCGCGCAAACCCTCCCGCGCTCGCCCCCCGCTCGGGGTCGTGGCGCGCGCGATGTCCCTCGCGTCTTGCCCCGCCTCGGCGGTCGCGAAGGTCCGCGGCCCCGTGGCGTCGTGCGTCCAGCGCTGCCTCGCCTCCTCGGCTCGTGCGCCCCCGTCGTCGTCCGCCTCGGCGCGCGCGCCCCCGCCCGCCTCGATCGGCCGGCTCGGCGTCCACGACCGCGCCGCGCGGTCGTTCGCGCCGCGCGCCCCCCGCTCCCCCCACCCGTCCTCCTCCTCCTCCCGCTCGTTCCGCGCGTCCGCCATCGCGGACGCCGCCGCCGCGGACTCGGCGGCGACGGAGAGCGGCGACCCCCTCCGCCTCGTCCAGGAGCGCCTCGGGGTGACGCTCGGGGAGGAAGCGACGGTGCCCCCGCCGCCCCCGCTCGTCCTCGTCGTCTCCGGATCCAGCGGCGTCGGCAAAGACGCCGTCGTGCGCCGCCTCCTCGAGCTCCGCCCGGAGCTCGGCATGGTCGTCACCGCGACGGACCGCGCGATGCGCCCGGGCGAGGTGGACGGCCGCGACTACCACTTCGTCTCCACCGCGGAGTTCGAGCGGATGGCGCGAGACGGGGAGCTCGTCGAGCACGCCCTCGTCTACGGCCAACACAAGGGCATCCCGAAGCGATCCGTCCGCGACCGCGTCGACGCCGGCCTCGACGTCGTGCTCCGCTTAGACGTGCAGGGCGCGGCGACGGTCCGCCGCATGATCCCCGAGGCCGTGCACGTGTTCCTAGCCGCCGAGTCGGAGGGGGCGCTCGCGAGGAGGCTCGCCGCGAGGGGGACGGAGACAGTGGCGGAGCTCGCCGAGAGGGTGGAGACGGCGAGGGCGGAGACGGCGAGGATCGACGAGTTCGACTACGTCGTCGTGAACGCGGAGGGGAAGCTCGAAGACGCGGCGGAACGCGTGGCGGCGGTCGTGGACGCGGAAAAGTGCAGAAGGGGGAGGGAAGCGCCGAAGTTGGCGTGAAGAGGCGGACAAGAGGAGAGGCGAGACGGGCGGGTGCGACGCGCGCGGCGGCGGTGTATGTAACGCGAAGATGGTGAAGGAGTGAACGTCTCCCGAAGGAGTCAGCGCCCGAGAGTCGTCCGAGAGGCGCAACGCGTCACAATTCATGTCCACCCGGTCACCTGTGCTCCATTATGTACCTTATGCAACGGGGGTCGCTGCTGCCCATAATCTCGGCCCACGGGCACCCGTTCTCGTGTGCCCACTGAAGGACCTCCAGGTGGCCCATACGCGCCGCGTGCAAGCACGTGTCTGCGTCCCACGGGCACCCGTTCTGACGCAACCACCGCAACACCTTCAGGTGGCCTTCCTGCGCCGCGGCCCAGCACGTCTTCTCATTCCATGGACACCCGTTGTCGCGTAAGCACTTCAGGCTCTCGAGCTTGCCTCGGTCGGCGGCCAAGAAAGAGAGCAAGCTACCGTCATCGCGCCACTCGAGGCCCTTCTCGTCGAACAGCTGCATCAGCCACACCATCGCCTCGACGTCCCCCTCCATCACCGCGACGGCGAGCGGAGTCACATCCGAAATCATATCCTCGCGATCATCCTCCGTGAGGACCGCGCGCGTGCTCGGGACGCGGTCGACCGCCTCGCGGCACGACCTCCCCGCCATCGCGAAGGTGGTCTGGAACCATCCGAGCTTTTTCACCACGACGTCGAGGATCTCGGGGGGGAGGTTGCCGAGGAAGGGCCCGAGGACGTGGTCGTCGTCGGGGAACTTGGCGATGATCGAGCGGTCCATCTTCAACGCGCGGCGAGGTGGATACAGGTGGGAGGAGAGGCGGGCGGGTCAGGTCTGACGCTCGGTCTTCCTCTCGTATCGACTAAAACGCTTTTTCTCGGGAGATGTGACCCTGACGTGAGTGACGTGACGTGCGGGCGATTTTGATCGGGCCTTGATCGATGACGACCGGCCCGGCGAAACCAGGGTCGATTTCGATCGGCGATTCGTCGAACATTTCGCGATCGGGAAAATATTTCCAGTTTCAGCACAGTCCAACCCGCTCGCGCACCCACCCCTGCGTGCTCATGTCAGGTGCTGACGTCGGAAAATTTAATCGCTCCATTCGGGCCGTTTGTCGCAACGTCTCTGTTGTTCCGTCGCGTGTTCCGATGCCGGGGACGTTCCCGTCTCGCGCGCGCGGTCGCATCCATCGTCGCGCGCGTCGCGTGCTCTCCCCGGCGTCCGGAGCGATGGCGGTGCGAGACGGCGGGTTCCAGGACCCGCCGACGCCGCACCAGCCGCGTCGCTTCGAGGATGACGCGAGGGACGTCGGCGGCGCGGGCCCGTCGCTGGACGACGCGGACGCGTCGGGCCTTCCCGGGGACGTCGCGCGCCCGGACCCCCTTCGCGTGCCCGAGTCCGCGCCCGAGTGGTCGCCCGCGGAGCTCGAGCGGTACCTGCACGTCGTGGCGATGGAGCGGCACACCGCGGACGCGGTTCGTCGCCCCGCGCTCGTGGACGCCCTGCACGAGCACGTCGAGGGCGTGGGGAATCCCAACCCCATGCTCCTCCTCGGCCCATCCGGGAGCGGCAAATCCACCGCCCTCGCGACGCTCGTCGCGGAGATTCAGGGCGGGGTACGGCGCGCGGCGAAAGCCGGCGCGGGCGGCGACCCCGACGCCGGCGCTCCCGACGCGGCCGTCGCGGTGGCCTCGTCCTCGCCCGCCTCGCCCGCGCCCGCGGACGAGCCCGAGCCGTTCGTCCTGGCGCACACGTTCGGCCTCGCGGGCCAGTCGGACGACTTCCGCCGCGTCTTGCTCCGCCTGTGCTCCGAGCTCAAGACCCGGTTCAACATCTACGTCGACCTCCCCGCGACGCTGGACGAGGTCGCGACCGCGTTCCCGCGCTTCCTCGCGCACGCGGCGCTGTTCGGCAAGATCGTCATCCTCCTCGACGGCCTCGACCGCGCGGAGGCGCGGGGCGTCGAGGCGGACGATTGGCTCCCCGCCGCCATCCCCCTCGCCGTCCGCGTTGTCGTCGCCAGCGCGGGGTGCCGCGCGGTCAACGCCCTGCGCGAGCGAAGCGGCAAGATCCTCAAGATCCTGAACGTGCCCCCGATGACGCCCGCGGAGCGCGCCGCGGCGATGAACCTCGCGCTCGAGGGCGTCGGCGGCGGGTCCGCCGATCCCGCGGCGCGCGTGGACGCCGCGGCGGATCTCACGTCGACGCTCGACGCCGGCGACGCGGGGTCGCCGCTGTACCTCCTCGTCGCGGCGCGGGAGGTGCACGCGTTCGTGCGGGACGCGCGCGGGGACGCGCGGGCGGCGTGCGAGGAGGCGCGGGCGCTTCCCGGAAACCTCCCCGATCTCATCAACGCGGCGTTCGATCGGTGGGAGCGTCGGTTCGGGACCTCGCTCGTGGCGGAGGCGACGACGCTCGTCGCGTGCTCCCGGGCGGGGCTCAGGGAGGACGAGGTCTTCGACCTCCTGCGCGCGACGCCGAGCCTGGTGAACGTCCCGGCGAGCGAGTGGGACGCCCTGCGCGGGGAGTTGGAGCCGTACTGTTGGCCCGTGGACCGGCTCCCGGGGGAGCCCGCGCTGTGTTTCTTCCAGCCGCAGATTCGCGCCGCCGCGCTCCGGCGGTACGCCTCCTCGGGCGCTGAGAAGCGCCAGCAGCACCGGCGCCTGGCCGCGCACTTCGCCGACCGGCGCCTCGCCGCGTCGCACCGGAACCTCCAGGAGGTTCTGTTCGCCATGCGCGAGGGGCACGACTGGGACGGCTTGCGGTTCGCGCTGACGGACCCGCGCGTGCACGCGACGCTGTGGAACGAGGACTTCCAGATTGAGCTCGCGGAGACCTGGGACCGGGCGATGAAGGGCGAGCAGCAGCTCGCGAACGAGCGCGCGACGCGCATGGTCCCCGGGGAGACGCCCGGGGCGATGGTTCCGGCGAAGCCCCAGGCGCCGCTCCGGCGCGCGGACTACGTCGCCGAGTACGAGCGCGCGTCGGACCTCACCCCGCCGAGCGCGGACGGCGTGTTGACGCCGGAGGTGTACCGCGAACTCCTGGCGGATTTTTTAGCGTGGGCGGGGCACCCTGGGGAGGCGGCGCACGTCCTGCGGGCGCTGTCCGAGGCGAAGGGCGACGCCGCGGACCTCGCCGCGGTGAGCGTGAACTACAAGCTCGGGCGCGTGTTGGGTCGGCGGGGTTTATATTTGGAGGCTGAGGAGACGCTTCGTCGCGCGCTCGCGGCGGAGCAGCTGTTGGTCGGCGCGGAGACTCCGATGGTCGCGGACATCGCGACCGAGCTGTGTAAGGTGAAGATCGAGCAGGGCGACGTCGCGCAGGCGGGGCAGCTCGCCGCGCACGCGGTGAGCGTGTGGGAGGCGGCGGAGGCGGCGGGGTACGAGGAGGCTGACGTGGAGACGCTCGTGCGGGCGCTGGTGCGCTTGGCGGAGACGTGCGAGACGCTCGAGCGAACCACCGCCGCGGAGGCGGCGTACGAGCGGTCGCTCGAGCGGCTGGAGTACATGCTCGGACCGGACCACCCGGAGGTGGCGGAGCACCTGGGGAAGATGGCGAGCGCGTACTCGAACCACGGGGAGTGGGAGAAGGCGGAGTTTTGCTACTGCCGCGCGTTGGCGTTCGCGCACAGGTTCACGGGGCCGGCGTCGGTGCACGTGTCGCACTTCTACAACGTCCTCGCCGAGCTGCACCGCGCGCAGGGCGACGCCGACCACGCGCAGGCCCTGTACCAGCGCGCGCTGCAGGTGATCGAGTCCGTGGTGGGGACGAACCACCCCGAGGTGGCGACGTACCTCAACAACCTCGCCGAGCTCCTGCGGTCCCAGGGCAAGCTCGCGGAGGCGGAGCCGATGTACAAGCGCGCGTTAGCCATCGACGAGGCGACGCAGGGCGTGAGCCACCCGATCATCGCCATCCGTCTGAACAACCTCGCGGAGCTGTTCCGCGACGTCGGGAGGGAGGAGGAGGCGGAGCCGATGTACCAGCGCGCGCTGGCGATCGACATGGCCGCGCTCGGGCCCAACCACCCGAACATCGCGACGTACTTGAACAACCTCGCGGGGTTGTATAAGTCGCGGGAGATGTGGGATAAAGCCGCGGAGCACTACACGAGGGCCATCGCCATCGACGAGAAGGCGCTCGGGCCGGACCACCCGGACGTCGCCATCTACCTCAACAACCTCGCGGGCCTGTATAAGTCCCGCGGGCTGCTGACGGAGGCGGAGCCGCTGTACCTGAGGGCGCTGAGGATCAACGAGGAGGCGCTGGGGGCGGACCACGCGGACATGGCGGTGTACTTCAACAACATCGCGCTGCTGTACAAGGCGCAGGGGAAGCTCGTGGACGCGCGGCTGTATTACGAGCAGGCGATCGACATAGGCGAGAAGACCCTCGGCAAGGACCACCCTCAGCTCGCGACGCGGCTGTCCAACCTGGGGGCGTTGCTCGTGGACCTCGAGGACCTCGCCGCGGCGGAGGAGGCGTTCGCGCGCGCGCTCGAGATTCGGCGGCGACACTTCGCGGAGGACCACGAGGACGTCGTCGCGTGCGAGGAGTGGCTCCGGAACGTCTCTCAGCTCCGGGAGGAAGAAATCAGGCTCGGCGCGGGCGCGCTTCCGCACAGGAGGCGGTTATCTCCGCTGTCGCCGGTTCGGTCTCCGGCGCCCGAGGAGGCTAAGGCGGAGAAGTCGGCGGCGGCGGCGGAGGCGCGAGAGAAAGACTACTCGGGGTACGGGATGGGGGGGGAGGACGTCGCGGCAGAGGAGGAGACGGAGGAGCCTCCGCCCGCGCCGGACGTCCTCCCGCCGTCGCCGCCGTTTGTCGCGCGACAAACTCTGTCTCCCGACGCCGGCGTGCCCCCTCCGCCGTTCGACGATCGCGGGGCGAACGCGGCGGCGGCGGATTCGAAAGCGGCGGACTCGAAAACGGCGGACGCGGCGGGCGCGTGGGGCTCGGCGAGCCTCGGGAGCCTCGGCGCCGCTTCGCCGTCGCCGCCGCCGCCGGCGCGTTCTTCGCCTTCCGCATCGGCGGGGCGATCGCCGGCGGCGGTCTCGGGCGTCACCCCGCGCACGGCGCAGGAGATGGCTTCGCGGACGGCGCGCGCCGGCGACGCCGTGGACGCGGCGCTCTCGTCCGTGGACGCGATGCTCTCGCGGTACACCTCCGGCCCCATCGAGCGCGAGCCCTCGGCGCCGAGGCCGCCGTGGACGCTTCCGCTCGCGCCTGCGTCCCCGCCGGCGATTTTCATGGCGGGCGCCGCGCCCAAGAAGGACCCGGGGCGCGCCGACCCGGAGGCTTCTCGGGAGGCGACGCCGCCGGCACCCGCCGCGGGCCCCCCGCCGCCGGCCCATTCGTCCGGCGGGTCGCCTCGACGCGCGCGCGACGAGAAGGCGTCCGACGCGGACGGCGACCTGGAGGCGGCGCCCGGCCTCGGCGAGGCGGCGCTCGACGCGTTCCTCCAGGCGCACGTCGAGTACCTCGGCGACCGCAGGTACCGGTGCGTGCTCGACGGGAAAATCCTCTCCAAGTTCAGCATCATGCGCGTCCACGTGGCGAAGAAGTTCGCGGGGCTCGTGCACCAGTGGGCGAAGGACCAGGCGGCGGTGGTCGCGGGCGACGGCGAGGGAGCGCCGGCGAACGGGGCCAACATCTCGCCGTACCCGGGACGCGCCGCCGCGCCCGCGGCGGAGCCGTCGCCAGCGGCCGAGCCCTCGCCCAAGCCCGAGGCCTCGAGACGCGAACCCTCGCCGGAGCCGCCCGGCGCGCTGCAGAAGTCCCCCTCCGCCGTCTCGAAGGCGCTCAAGCGCGTGGAGGAACTCGAGGAGGAACTCTCGCGCCTGCGCGCGGAGATGCGCGGCGGCGCCGGGAGCCCCTCCGTCCCTTCCGCACCCGCGCCGCCGCGCGACGGGGAACCGATCCGAACCAACGCCGCCGCCGCCGCCGCCGCCGCCGCCGCCGCCGCCTCCGCGGGCGGCGCCTCCGTCCCCGCGACGCCGCTCGCGTGGGCCCAGACGAACCTCGGCGCGCCGGGGGGCCAAACCGTCGCCGGCGCGCCCCCCTCGGCGTTCGCCGGGTTCCCGGGGGGAGGGTTCCCCGCGAACGCCGTCCCGGGGGGAGGACTCGACGTCCCCGCGGGGACGACGCCCTTTTTCAACCCCGCCGCCGCGTACGGGTTCGGCTTCCCGGGCGGCGGGGCGCCGCCGGGCGCCTTCCCCCCGGGGATGCTCGCGCCGTACTTCCCGTACAGCGCGTACGGCGGGTTGAGGTACCCGAGCGCGATGCCGCCGAGCGGCGGGCCGGCGTACGCGGCGGCGGCGGAGGAGAGCGCGCGGTTCGTGGCGACGAGATCGCGCGGCGGGGGGCAGTTCGAGGAGGAGGACGGGACTCGTCGCAGCGCTTTTCGCGGGTCGTCGCCGCCGGAGCGGCGCGGGTTTAGCGCGCGGGGGATGGATTTCGCGGAGATGCTCGCCCGCGAGCGCGGGCCGGATCCGTTCCGGAGGTACCTCCCCTCGGAACAGTTCGACGGCGCGGCGCTCTCGCCGCTGGCCCCCGCCGAGACGGCGAGCGAGGGAGGCGCGGCGCGAGGGAGGCGAGGCTTCGGGAGAGGCGACGGGGAAACGCGCGGCGGCGGGGACTCGGAGGACGACGCGGATGCGTCGTTCTCCTTCGGGGGAGGGACCGGGCGCGGGGAAACCCCCGGGGGGCTCGATCGGCTCGGGCTGTTCGTCGCCGCGCGGTCGCAGCAGATCGGCCCGCGGAAGTTCATGTGCGAGATGGACGGCAAGGTGTTCAGCACGATGAACCTCATGCGCGTGCACTTCGAGAGGAACTACGCCGCCGACGCCGACGCGTGGTGGAGGAAACAAAAGCGAAGGGAGGGCGGAGGGGCGTATTGACCACCGGAGCGGAGAGAGGGCGAGAACGGAGCGCGAGAACGGAGCGCGCGCGAATGTGGAAGCACACTCTACGTATAGGAGGTCGCCGCCACCGACGCGCCGAAGGAACGAAGGAACCGCGGCGCGACCGCTACGACGACATCTTCAACTTGATCCCGCGCCGAATCGCATCCCACGACGTCGCCTCCGCGACGCCGTCGCTGACGATCTCGTCGAGGGCGAGGCATATCATCCCGTAGTGCTCGAACACGCGCGCCTCGTCGAAGTGCTTCTTCACCAGCCCCGCGACGGAATCGACGAGCGCCTGGATCACCTCCACGACTGCGAAGGCGCGAAGGGCGAGGCGGAGGTGAGGGAATCCAGGGGGGGGGGGCGGTGGTGAGCGCGGGAGCGGGAAAACGACGGACGCGTCCGAACGCGCGCGGGGCGGGAAGGCGCGACGTTCGTCGGCGCGAAGGGAGAGGAAACCGCGAGGCGCGCGAGGGTGGAGGGCTTCACGCACGCGCGAGCTCGTCGTACTGCCCCGAGCCGATGGCGTAGAACCGCACGTCCCCGACCCTGCACCACGCCATGCACTCCTCCCCGTGCCACGCCACCTCGCACGTCTCCCCCGCCCGCGCGAAATCCCCCGCGCTTGTCGTCGCCGCGCCTCCGTCCGCGACGGAGGACGCCGACGCCTCGTGCAGCCGCCGCCGCCACATCATCTGGCCGCGCTCCGACGTCGGCTCGTAAAACCGCTCGATGATCACGTGGCCGGACGCGGAGGCGACCGTCACGCAAAGCACACGCCCGGACATCGCGGGTGTGCCAACAACACTGGCAGTGGGAAGCGCCAGCAGCGGCATTCGCGTCGCGAATCGCGCGATCGTCGACTTGGTGCGTGCGCGTGCGCTGAGCATCATTTGCGCCAGGGCAGTGCAACGACTCGGCCTCGCCGACCCCGTGTCGGCGGCTTGCACACGCGCGCGCGCTCGCGTCTTGCGTTCACGCTCGCGATGTCTCATCAGGCTGAGTATCACCGCGGCGGTCGCGGCGTCGGCGGCGGGCGCGGCGGGCGCGGCGACGGCTTCGGTCGCGGCTTTGGTCGCGGCTTCGGTCGCGGCGGTCGCGGTCGCGGTCGCGGTCGCGGTCGCGGCCGATTCGGCGGCGGCGGCGAGTTGGACAAGCGCCCCCCGCCGGAACCGCTGTGGGACAAGAGCGTGAAGTGGTTCTTCGACGAGTCCTCGGACGCGCCCGGCGTCGGCGCGGAGAAGGGCGCGAACAAGAAGCGCGCGCGGGAGTACCACGTGAGCGGGCGCGAGCGCAGCCGCGCGCCCACCGTCGAGGCGGCGTCCGCGTCCGCCTCCCTGGAGCTCCGCCGATTCAAGCTCGTGAAGCGCCTGCGCCACGTCCTCGCGACGAAGACGACGAGCCTCGGCGTCCAGACGGCCCCCCTCCTCGCCTTCGAGCGGTGGCTCGCGCGCGCCATGCTCGAGCCCGGCGCGGTCCCCGTCCCCATGCTCCCGAACTCGGACGTCCGCGGCGGACTCGCGCGCGACCTCCACCGCGCGGGCGCGGGCGCGGCGGATCTCGCCGCGTGCGACGCCGCCGCCGCCGACGTCGCCGCCGCCTCCGCCGCGCTCGCGACCAAGCTCGCCGAAGAGCGCCCCGAGGACGAGGAGCCCCCGCCCTCGGTCACCGCGGAGGACGCGGGCCCGCTCCTCGCGCTCAGGGTGAACGCCCTCAAACCCTACATGACCGTCTCCAAGGCGCACGCGGGGAAGCTCCGCGCGTTGTACTGCCGGCACAGCCTCGGCGGCGCGCCGCTCCCCGCGGAGGGCGAGCCCGAGCACGCCGCGTTCTTAGCCGCGACGTTCGCGATCCTCGCGCGGTACGAGGCCCTTGGCGGCGCGGGGTACCAGGCCGCGCTCGGCGAGGCGGCGTTCGACGTCCTTCGCGACGACCTCGGGGTCGGGTGCGAGGCGTTCGCGTCGCCACTCAACTGCCGCTACGGCCGATTCTGTTCGGCGTTTCCCGACGTCGACGCCCCCTTCGGTTCGCTCGGGTCCTTCTTCGACTTCAAGCCGACGCGAGGGTCGTTCGAGATGAACCCACCGTTCGTGCCCGAGGTCCTCCTCGCGGCCGCGGAGCACGCGGAGGCTCTGCTTCGAGACGCGGAGAAGGCGGGGGGCAGGCTCTCGTTCGTCGTCGTCGTCCCCGCGTGGCGAGACTGCGAGTACTGGCGCGCGCTGAACGACAGCGCCTTCGCGCGCCCGCTCGCGACGGAACGCGCGAGAGACGAAACCGTCGACGACGACGACGACGAGGAGGCGGCGGCGCGGGGGCCGGGCTCGGGCTCGGGCTCGGACGGGCGCGCTCTGATCGTGGTGCCCGCCTCGCAGCACGGGTTCTGCGACGGCGCTCAGCACGTGCGCCCGCCCGCGGAGCGCCATCGCGTCAGTTCGTACGACACGGCCGTGTTTGTCCTGCAGACGGCGAGCGGGGCGCGGCGGTGGCCCGTCACCGCGAAGACGCGGGAGAGGCTCGGGGCCGCCATGGCGAAAGCCGCGGGCTCCGCGCGCGACGTCGCCGACCTGGAGAAGAGGTACCGAGGGGGAAGGGACCGCCCGGGGGGGTCGGAAGACGCCGGGGGGGGGCGACGTACGCGCGAATGCGAACGAGGTGGGGCGCCGGCGGAGCCGACGACGGAGGGCGAGGACGGCGGCGAGAAGAAGAGGAGGCGCAGGCGAAGGCGGCGGGAGGACGACGGCGAGTGAGGACGCGACGAAGACGCGGCGCGCCTCTTAAAAAAATGAAAACAATGACGAACCGAACCGAACCGAACCGAAACGACGTCCGAACCGACGTCCGAACTCCTAGGTGGCCGCGGGCGGGCTCGGCCGGGGCTGGTCCGTGCAAAACCCGCTCCTCGCGCATCTCGCGCATCCGCTCTCGCTCGCGCACTCGGCGTCGGCGACGCACGCGGGCCCCCTCACCCCGGGACAACACGCGCGCCCGTCGCGGCACGTCTTCTTCGGCGCGGGGGGTCCCGGCGCGTGCCCTCCCCCGTCGCACCCGGTCTCCTCCGGGGACAGCACCTTCACCGCCGCGCACGCGTGCGCCTCCGCGCAGCTGTTATCGTAGTGGCTGTCGCGGACGCCGACACACGGACACTCGGCGGCGGCGCCCGGCCCGCCGCCCTCGCCGCCGCGGTCGTAGCACGTCACCACCTGCACGAGTTCGCACGAGGGCGTGCATCCCAGCGCGACGCGCTTCGGCCCGCCGAAGAGGTCCTGAAGCGCGCGCAGCGGCGTCGCGTCGCCGCCCGCCGCGGCGACGAGCGCGTCCGGGGTGCCTTCTTTGGCGGCGAGGGCGAACATCGCGGCGTAGTACGCCTCCTGCGTCAAGCCCGAAGCGCCTCCCGCGTCGGCGCCCCACGCCGCGCACGTGCCGTGCTTGGGCCATTCGTGCGCGCCGAGGCCGTCGGCGTACCACGCGGGGGCGAGGGTCCGCGAGGTCGGGTCGGAGGGGAGCAGGGAGGCGTCGTAGGTCCACGCGGCGGACGCGGGGAGCCAGGGCGGGCGCGAGCAATCTTGCGGCCAGAAGCACGTCGCGCGCTCGACGGGTTCCGCGAACGAGGGCCACAGGCCGTGGAGGGTCAGGGCGGGGACCATCGTCGAGACCGCGCACTCCTCCTTCGCACACGTGCGCGCGCCTCCCGACGCGCAGAACCCGGGGGTCCAGCTCCGCGCGAGTTCCCACAGGTCGAACGGGTGGCCGTCGTCGAGCGGATCCTCGCACCCGCGATGGGACTCCGCGCCGGCGTCCGCGCAGGAGGGGTCGTCGGGGGACGACGAGAGGCGCGCGACGAAGGGGGGGTCGCGCGCGGCGGGGCGCGCCGCGGTCGCGGTCGCCTGAGAGGGAGGAGGGGGGGAGGGAGGTGAGGGGAGGGACGGGGGAGGGAAGAGACGCCCGCGGAGGGGAATATTCGGCGCGCGCTCGAATACGATATCGTTTGAAAAAACCGAACGCCGCGACCGCGACGCCGCGGAGAACCCGCGGGGAGAAAGGCGGCGCGGGAACGCGGCGGCGGGCGCGAGGGCGCGCACCGCGAGGAACGCGAGCGCGGCGAGAAGGCGCGTGAGGCGCGTCATGCGTCGCGGCGGGGTCTGGTCGACGCGAGCGAGCGACTGACGAGATGTAAGCCTCGTCAGCTCCCGCGAAAACATCCTAATCCGACTGATGAAATCGTCTCGACTCGCGCGCGCGCCGACAAATTCGTAGTCGCGGCAGGCTGCGGGGATCGTGGCGTCAGAGCATCTCGCGCCGGGGTTCGGGGTCGCGCGCCCCCGACGCTCGCGCGGGTCCCCTCGCCCCCCCGGCATGACCCCCACCCCCGCGGGCGTCGTTTGCCCCGGCGAGACCCTTCGCTTCGCCGAGGCGTTCCGCGCCGGTCCCGGGACGCACGTCCGCGAGCCGCACGTCGTGGCGGCGGTCGTGGGCACCGCGCGCGAGCGCCCCGCGGCGGAGAACGACGCGGACCGCCGCCCCTTCGTCGAGGTCTGCCGACGCGACGCCGACCTCGGCGCGCCGCGCGACCCCTCGCGCCTTCGCGCGGGCGGCTCCCTGCTCCCCGTCGTCGGCGACGAGGTGTTCGCGCGCGTCGTTCGCGTGAACCCGCGACTCGCGAACGTGGAGATCCTCGCCGTCGGCGGCCGCGCCGTCGAGGACGCCTTCTCCGGCGTCATCCGCGCGCAGGACGTCCGCGCGACGGAGGTGGACAAGGTGGACATCTACGACTGTTTCGTCCCCTCCGACGTCGTGCGCGCGCGCGTCTTATCCCTGGGCGACAGCAGGAGCTACTACCTCACCACCGCCGAGAACCCCCTCGGCGTCGTCAGGGCCAGGTCCCCCTTCACGGGGGAGGCCATGACCCCGGTGTCCTGGGAGGAGATGGAGTGCCCCTCCACGAAGCAGCGACAGAAGCGGAAAGTCGCCAAGGTGGAGTAGCGACTCGTGAGCGCGCGGCGAGTGGTCCCTCATCATCACTGACATCTGTGTTGCATGTACAATGTATCGATAGGGTGTGGTAAAATAGTTCCGTCTCTTCCCGCGCCGAGTCTCCCCGCGCGTCTCCGTCTGTTCCTCTCCGCGTTAAAGAAGTAGGTCCGAGTGCATTACCTCCTCACGCCGGGTCGCAGAACTCCCACCTCTGGTCGGGGTCCGTGGTGTAGCACCAGATGGTGTCGTCGTGGTCGGGGTTCCTGCACTTGTTGCCCGCCTCCTCCATCGTCTCCTCGTAAAAGTCCGAGTCGCTGAAGTGGTGCTCGTGCGGGTAGTGCGAGACCCAGGGTTGGCACTGGTACCCGCTCCTCGTGCGCGTCTGGCACCCCTTGTACTCGTACCCGTCATCCCCGGCGAGCGTCTCGTCGCAGTCGCTCGAGGCCGGCGTCTCGAAGACCTCGTCCTCGTTGGAGGTCGACGGCACGGAGCCGGCGACGGCGCAGTAGCACTGCTTGGGCTCGCCCTCGACGGGGTCGCCGCCCATCTCGTCGTTGCCGCACTCGATGGCGTCGACGCCCTCCTCGTGCGGCTTGAGGATGTAGTTCCCGGAGCTGACGACGGAGTCGAACGTGGAGTCGGAGGAGTCCTCCTCGTACCGGCGGCCGTAGATGAAGTCGCCGCCGGGGCACTCGCAGGTCTCGTTCTCGAGCGCGCACGCGGCGTCGAACGCGGCGTCCGTCTCCTCGTCGTCGGAGACGGGGTCGCAAAACTCCCAGCGCGTGTTGTCGTCGGTGGTGTAGCACCAGATGGTGTCGTCGTGGTCGGGGTTGCGGCAGTAGTTACCCGCCTGCTCCATCGTCTCGCCGTCGAAATCGGAATCCGACTGGTGGTGCTCGTGCGGGGACTGGCTCGACCACGCCTGGCACTCGATCCCGCTCCTGGTCTTCGTCTGGCACCCCTTGTACGAGTATCCGTCGTCGACGAGCGTCTCGTCGCAGCCCGAAGCCCCCGGCGTCGGCGCGGGCGTCGGCATCGGCGTCCCCTGCTCGACGTAGTCATCCGCCGCGGGCGTGGGCTCGGGCGTGGCCGAAGCCTCCTCCGCGACGGGGTCGCAGTACTCCCACCTCGAGTTCGGATCGTCGGTGTAGCACCAGATGGAAGGCTCGCCGTCGGGGTTGCGGCAGTAGTTGCCCGCCGACTCCGCGTCCTCGCCGAGGCCGTCCCAGTAGCT
>MDSW01055586.1_pt1 | contig 14372 bp, 10 predicted proteins | sample 811171 | NCBI WGS metagenome assembly MDSW01 (sample SAMN05326641, study PRJNA326480) | marine metagenome | isolation source: seawater | place: Atlantic Ocean: North West | collected 2012 | reverse complement strand
TTTTCCCCGAGACGTCCAAATCCTTGGGGGTGTGTTCGATTGTATGGGCATCTATTCTAGTCTTTTCAAGGTAGGAAAACTCGCATCCGATGAGGTTGGCGACTTCTGAGGCCCTAGAAATTGCACCCTTGTCCGGACTCAGAATGAAATCTGGATTTACATTTCTGTGTAGGCTTTCAGCAATTTCAGGCATCGAACTGACATATTTGATGGGTACATCCATTCCTTGCAAGACCTCCGGAGCGTGAAGGTCTAGAATTACCATGCCATCACAAAATCGGGAAACTATCTCTGCCAAAACCCTCGCTGACACTGACTCACCAGCTGAGAATCTTTTGTCCTGTCTCGCATACCCAAAGTAAGGGATGGCTAGGAATATTCCAGGACCGACATTTCCAACATCAATATCACCCTCGCCTTTGAGATTGGAAAGATCCCCCATTCTGACATCCCTTATTGCACCAAGAAGTAGTATAGTTTGCAATATACCAGAGTCGGGGTAAGTATTCGAAACTAGTACTACATTTTCCGATCTAACAGAATCAATTGACTCGAGAGGTACTCTGACATATGCCTCTCCGTCGGGGAATCTCCTGCTTTCTAGAACCAAGTGTTCCATACCAATCAACGGTGCGAGACCCTGTGCTATTTCTCCTCCTGAGGCACCGCTCAGAACAGGCATTTGTGGTCAGGGAAGGGAGACCCCTTCATGATGCTTCTTATCATCAATATGTTCCTTTAGATGCTGGTTGTGGTGGGCACGACAGGATTTGAACCTGTGACCTCCCGGTTATCAGCCGGGTGCTCCAGCCAAACTAAGCTACGCGCCCTGAGCAACATCGCCACATGGGATAGTGATTTGAAGGTACTCTAGTGGGAGCGTTATTCTTCCTCATACCCTTCATCATTTAGCTTTAGATAGCTTGGAAGAGTTATCAGCCTGGAAAATGTGCACTTCAGAATGACTTCATCCAATCTAGAGGTGGTTCTAGCCAATTGTCCGCAAGGTACTGCAATCGTTTCTGGTAGCCCATGTCTGGCCCTTACCATAAAATGGGGTTTAATTAGAAGCCCTTTGTAAGTCCGCTTTATTTTTATTAGATCAATAACATTACCAATGTCCATTCCATCGTTATCAAGCACCGCTCTGTCAAGTAGCTCATCTGGAGCATAGAGATCCTCTTCAATTCTTACAGTATTTCTCCATCTTCTCTGTAGTTCTCTCATCGATTTAGAGAGCTTGATACCTCCATCTGGCCTAATACTATGAACCAACTCTTTGGCTAAGGGTGCCAAATCAGCAGGCTTCCTCATAAATTCGCTTGCCACTTCGCCTTCGACTTTTATTCTTAATGACCTTACAAACTCATCTCTGGGGTGAAATCTTTCACCTACAACAACCCCCACATGCTTCTCTCCAACATATACGTCTCTGTGTATCATTTCCTGTATTTCGTAGTCCTCTACCATTTTTTCTTCCTCATGGGAGGAGTGCATCCCCCGTGCTTCTCCGATATGCGAGAGACAAATGTGGCACTTATATTATTCGTTAATTAAGACTGATAATCCAATTGAAAATTTTTACCAATATACAATTTTTCAATTGAAAAACTAAACTTAATTTAAATTTTTCATTGATTATCAGAAATTGAAGTATTTCTGAATTCCGAACAATCTTACATTTCTGATACCGCCTACAGAGAATGTTGATGTGGGACTCCCTTTTCCATCCCTTGATGGTAGAGGGTTTGCGGGCTCTGGCTGAAATCCGTTCGAAAACAGGAAACTCCTGGACAACAGGCCTAAAGGACTCGATAATCCAAGATTTCCTTCAATCAGACCCGTCTCTGACCAAGGCGATTGAGGAGGCTTCAATCAATTTTCAAAGCCTCCAGAATGATATTGGATCAGACGCATTAAAAATGGATGAGAAAGATCTGATAACATATCTACAATCGGATTATGTTAATTTTTATTCAGCTCCCACTGTAAATCCATACGTTGCTATCTCAGCACGTGGTCCATGGATCGTCACATCCTACGGTGCGGTGCTCCATGATAACGGCGGATACGGCATGTTGGGAATGGGACATGGTCCAGAAGATGTAATTCATTCAATGCAACAGAATTGGGTAATGGCTAACGTTATGACTCCATCTTTCAGTCAAAAAAGGCTAGCCGACCGCCTGAAGAGGGAAGTAGGACATAAAAGGGGGAATTGCCCATTCTCAAGTTTCGTTTGTTTGAATAGCGGATCGGAATCAGTGACAATATCAATGCGAATAGCTGATGCAAATACTCTGCTTATGACAAAGGAAGGTGGTAAGCATGAAGGAAAACAAACTAAGATGCTTGCATTGATTGAGGCATTTCACGGAAGGACACACAGGCCGGCTCAGATTTCTGACTCATGTCGAGGAAAGTACGAGGAAAACCTCGCGAGTTTTAGGGAGACGGGCAATGTGATATTCATCCCCTGTAATGATCTTGAAGCTCTCTCTGATGCTTTCGAGCGTGCTGAGAATGAGGGATTCTTCATTGAATTAATGGCAATGGAACCTGTAATGGGGGAAGGGAATCCAGGACTGTGCGTGACCAGAGAGTTTTATGATTCTGCCAGATCCCTATGTTCAGAGCATGGGAGCATGCTAATCGTAGACTCTATTCAGGCTGGTTTGAGGGGGCAAGGGTGCCTTAGCATAGTGGACTACCATGGATTTGAGGACTGTGAGGCTCCAGATATGGAGACATGGTCTAAGGCCTTGAATGCGGGCCAATACCCTCTTTCAGTTGTCGGCCTTTCTCAAAGAGCAGCTGACTTGTACGTCGTGGGAATATACGGGAACACTATGACCACGAATCCTAGAGCACTGGAAACTGCCGTGTCAGTTCTGGACAGGATTACCCCAGAACTCAGGAAAAATATCCGGGAGAGGGGGGTCGAATTCGTCACCAAGCTAAGAGGTCTAGCAGCTGAGATTCCTGGTACAATCACACAGGTTCAAGGCACGGGACTTCTTTTGTGTGCAGAGCTTGACCCAGACAAACTTCCAGTGGTTGGCTTCGAATGCGTCGAAGAGTGGTGTAGGATCAATGGTTTAGGGGTAATTCATGGGGGGCAGAATGCCCTCAGGTTCACTCCACATTTCTCAATAACTTCTGCAGAGATAGATCTGATAATTAATGTCCTTAGAGAAGCTCTAATCCACTTCACTTCACCTGAATTGATAGAGGCCAATTAGAACCAGTGGTTTCATGCCGAGATCAATTCGCTTGATCGGAAAACCTGGAGGCCTTGGAACCGCATTGGAAAATAGATTATCAAGGGCCGGGGCAAACATCACCACTGATTCTGACGATGTTGACTTAACAATAGGTATAGCTAGCCAAGAAAAATGTGACTTGGCAATACTTCCAGAGGGAATGCACTCAGAAAACTCAAATCTGATCATAACGCTATCCGATGTAATCATCCCAAATGGTGGAAATAACTGGGGGAATGGTATCATCATTGATTGGGTAAGAAAAGTGAAACGGGGAGAGTCACCTGAACATGGATCAGAAATCAGGTATTGGGTTAACGTAAGAGATGTTGCAGATGCGATAGCGACAATTTCAATGAGCAAAGAGGAACTCGTCAAAACTGGTAAAATGAAGATGTGCGGAAGAAGGGGGTGGGAAGGAAAATACGTCATTGAAGAAATCAAGCTTCTATGGGATAGGTACACTAATGCAATAAACCACTCACATACTAAAGAGTCACTTTCAAATATACCCAGTCCTGTGAGAGGGATTGATTCTGGAGGTACTTCTGGCCCTGATTTTCAGAGTCTCCACCATGCTCTCATCGACTCTGGGGGGGAGGGCTGGCACCCTTTAGTGCCATTGCGAACCTCTTTGATGGAAATCATTGCTAGCTTAGAGTAAAACCTCATCGACTTTTATTGAGAATTTGTTTTCTAATCTCCTGAGCCCTGACTTTACAGGACTGCATCAGCTTTCTAATTCGAGTTCCTGCGGCTTTGTTACCGGAGTCAAACTTTTCAGCATCTGGAATTGCATCTACTAGCTCATTGATCATTTCCTGAATGGCGCCCCTAACTTGCATAAATCTTGGAGATCATTGAAACTATTAGGGATTCTTGTTTGATTCAACTAGTTTGGCGAAATAGATCACTTCCAAGGATAGGCAAAATCAGACTTGCTTCGCCCTCCAGAACCATTTGTGGGGCATTAGGCCTAATCTTTCCCCATGAAACCGCTTCTCTCAACCTAGCTCCCGACAATGACCCGTCAAATTCAGGGGCCGTCGTGATCGATACCGCTGAATCCATACCAGCCTCTTCCCTGAACTGGTTCCACCAAATTACATGATGTTTAGAAATACCACCTCCAACCATCAATCCGTGACTTTCTTCGGCACCCCATATTAGGTCCGAAAGAACCTGTTCGTCGGCTAAAACATCCACCATGAATCTAGGGCTCCTCTGTCTATGCATGAACAACTGTGAGCCTATCGATCCGTCTGTTAGTCCCGGTATGACCATAGGTATCCTATGCTTAGCTACCCAGTGAAGTATTGACGACTCATCTTCTATTCTGTCACCAAGGGACCAGCACAATTCCACGGAACCAAATCCTAACCAAGGATTCTCTCCGTCTTTCTTCTTCCGGTCTTCCTCTATTTCCTCTAACCATGGAAGAACGACACGCTCAAGTATTTCTCCATAGCACTCGTTTGGGACTACGACATTGCCAAGACGATTTAATCCCTCTTCGCCTAGAGCCACATCATCGAGAGTGAAATCACCATGGAAGTATTCCCGATAAGTTCGAGCTATATCATGATCCAGAGTTCCGCAAGTAGTAATGACAACGTTGTAGGCCTTTCTTCTGATCGCCTCAACGAAGAAGCCACGAGTCCCTGTTGCGCATAGACAAGCAGGGAAAGATAGCCAATTCAGAATCCTATTTTGCCTCGATTTAGAAATTGCATGCCTAAGTATATCCCTTGACTGGGCTAGCTTGGATGCTGTGAAACCGCCCGCCTTACCCATCTGATCGATTAGAGAACTGACATCGGAAACCTTAGAGAATTCATAATCCTCTACTGGGACATCAAAATCATCTCGCGAGTATCTGACCATGCAGTTCGCACTGTGCATATGACTTCAATTGGTCGCATTCTGAAGTTTGAAGATCCTGTCCCTTAGATTAGCAGCTTTCTCAAAGTCAAGTCTATCTGCAGCCTGGTGCATCTCTCTCTCTAGTCTCGTGATTAGATCGACAATCTCTCCGTCTACATTGTCTGTCCCATCTTCATCCACCCATTGTGGCTGACTGACGTTTTCCAGTACTGAATCAGAAGTATTCCATACCCCAGCTCCCAGTCTGAATTTTTCAGCCATACCTTCTAGACCCCTCTTTCCGGGTGCCTTGGCAACCATCCTCCTACCTCCACCTGTTCCTGTTCCAGCAACTCCGGAAAGCAGATCTTCGATTTCCGAACCCATCACTGGCAATGGTTTTTCTATAGTCTTGGGGGATATACCGTATTCTTCGTTGTACTTACTCTGAAGCCTCCTCCTCCTAACCGTCTGGCTTATTGCTGATTCCATTGCGGGTGAGACCGAATCTCCATAGAGGATAACAGATCCATTTGAGTTTCTTGATGCTCTCCCAATTGTCTGCAGAAGCGACCTTTCGTTTCTAAGGAATCCCTGTTTATCAGCATCAAAGATTGCAACTAAGGATACTTCTGGGATATCCAGGCCCTCTCTGAGTAGATTTATCCCAACTATCACATCGATAATCCCAAGTCTAAGTGCCTTAATTATCTCAGTCCTCTCAAGAGTATCAATTTCACTGTGAAGATAGTGAGCTTTGACTCCCATCCTCTCCAAGTAGTCTGAAACTTCTTCTGCAAACTTAATCGTCATTACAGTTACCAATACTCTCTCTTTTCTCTCTACCCGTTCATTGATCTCACTCAATAAGTCCTGAACTTGTCCCTCCGTCGGCCTAACCTCGATCCTAGGGTCTAGTAGCCCAGTTGGCCGAATTTCCATCTTTGAAATACCTTCAATTCTTTCGAGCATATTCTCCATGCTGTTGTTTGTACCGACCTTCTTTCTGTCTGATTTATTCGCGCCACCACCACCATCAACGTGCAGGAGCTCTTCTGGAACCTCTTGACCAGTTACCTCTGCCAAATGCCGAAGCTCTCTTTCCCCGGGCGTCGCGCTAACATAGATCATCTGGGGGACTAGCTTCTGAAACTCATCAACCCTTAGTGGGCGATTGTCATACGCGGAAGGTAACCTAAATCCAAAGTCGACCAAATTCTTCTTTCTTGAGAAGTCCCCTCCATGCATACCGCCTACCTGTGGGAGTGTTACATGGGACTCATCCATAATCACGAGATATTGATCAGGACCTCCGTGAAACTGATCAGCATTACTGGAGAAGAAATCTAGCAAACAGTAAGACCTCTCCCCCCTGACTCTTCTATCGAAATGCATGGAGTAGTTTTCAACACCCTTGCATGAACCAATCTCCTTGAGCATCTCCAGGTCGAATCTGGTACGTTGCTCAAGCCTGTGCGCCTCAATTGCCTTGTCCTTTGACTCAAACCAATCAACCCTTCCTTCTAGCTCTTTTTCGATATCATCTAAAGCTTGATTGAAGTTTTCCTCACCAGTCATATAGAATTCTCTCGGGTGAATCCATGCTTCCTCGAATTCATCCAGTGGCTCCCAAGACACAGCTTCACACACTTGAATCCTCTCAACCCCTTCCCATCCGAATTTAATCCTGATAGGATCATCGCGGCTTGGCATCCATACATCGAGGACCTCCCCCCTGAGTCTCACATCTCCCCTAACTATTTCTCCGGTTGTTCTTCTATACTGGAGCCCAACCAGGTCTCTTACGACTTCTTGAGGATCTGATTTTTGACCTACGTGGAGCCTTAGATGGTTTTGCTGGAATACCTCGGGGGGGTTTAAACCGTAAATTGTGGAGACTGTCCCTACCGTGATAACATCGGGCTTAGAAACCAAAGAAGCAACTGTCGAGAAACGCTCTTGCTCTATCCTTTCGTTTAGTTGAAGCTCCTTGTCTATGTACAAATCCCTGCCAGGTATGTATGCCTCCGGTTGATAGTAATCGTAGTAACTGACGAAGTACTCAACTGAGTTCTCTGGAAAAAGGCCTGACATCTCCTGCCATATTTGCCTCGCTAGAGTCTTATTGTGCGAGAGAATTAGAGTCGGTAACTGTAGACTCTCAATCACCTTTGCCATAGCGAAGGTCTTACCGGAACCAGTGACACCCAGAAGAACGCATCTTTCCTGACCAGCGTCTATTTGACTTACCAACTTCTCAATAGCCTGCTTTTGATCGCCTGCCGTGTCGTATTCTGAGTGGAGCTTGAACATCTTATACCCCCAAAATACTCTTTGTCAGTAGACCATTAATCCAAGACTGCCCAGTAAAAACCACCCCGTCAACATGGATCCCCTGAACAAGTCCCTCTGAAAGCTCTTCATATCCTGAACCGATGATTGTGCATTAGAAGCTCTTATTGTTACGATGTAAAGATTTACCAAAGCCATGAAAAATACTGTCGGAAACCATAGCACTGGATCCCCTACTCCGCTCATCAAAAAGCTAGCTAACCAACCTAATGTCAGAAAAACACTCAATTTCATTGTAGCCGACTCACCATGAGTTGATGGGAAGGAGTGAATCCCTTGATCCCTATCCACCTCTACATCCATAAGGGCATAGTTCAAGTCAAACGCAGTAATCCACAACGCGACTCCCAAAGAGACAAAGAAGAGCTCTGGGAACCAAAAGAACTCCCTTCCCCCATCTACGGCCCCGGTTATCGCTGCCCATCCGTGGGTGTCGGCAGCTACTGCGACCCATGCACCCGCCGGAGCTAGGGCCAAACAGAGACCTATCCAGAAGTGACAAATCCACGAGAATCTCTTTGTGTAGGGATATATTGCGAAGGCTAGAACAGGTAACCAAGACATCTTTAGTGCTACATGGTTTAAACTCCATGCTGCGAGAAGTAGCATTGCAAGGAATATTGATGCTAATATCCAAGCAGATTGAGTAGACATAGTCCCTGCTGGCAAATGCCTCGTAGCCGTGCGCGGATTATCTGCGTCTATTTCCCTATCAACGATTCTATTCAGAGCCATTGCTAGACCCCTCGCCCCTACTGCAGCTATGACAATCCAGAATATGTCGAGATTCTCTGACCCGAATTCATTGTCTGCAAGGACAAAGCCAATTAGAACGAAAGGGAGTGAGAAAAGGGTATGTTCAACCTTCACGAACTCTAAGACCTCGCTTATTCCCATGTCACAACCTCTGAGATAGCCATTCATCCACCGTTCTTACCAAGTCAGGGTCGTGAAGTGTAACCGCTGGCCACCTACGCACAGGGATTGGGCCTTCTTTGGAGGGAATGGGAGCTGTGGCGTCCCAGGCCACCCTAGCTTCACTCTCGTCAAAATGCAGATCTCTACTAACATCGAACCTAGAAAATAGCTGCCACAGAAGCCTCCTCTTCCAGTTTTCATCCTGCAAGTCTGCATCGATATCTGTAATGAATAGCCACCTCAAACCCTTGGAAGCCTCCAATTTCCAGACTGAATCAATGATCGTTGAGATTCTCTGTCTCTGAATATTCGCCAACTCTTCGTTTTCTTCCTCCATACTCTCCTCTGGCACCGGCCCTCCCTGCACTTCAGTGGTTATTACCATCATAGAAGGCCTCAGCATCCTTGCTTGCGCTACACCATCCAAAGCAGAAACAGTAATTGCCAGAGAATCACCTACATGTTCCTTGACCACAGGCCCTATTGGATCATTTTGCATAGCCGTTGTAGCATCGATGATTAGCTTATCATGTATATTTTCCCAAGGCGATGTGTGTGCTAATGAATCAGCCACCATACCTTTCAGCGTAACTAAGTCATGGGGGACACTGACCTTTTCCTCCAATGCATCAAGAAGAGCATCCAAGTCCTTGACTTGATGATTCTCATCCACGACAACCACTACCTTGAGGAACATCATTTGCCCTGCTCCAAGTAGCCCTAAAGCAGTCTTCCTAGCCTGCCTAGGGAATCTCTGTTTCGATGAAACGATAGCTAGATTATGAAATCCGGTCTCAAGAGGTAGGAATGTGTCCACTACATCTCTGTGCTGGAACTTCAGAACAGGTAGCAGCGCATCACCGATCGCTTCACCGAGGTATCCATCCTCCATAGGAGGTACCCCTACTATCGTCATTGGTACCGTCGGGTCCTTTTTGTGAGTGATTGCGGTTACATGCATAACTGGATATTCATCCTGAAGAGAGTAATGCCCGAAATGATCCCCAAATGGCCCCTCTAATCGATTATCCCCTGGAACCATGAAACCCTCGATAACGAGGTCCGAGTCTGCCGGAACCCAGAGGTCATTAGTCAGACACTTTGTAATTCTGAGCCTCCTTCCGCTCAGAAGCCCTGCAAACTCATATTCTGACAGATTGTCGGGAAGTGGAGAGATCGCACTGAAAATTATCTGCGGAGGTCCTCCCAAACATATCGCAACAGGCATCCTTCCATCCGTGGACTCTGCGTGATCGGCCCCGTGCTTGTGCTTCTGCCAGTGTAGCCCTACCTCTTTGGGACCAAACACTTGGCTTCTGTACATGCCCATATTATGGGTTCCTGTCTCAGGATCAGCTGTAATCACCAATGGCAAGGTCATGAATGGTCCTCCATCCATCGGCCATGTGGTTGGAATTGGGAGTCTTGTCATATCAGGGTCTGTAATCCTGACCTGCTGACACCTCCCTCTCCGAATTCTCATCGGAGCCATAGAGACTGCTTGCCTAAGTAGACCGAGACCAGTCCAAGGCCTCCTCATTATACCGCCAACATCAGGCTTCATCAAGTCAGTCATCATATTACCGATTTCTGAAGGTTCATTCACTCCAAGTGCCAAATTTGTTCTCTCTCTGGTTCCAAACAGGTTCATCGCTAGAGGGAACTTGCTGATGGTTCCATCAGCAAGTCTTGGTTGGTCAAAGATTACTGCGGGACCCCCAGTTTTCACAAGACGATCGGCAATACATCCTGCTTCGAACTCAAGATCGACCGGGTGACTGACTCTGAGCAATTCCCCCCTAGACTCTAGCTCTCGGACAAACTCTTCGAGACTTCTCCATCCCATGACGCTTCCCCCGCCCTTCCATCATGATAATGTTCGCTTTCTAAGAGGTAAACAAACCGAGGGTTTCTTTGATGGTGACCCTACCGATAATGCATGGGTGAAGCGGTCACATCATGTGACGTCCTTGTGATAGGCGCAGGACCCGGAGGAGGTAATGCGGCCCTCCAGAGCGCACGCTTGGGACTCAAGACGTTGCTAATCGAGGATCATGCGGAGATAGGTACCCCAGTTCACTGCGGGGAGTGCATTTCAGAGATTGCGTGTCAGAACCTTGACCTCAACCTCCCAGAGGAAGTGATTAGCAAAAGGGTCCAAGGAATCAGGGTAATATTCCCTGATCGAACTGAGAAGTGCCTCACTGAGGAGGGATATGTTTTGGAGAAGCACCTCTTTGAGAGATGGATCGCAGATGAAGCTGTAGCAGCAGGAGCTAAGATGCACTTAGGTCACAAGCTTCAGTCTATGGAGAGGATGGAAGACGGCAATTTCGAAGGTTGGAGGTGCAATGGCAAGGGAGATGAGTTCCCAATCGAGGCGAAGGTCGTTATCGACGCTTCGGGCGTTGCAGCCGTATGCTCAAAGCTCGTAAAAACGAGTGAAGGAAAACCACTCAATGAGAAGGGCAAGGTGGTTGCAGGGATGCAGTACGAACTCACTGGCGTACCAACAGATGGGTACCTAGATTTCTATATCTGGCCCAGCTACGCCGAGAAGGGATACCTATGGATGATTCCAAAATGCGATGGAAGGGCAAACGTCGGCCTGGTGACCGAGGATAGGCCCAGGGCAAAGAAGGCACTCGACGAATTCATCGATGATACCCATTTCAAGGACTCAGAGCAAGTCCTACCACCTTGGAAAGAAAAGGGGAGTCCAGCATTCGGCGGTACTATACCCATATCCGGACCTTTCGAGAATACACACCATGATGGATTACTACTGGTAGGAGATGCCGCAGGGTTTACCTCGCCGCTTTTTGAAGGGGGGTCGCACCTAGCTCTGAAGTCTGCTGTTTATGCGGCCGAGACAGCCGCGAAAGCAATTTCCGAGGGCAATACCAGCTCCGAGAGAATGTCAGAATACACTAGGAAGTGGAAGAGAGAGTTCCCTCCCTATGATAAAATTCTCAGAGGGAAAAACGCACTATTTAATCTGACAGACGAAGAGATGTCGGTCATGGCGACCTGTTTCCCAGATGAGATGTCCGGTATGGGAGTCTCAGGAAAGGCAATGGTCGGAATGAGGCTCCTTCTTAGAAGGCCGGGACTTTACTCAAAGAAGATAGTTCCAGCTATGCTCGCATTCGGATATAGCAGGGCAAAATACTACGGATGGTGAATGATGCTCACCCTTCTAGGATACTCGATACTGATTATTGCACTGCTTGTAAGTACGATACAGGCAACCCGCCCAGATATCCTTGAAAGCAACAGAGCCAGAATCTTTACGATGTTTTGTCAGTCTTCCCCGTTCCTCTTTCTCTCTGCCTGTTTTCTGACTGAGTCTACTAGCCTGAGACTTGTCTCGGATTACGTAGGACAGGGGTTGCCTCCCCTCTACAGGATTTCTGCCGTTTGGGGCAGCAGAGCTGGCCCTCTTCTTATGTGGGCCTCGTTCATGGGCCTCATAAGCTGGACAATGTCTAGGGAAAACAAGCCCGATCTGTTATCGATACGGGTAATGCATGGATGGACTGCGATGATCCTCCTTGTATCCTCAGTCTTACGTCCTTTCTCACCAAGTTTGGTTGGGTCCAGTGGAGAGATTAGTCCTCTCCTTCAGACCAACCTGATGGTCATTCACCCTCCAGTAGTTTTTGCCTATTACTCACTTTGCCTCGCAACTGCGAGTGTCGCGGTGTCCGGCGTATTGAGTAGAAGGCCTTCCGAGGAAATTCACAAGTCCATGTTGGTCTGGGCAAGGTACTCTTTGCTTGCAGGCACAATAGGTATAGGTTTGGGTGGGTTATGGGCATATACTGTTCTGGATTGGGGTGGTTATTGGGCATGGGACCCGGTCGAGACCGGTTCTCTCCTGCCTTGGCTTGCCCTTCTCGCCATTGTTCATGCTAGGTCAAGAAATCTTTCGGAAAGACCATTCTCATCTTCACCTGCAATGGGTCTGGTTGTAGGAGCGCTCGTTATGCACGCCACCCTGGTCACTAGGGCAAATGGCGTATGGGCCTCAGTGCACGCTTTCGTGGGTGACGGGGAGAATTCAATGCCCAGAGACCCTTACCTCAGGGTAGTGGAGATAATCGACTTATCCCCCGTGGGCTTTGAGGTCCTCTTCTACTTGGCCTCAGTAGTCTTACTCTCCTGCCTTGGTGTGACTCACCTTACCAGGGAACAAAGCAGGGTAATCGAATCAATGGGCTCCACTTCGCTGATGCAATCGAACAGACCACTCGCTCTGGGAATGCTCGCATACTTCACCGCCGTGGGAATCTGGATAGGATCTTCTGCGGTTCTGTTCGCTGGCCTTGCCTCTTTGTTCCTTCTCTTGAACGGGGACAGTGAGAGACCTCCCACCCACTGGGTGGCTGCGGGAGTCCTGCTGATGCTTTTCTCTAGCTGGGCATGGATCTCCGAGTGGTACCAGTCACTAGCGGGAATCGCTCCATTCATGCTTGTATGGCTAATTCCCGATGAGAGTCAGGACGACTTCCAGTGGTTTACACTAGTCTTCAGCGATTCATCATACAGGACCAAAGCCGTACGTTCCTTTCCTTGGCACCTCTCAGTCTCCTTCCTTCTTCTTACCTGGATCCTACTCACCGTAGAGATAGACGGTACCAACATTGCGGCTCATGAGTACTACGGCGCTCCGTTGATATCGCTGGTCGCCATAGGGCTTGCTTTCTTCGCTCTTGGAAAGGGGGTAAGCGCAAGGGCAGGGACAATCGGTATGATCACTGCGACCGTTCTTTCCATCGCCATGGCTTACTTCTCGAGCCATATCGATCTTCCCGGGAATCAGGATCTATCGATTACTGACTCGGTCTCTAGAGGGGCACTTTCGATGTTCATGCTGACATGGTTGGCATTGGCCATACCACCCAGCATTCTCCAGCTTTGGAGGAGCGCGAGCTCAACCGCCCCTGTTCTGGTCAAGAAGGGATTCCGGTCAAAACCGGCGAGAATCAGGATTCTGGGATCGCACCTATCCCATGCAGGGATACTAATCCTTCTCGTCGGTCATGTGCTGACCACCACTTTAGTCGACAGGACTGACTCATCCAACCTCGTCACGCTGTACAGAGACGAACCAGTGAGGCACCGGGGAATGGACCTTGTATTCACAGGGGTTGATCTCGTAGAAGCCGATGACGATGATTACGGGTACAGCATAGGTGATGGGTACGTGGGAATCGTGATTCAGGCTTGGGATGATGGAGAGCTTCTGGGCCAGCTCACACCTGGGATGCTCCGTTTCGACTCTCCCTCCGGATCGGTCTCCGCCAGGTCCGAGGTCGATAGGATGCCTCATCTAACTGGCGACACAATCGTCATTCTGGACCTCCTGCAGTCAAACGAACTGCTTTCCTCAATGATAATGGGGCAGACAGACGAGGTCGAGCAGGTCAGAGTCACCGTTCACCACTTGCCTGGTAGCCACCTCGTCTGGGTCGGCTGGCTCATGATATTGTTGGGAAATGCATCCGCTTCCTTTGCAGGGCACCTCCAGAAGAATAAAGCCTGAAATAGCGCTATTTTCATATCCAGAATCGACCGAACAAAAATATGTCAGTTGATGAAGGACATGAATATGGCAAACCGTTTGAATGAAAAGGGGGAAGCGAGTGGCTTGGATCCCACAGGGTGTTTTAATGGATGAAGGAAACATCGTTCACGTCGATTATGACCTATACAACGCTAGCACTGACAAACTTATCGAGACCACAAGGGAGGATACGGCCAAGGAACATGATCTGGAAGATGAAAACAGGACCTACTCCCCGATGATTACGATCGTCGGTGACGGGAGGCTAATCCCGGGATTCGAGGCCCACTTAGCCGAAGCCGAGACGGAAAAGGAGTATAACTTCGAGATAGAACCTGAGCAGGCCTATGGTGAAAGAGACCAGAACAAGATCGAGACTATCTCACAAAACGTGCTTCTCCGTAGTG
>MDSW01041145.1_pt1 | contig 14372 bp, 11 predicted proteins | sample 811171 | NCBI WGS metagenome assembly MDSW01 (sample SAMN05326641, study PRJNA326480) | marine metagenome | isolation source: seawater | place: Atlantic Ocean: North West | collected 2012 | reverse complement strand
GGTTTTTTCTTGGTTAGGCCTTGATTTTAACACGGCGCTCGGCGGTGCGGCATCTACCTTGGGAAATGTGGGTCCTGCGCTGGGTGATCTTGGCCCGGTAAACAATTATGCAGCTTTACCTGCCGCCGCCAAGTGGTGGTCCAGCTTTTTGATGCTAATTGGTAGGTTGGAACTCTTTACCGTGCTTATTCTGCTTACTCCTTTTTTCTGGCGGAATCGGTAATTTGGATTAAAAGTGAAAAGTTGCTTAATTTGAAGTAATCTTTATCTGGCTTGCTAATCTTTTAGCCTTTTCTGTTACTTCAGAAATATTTCCACTTAGGTTATCGTAGGTTAAAACAACTCCCATTCTGCGGAACGGACGGGATGTGGGTTTGCCAAAGATTCTAAAATCAGTTTTTTGGGAAGCGGCAACCTTTTCAAGTCCTTCATAGCCAGGGTCGATAGTGTCTTCTGAAGCTAAGATTACGGCACTGGCGCCAATACGCTCCTGTGTTATTTCAGAAATTGGAAGCCCCAGAATTGCACGGAGATGCAATTCAAACTCGTTGAAGTTTTGTGTTTTTGCAAGCGTAACCATTCCTGTATCGTGAGGTCTGGGCGAGAGTTCCGAAAAATACACTCCATCATCCGCTACAAAAAATTCAACTCCCCAAACACCGCAACCCGATAAGGCGGTTGTCACTTTTTCTGCCATTTGCTGGGCTTCTTCCAAAATTTCATTTTTCATTGGAGCCGGTTGCCAACTTTCCATATAATCCCCGCGTTCCTGCCGATGGCCAATAGGAGGGCAGAAAAGTGTTATGCCGTTACGCTGTGTTACAGTTAGGAGGGTTATTTCATAGTTGAAATTTACAAAGGCTTCCACGATTACTTCGGCCACATCACCACGGGATCCTTCTTGTGAATACTTCCAGGCTTTTTCAATATCTGCCTCGGTCTTTATAGTACTTTGACCTTTTCCGCTGGAAGACATCAGCGGCTTTACAACACAGGGCATGCCGATTTCAGAAACGGCTTTTTGTAAGCTTTCTGCTGAGGTTGCGTAGCGATAATTGGCAGTTTTTAGGCCTAATTCCTTTGCTGCCAAATCGCGAATTGCCTTTCGGTTCATCGTAAAGTTTGCTGCCTTTGCAGAAGGGATTACGGTATAACCTTGTTTTTCATATTCGTAAAATCGTTCGGTGCGTATGGCTTCAATCTCGGGAACTATATAGTCTGGCTTGTGTTTCTCAACAAGGGCATCCAACGCATTGCCATCGAGCATATTTATTATTTCTGCAATGTCCGCTATCTGCGCGGCAGGGGCATTTTCATAACTGTCTACGGCTATTACCGTTTGTCCAATCCTCTTTGCTGCAATGGTAAATTCTTTTCCCAATTCTCCACTTCCCAATAATAAAATTTTAGCCATACGTTGTTTTTTGTAAAAATACAGCAATTGATTTCATGAAAAAACCCAAAGCACATTTTGTACTTTGGGTTATTCAAGTAAATATTCTTTGGAATTATTTAACGATGATTCGTTTTACTCTTCCGTTTTCTTTATTTCCAACGCGAACTAAATAAACGCCTGTGGCTACATAGCTCATGTCAAGCTTATAGTTGTAGCCATTACCGTTGTTTTCCAGCTTTTTGTATAACAATCGCTGTCCTAAAGTATTGTAAACCGAAAGGTTCATTGATTCGGTATAATTTACAGTTTTTAAGCTAACGTCAAATTTGTTATTATCCAACGACAATATTGTTAAGCCATTTTCGTCAAAAATATTGTCTGTAACTCCCACGGTACCAATTTGTACGGAATAATCTTCTGTTTCGCCAAAGGTGGTTTCCTCACAAGCATCATCCGGTACGGGAGCATTCCAATTAGTTTTGGCACGCATTAAATGCTGGCCAGATGGCACTCCAGCAGGAACAACAAGATCTGTTGTTATGGTGTAATTTCCAGAACCTTGACCAGAAGCAACTTCTACATTATTTACAACGGTTTCATCATTTGTAAAAACAAAATCATCATTAAAATCTATCCAAACACGAATAAATTGATCTCCATAACCAGTAGTTATTGTAAGGTCATAGGTTGTATCTGCTTCCATTCCAGCCACAAGGTCTGTGAAGTCTCCATAGCCTTCACAAGCAGAAGGATTGTTTATATCTGTAACATTGAAAAGCTGTAATCCATCGCCAAGAGTACAGTCGCCAGTTGGTTGACAATTCTGTTTTATAATAATTACAGAGGTTATATCATTTGAAGTATCGCTATCGCCAGGCAATGATGTGTAAGCACTTAGATTATACGTTCCCAAAGCAGAAAAATCACCAGTTTGGGCAAACGTATAAGAAGTAGAAGTGTTTCCTGCCAGAGTGCCAGTAAATACTTCGGTAACAACAGTTCCTTCCAAATCATAGGAAACATCAAAATTTGATTGAGGCTCACCGCCAAAGTTTGTAACGGTAACCACGATGTCTTCTGTAGCAGTTAGGTCAGTGCCAGACACAGGAGATGTAATGGCACTCACGCCAATATCATTTGGCTCTAAGTAGGTAACCATTTTTGTTCTGGAGTCGTTTGTTGTGTCTTCATCACCAGCTAAATTGGTTGCTGCAACAATTGTATAGGTTTGTCCCACTGTGCCCAAGTTAGCGGTAGCGGTAAAGGTATACTGGGCCGTTTCGGCTGATGCAATGGTTCCGGTAAAGGTTTCTGAAATAACAGTTCCACCATCAACCTGAAATGTTACAGGAAAGTTTGAAGCGCTATTTTGTCCGTAATTAAAAATAGTAACGGTTACAGTTTCGCTATTGGAAAGTGTTCCTGTTACGGGAGAGTCGATACTTACAACTCCTACATCGTTATTGAAGTTAGGTGCAATTTGGAAAACCCCAACTACATCCTTTCTACCGTTGTTCATATACTCATTGATGAACCAAAATTCTTTATCGTTAGAAGGGTCTAAATCAATTTTGCTATAATCGCCATAACGAAGCCCAGGAATGTTTTGGTTTCCGGCTGCAATCAATTCTTCAGAGATAGTCATTGTATTTACAGGATCACTTGCATATCGACCAGTATAGTATGAACTTACTCTTTTGGTAGTTGGATCAGGTGTTGTGGGTCCTGCCATAGCCGTATAGCCCATTCCAATGTTCCCTTGTACATCCATCATCATACTGGCGTGCCATGCGTGTTTTCCGTCAGGTGATGTATAGGTGCCCTCTTGGTAAATGGACCAAGGCTGGCCATCTCCAGGTTGTCTTAATTCAAACCAACGTATTCCAGCCAACTCTCCTCCTGATGCATCAGTATCAACAACGAAATTAAAAACTGCTGAATTGTGGCCTCCAAACTTTCTGAATTGTGCTTGGTTCATGATAGTTGCTTGTAGTGCATCAATGTCTGCGCCACCGCCTGGTTGAGCTAAATTTGAGAAACTTCCGCCGTCAAAAACTGAGATAAAAGGAGTGGTAGTTAATTCTACTGGCGCAGAAATGGTAGAACTTCCTGGACTTGCCCAGTTAACATCTACCGTCCAAAGTTTTACGTGATCTTGGGATACTCCAGACCAAGCATCATCTTGTAAATAAACAATAGGCAAACCTCCAGGAGCTGGAAGATCGTCATTGGTTACATTTAACGCTTGAGGGCTGTAAAAACCACTAGTTACAATTCCGGGAAGTGGAAAACCAATTATTTGTGCAGTTGGATCACCAGCTAGCATTTTAGTTCGTTCCATCGCGTAAATTTTGTTAGTGGCCGAAGTATTATCAGTCATATAATAACCATCGCTCCAAACTGAAAGCTTTTGGTAGTCATTAATTTGAGGAATGGTATAAACATACCACCCATCATTTACAGGGTCAGGACCATCTGATACAGCAATTTGCGCACCGTTGCCCAAAAAGGTCATAACCCATCTATCGGCAGCATTGTCGTATGAAATAGTAAGGTCACAGCAACCTCCATTGGGGAAAATGGTAGGATTTGGAGATACTTGTCCAGTAAGTGGGTTACCACTTTTGTCAAAAATTCTGAACCCAGTATTAAATACCACAACGGCGTGATTTGGTCCTACTCCGATCGACGGGTCTGTGGGTTGCGAACTTGATTGAGCCGCATCAAAAACAAGTGTAGGGGCTCTTCCACTAAGCACTTGCTCCATTTTATCTGGATTTCTTTTGAAATAATCATCTTCTATCTGTGGATCTTTTCCAGGGATAATCAAATTTCTTGATGCTCTTCCGTCTTGCATTACTTGCTCTTTAACTCTAGCGGGAGCTAAATTGGTTTGCGAAGAAATAGAAGGTACGTGCTCTAAAGAGCCGACTGTACCAACATAAGTTGCATTGGTTTTTTCCTGAGCCTGCACATTGAAGATAAAGGCGAAGAAAAATAGAATTAAGGTAATTTTAGTTTTCATTATTAATGATAGGGATTAAATTAAAAAAATATAAGTGTCTAAAGTACTGATAAATTGTAAAATGAAAACGGGATTGAGTAACTTTAACCAATCCCGTTTTTTAAATAGATTAAGCTACAGCTTCCTTAATCCGTCGCATAGCTTCTTTTATTTCCGTTTCTGAAGCTGCATAAGATAGCCGAATACAGTTTGGATCTCCAAAGGCTTCACCGGTTACGGTCGCTACCTTGGCTTCCTCTAAAAGATATAATGAAAAATCAGAAGCAGTGTTTATGTTTTTGCCCCGCAATGTTTTTCCAAAGAAATAGGAAACATCGGGAAATACATAAAAAGCACCTTCGGGTTCGTTGGTTTGGAAACCTTCAATTTCCGAAAGTAGACCCAATATCAACTTTCTTCTCTCCTTAAAGGCATCTACCATAAACTGAATCTTGCTCGGTGGATTTTCTAAGGCAGTAATTGTAGCTCTTTGCGCAATGGCATTAGCGCCGCTAGTTACTTGCCCTTGCATCTTGTTGCAAGCTCTGGCAATCCATTCCGGGCCGCCAATGTAACCGATGCGCCAACCAGTCATAGAGAATGCTTTGGAAACGCCGTTTACTACTACAGTACGATCGTACATATCATCAAATTCTGCCATAGAAGCGTGACCGCCACTAAAATTGATATGTTCGTAAATTTCATCACTGATTACGATAATGTCTGGATACTTTACCAATACATCAGCTAGCTTTCTAAGCTCCTTTTTACTGTAAACCGAGCCGCTTGGATTGCAAGGGGAGCTATAAATTATCATTTTGGTTTTTGGGGTAATTGCTTCTTCGAGTGCCTCTGCCGTTACCTTAAAATCTGTTTCTATTGAAGTAGGAATCTCCTTCGGTATACCTCCAGCTACCTTACATTGGTCTGCATAACTTACCCAATAGGGTGCAGGCAATAAAACTTCATCACCTTCATCCAATAGTACCATTGTCAAATTTGCCAATGATTGCTTAGCGCCAGTAGAAACAACAATTTGGGAAGGTTTATATTCTAAATTATTGTCTCTTTTAAATTTTGTGATGATGGCTTTTTTTAAATCGCCATAACCGTCAACTGGTGTATAGGAATGATAATTATCTTTAATGGCCTGAATGGCGGCATCTTTTATGAATTCAGGAACTGGAAAATCTGGCTCTCCCAGGCTTAAACCTATAATATCTATCCCTTGCTCCTTTAGTTCTCTTGTTTTGGCTGCCATTGCCAGAGTGGCAGATGTAGCCATCTCATTCACACGTTTTGAAAGTCTGTTGTCCATAATAATTAAGCGGGTACTGCAGGTTTTAGCCCCATTTCCTTTAAGTGTCTGAAATGTGCAATAATAGCCTTGCGCGTAGTTTTATATTCTTTGTAAGGTAAATTGAATTCCTTGGTTGTGCTCTTCACAATTTTTGAAATATTCTTATAGTGAATGTGGCTAATATTTGGAAAAATATGATGCTCCACTTGATGGTTTAAACCACCAGTGTACCAATTGACAATTTTATTGTTTGTTGAAAAATTGACAGTGGTAAAAAGTTGATGGATAGCCCAAGTGTTTTTCATCGTACCGCTATCGTCCGGAAGCATTATTTCAGTGTCCTCAACCACGTGCGCAAGTTGAAAAACAATACTCAAGATTAGTCCTGCAACATAATGCATTATAAAGAACCCTAGCAAAATTTTCCACCAAACAATATTGAAAAAAAGAATAGGAATAACTATCCAAAGCGACACATAAATCATTTTGGTAATGACCAAGATGCTCCACTGTGTTACGGGTTTGGGAAGTTTTCCATAGGAAAGTTTACGTGCCAAATATCTTTTCGTCTGAAAAAAGTCTGTAGTTAAAACCCAATTGAAGGTTAAAAGGCCATAAAAGAAAATGCTATACCAATGTTGGAATTTATGAAACCTGTGCCATTTTGAATGTTTGGAGAAACGAAGAATCCTTCCCGCTTCCAAATCTTCGTCGTGGCCGTGGATGTTTGTATAAGTGTGGTGCAAAACGTTGTGCTGCACTTGCCAATTATAAACATTTCCAGCAAGAATATACATACTGCCACCCATTACCTTATTGATCCATTTTTTTGAGGAATAGGAGCCGTGATTAGCATCGTGCATCACATTCATTCCCACGCCAGCCATACCAACGCCCATAACTATGGTAAAAAGTAATTGGGCCCACCCTGGAAAATCCAATGTTAGCAAAAGAAAGTAGGGGGTAAGGTATAATGAAAACATCACAATAGTTTTCAAGTGAAGTTTCCAGTTGCCAGTTCTAGCTATATTATTTTCCTTAAAGTAATCATTCACACGCCTATTTAGGGTTCTGAAAAATTTAGTACTGTCAACTCTGGAAAAATTTAAGTTTGTATACGTCAAAATATATATATTAACTGGGGATTTTTACTGCGAAAAGCACAAAAATAATTATCTTTTGCGAAAATCGAGAGATTCAAAATCATAATTTTCACAAAGATAACATACTTTTGCCTCTTAAATTAAATTATGGAACTCATATTAAAATATTTTCCAAACTTAACCGAAATTCAAAAGCAACAATTTGAGCAGTTACAGGAACTTTATGAGGATTGGAACCTTAAAATAAATGTGGTTTCACGAAAAGATATTGAAGAACTTTACCTTCGGCATGTATTACATTCTTTAGGGATTGCAAAAATTCAAGCTTTTCTTCCCGGCTCACAAATATTAGATGTTGGCACGGGCGGTGGTTTTCCGGGTATCCCGCTGGCTATTTTATTTCCAGAAGTACAGTTTCACTTGGTGGACAGTATTGGAAAAAAAATAAAGGTAGTGGAAGAAGTGTTTGCTGGCCTGCAACTACAAAATGTAAAGACTACAAATGCCCGAGTGGAAACTGTTTCGGGGAAATATGATTTTATTGTTAGTCGTGCCGTCGCCCAAATGGAGACCTTTGTCCATTGGATAAATGGCAAAATTGCCAAAAAAAACCTGCACGAACGCAGAAATGGAATCCTGTATTTAAAGGGAGGCGATTTGACTGAAGAGTTAAAAATTTATACAACCGCAACTGTTTTTCCGTTGAGTGATTATTTTGAGGAAGACTTTTTTGAAACCAAGAGTGTAGTGCATCTACCCCTAAAATTTAAAGGTTGATTTTTTCCTGTTGAAATTTTAAGAAGAAATCTTATTGAGTAAATACCACTGTAGCGCAAGTATTGTTTTGGCATCCTTCATTTTAGAAATTTTTGAAGTTATTTCCGCAACGGGAATTTTTACCAATTGAATGTCTTCATCTTCTTCGGAATTTCCACCTCCCTTTTCAATTTTATCTTTTGCTGAAACCTCGGCATAGTATAAGAAAATACGTTCGGTTGAAGCTCCGGGTGATGTATAAAAGGTATGTAGTAAAGTTGCGGAAGCCAATTTATATCCCAATTCCTCCAAGACTTCACGTTGTACACAATCCTCTGGTTTTTCGTTTTCTTCCAAAGAACCTGCGGGTATTTCCAAAAGCCAACCATCATTGTTTTTACAACTGGGGTAACGGAATTGGTTGGTTAATAATATACTTTCTGTCTCCTTTTCCAAAAGTACAATAGCAACGGAATTTCCTCTTTCAAAAGCCAATCTTTCTGTTTCTATTTTATTTCCCCGAAATGTATCATAGGTTACTTTGGCTTTTACCATTTTGTAGTGATCGTTGAAAACTACCCTTTCATTTTTAATAGTATATTTCATCTGTATAAAATATTTGATAAAGCGGAAGATGGAATGTCCACATTATTCATCTTCTAGTGCAACTGGAACCTATGCGGTTAAAGCCGTTTATAATGATATTACTAGTAACATTCTTAATTTTGAAGTGCTTGCGCCAACCGAACGAGCCTTGACAATTGATTTTCCTAGAGCAATGAAAAATCAAACCATAACATTTGGTTTGCTCGATAGTAATGGCGATAATACTGCTTCAGAAGCTACTTTTTATGTAAACGGAAATGTAATTTCAGGATTTACATATAACTCAGCAAATGATGGAAGTTTTGAAGTCTATGCAGAATACATGGTAGATAATGAAAGCTATAGCACTCCAGTCAAAAACTTCTCCGTTTACACGCCAAAAAGAAAAGTAGTTGTAGAAGATTATACCGGTACATGGTGTGGTTTCTGTCCAGCCGTTGCACTTGCAATAGACACCGTTAAAGCGGCAACAAACCATATTTCGGTTGTAGCCATTCACGAAACAGGATCTACGCTGCCTGACCCTATGCATTTTGATGATATTGAAATTTTAAAAGATGAATTTGGAATAGGCGGACTTCCACAAGCACGTTTAAACCGTACACAAAAATGGCTCGATCCTTATAAAAAAGAAGATGTGCTAGCTATGGCTGGTAACGAAACAAATCTTTCTATTGCCATTGATTCAAAAATGACTGGTTCTAACTTGACGATTGATACAAAGCTAATGTATGCCAATGGTTCTGAAGCTGGGGATAAACTAGTGGTATATCTTGTGGAAAGTGGAATAATCTATGCTCAAACAAATTATTTCAACAATACCTCTGGGCATCCATTGGAAGGTCACGGTAATCCAATTCCAGATTTTGTCCATAACGATGCGCTTAGAAATTCTTTATCTGATATTTTTGGTGATGCTATTGCCAATACATCTGCCTATACAGAATACAAAAAACAATATAGCATTGAAATTCCTTCCGAATATAATGTTGATAATTTGAGCGTTATTGTAATGGTGGTTAATGCAAATAACGAGGCTAAAAACTCACAACATGCTGAAGTGGGAGAAAACAAGCAATACGAATAGAGAAAATTTATATTAAACAAAAAACCCATCCTGAATACTTCAGGATGGGTTTTTTTATGGATTCACCCACTGGTCTTATCCAAGGAATGGATATCTATAATCAGTTGGTGAAACAAAAGTCTCCTTCACCATTCTTGGCGAAATCCATCTGTATAGGTTTTGCTTGCTTCCAGCTTTATCATTGGTTCCACTTGCACGGGCACCACCAAAAGGTTGTTGGCCAACAACAGCTCCCGTAGGCTTGTCGTTGATGTAGAAATTGCCAGCAGCGTTTTCAAGAATCTTCACAGCTTCTTCCAAAGCATATCTATCTTCACTGAAAACAGCACCTGTTAAGGCATATTCACTGGTTTCATCAACCAAATGCAAGGTTTCTTCCCACTTATTGTCGTCATAAACATATACGGTAAGAACAGGCCCAAAAAGCTCAGTACACATAGTAGTGTATTTTGGATCTTTAGTGACAATTACTGTAGGTTCAATAAAGTAGCCTTTGCTTTTGTCATAATTCCCACCAGCAATTATTTCAACATTTTTATCCTTTTTGGCTTGGTCTATATAGCTTGCAAGTTTGTCAAAAGAGCTTTCGTTAATAACAGCGTTTATGAAGTTGCCCATATCTTCTGGAGTCCCCATTTTGAAGGAGCGGATATCATCAACCAAATATTCTTTGACGTCTTTCCAAATACTTTTTGAAATATAGCAACGGCTAGCGGCGCTACATTTTTGACCTTGATATTCAAAGGCACCACGGGCCATTGCGGTTGCAACTTGCTTAGGGTTTGATGTTTTATGCGCAACAATGAAATCCTTCCCGCCGGTTTCCCCAACGATACGCGGATAGGTTTTGTAATTTTTAATGTTATCACCAATCTTTTTCCAAATTCCCTGGAAAACACCGGTAGAGCCTGTAAAGTGAACCCCGCTGAAATCTGGACTCGCCATAAGCGTATTCGAAATCATCTCAGGATCTCCCATAACCATATTGATTACACCTGCGGGAACACCAGCCTCACGGAATACATCCATAATGACTTTTGCAGAATATATTTGGGCATTACTCGGTTTCCATACAACAACATTCCCCATCAACGCGGCGCTGGCGGGAAGATTTCCGGCAATTGCAGTGAAATTGAAAGGAGTAATTGCATAAATAAAACCTTCCAATGGACGGTATTCAATTCGGTTCCAGGCTGCGGAAGTAGATTCCGGTTGCTCGGCATAAATCTCGGTCATATACTGAACGTTGAATCTTAAAAAGTCAATAAGTTCACATGCCGAATCAATTTCTGCCTGATAAATATTTTTGGACTGGGCGAGCATGGTAGCTGCGTTTATTTTAGCTCTGTAGGGGCCGGCAAGCAATTCGGCGGCGCGAAGAAAGATTCCCGCACGTTGTTCCCACGGCATAACGGCCCATTTTTTTCTGGCTTCCAAAGCAGTTTCAATTGCTTCTTCCACATTTTTTTTGGTAGCTTTATAATAGGTTCCAAGCACGTGCTTATGGTCGTGCGGCGGAGACATAGTAGCAGTTTCTGTGGTTTTAACCTCTTTTCCGTTGATAAATAAAGGCACCTCTATTTTTGCCTTATACATTTCTTTGTAAGTTTTAAGTACTTCCTCACGTTCCGGTGAACCTGGCGCATAGCTTTTTACAGGTTCGTTTACGGCGATTGGCACTTCAAAAAATCCATTTCCCATAACTTTTTTAAATTTTAATTTATGAAGATTGCAAAGGTACAAAAATGGAAGCACCAAACCTTGAAATCCCCAATTACAAATTGGTTTCTCTATTTTTTTTTGGAATTTGGATTTTGTATTTCGCAATTTATTTGGATTTTGGCACTTGTCCTTTGGAATTTTATTTGGAATTTGGTGCTAGTTATTTGGAATTTCAAATTTAACGTATGTGCACAATAACTTTTATCCCAAAAATCAACAACGATTTTGTTTTAACTTCCAATCGTGATGAAGCGCCTGGGCGCGAAACTTTTCCGCCAGAAATTTATGAAGAAGATGGTGTAAAATTGCTTTACCCAAAAGACGCCGTGGCCGGAGGAACGTGGATTGGTGCAAGTGATAAAAAAAGAATTGTCTGTTTGATGAACGGTGGGTTTGTGGCCCACAAACGGGAAGCTTTTTACAGAAAAAGCAGGGGATTGGTTGTAAAAGATTTATTGAAATCAGCCAATTTAAAAAAAGAAATTGAAAACTATGATTTTTGCGGAATAGAGCCGTTTACAACAGTTTTGATTGAATGGGAAACTGAAGTACAATTACTACAATTGGTTTGGGATGGCGAAACGTATCATTTTTCCGAAGAACCCTTGGCGCCGCATATTTGGTCTTCTTCCCCTTTATATCCTGAAAATTTAAAGAAAAAACGTGAACAGTGGTTTTCAGCATTTTTACTTGAAACCATAAAACCTTCGGAAGAAGAACTGCTCCAATTCCACAAAACAGCGGGCGAGGGTGATTTAAACAGCAACCTAATTATGGATCGCGGTTTCATAAAAACAAAAAGCATTACGCAGATTTCCAAAAAAGAAAATGCTATAGAAATGCGTTATGAAGATTTGCAAACAGGTAAAACCAGTAAATTAGCAATCAGTATGTAGAATTAAATATTTCTCTGTGGGTTAATTCATCGAAAAAGGCGCACTCAGATTGAAAAGGGGAATGGAAACCCGAAACTTTCTGGTAGTGGTAAAGTTCACCATATTGTAGTGGCCTTTCATTGCGCCAAAAGGAGAATATAAAAGGCATCCGCTTGTATATGCGTGTCTTTCGCCAGGCTGCAATATGGGTTTTTGACCGATTACACCTTCACCTTCCACAGTTTCAGAATTGTTTAGGGAGTCTTTGATTTTCCAACAGCGTGAAGTTAACTGAACCGTGTCTTTGCTTTGGTTTTCAATAGTAACGGTATAGGCAAAGGCATACTGCATTTTACGGTTTTTGTAAAACGTGCCATCAAATTCGGTTTTGACCGAAATTTTAATTCCTTGTGTTACCTGTTGTACCATTTTAATAAATTGCTGCGCTTGCTACCACAAATAAGCTAGTTGCCACTAGAAAGCTTAGAAAAAATATAATGTTTAAAAATACAAATTTAAATAACGTCCTCCACTTTCCTTGGCTATAAAATTTCCGAAGGGCAAGGTAAAAATACAACGGGCCAAGAATTAAGAATAAAATGATCTGAAAAAAATTAGTCCCCACAATCACTTCTGGAATTCGAAAAATTAACATCGTCAGAAATATAAAACTGAAAATGTGGAACAAAAAAATTACGTGCTCCATATAGGTAAATTTCTTTCGAGAATAAAAAAGCCAGAAAAAAAGTGCGTAAAACGGCGTAAAGAAGAAAATGAAGAATGGAATCTTTGAAGTTATATAATTTATGAAGGCATTTGGATTGCTTATAATTTTGTACCAAGTTATAGAGCGGGAGTAGAGCCAACGATTTTTAAATCTATTTGAGTGGTTCAGGCTGTCTAAAGCCACTACTGGGTTTTCTGTTTTTGTGCGGAAATAATAAGACATATATAGTGAGCTTCGCTTACTGTAATTCTCGAAAAATGATAGCGTGTCAAGGCTCTTTTCGGAATAATAAAGAGGTATTCCAAGCTGTTTTGCCTTTAAAGTATCTCCGCGAGAATCTGGCGTAAATATTTCAGGAGGTTGATTGGCAAAAAGAGAATCAATAGATGCTTCATTTGCAGGCTTTACATTTAAACCTAATTGATTATCCTTTTCAGAAGGATTTATATAGCCAATGAAGCCTTCCATCAAAAAATAAATAATGGAAACACTCAAGAAAAACCGGAACGGATTGGCGTATTTTAACCGTTGGCCTTTTACGTAATTTTTTGATATTACCCCGGGGCGGAATAAAAGATCTTTGAGCGTATTGCGCAATCGCGAGTCATAGACTAAAATGCTGCTCAAAAATTCTGCAAAAAAATCTTTTGCTGAAAGTTGTTTCTTGCTGTTTAATTGTGAGCAATAGGGGCAGTAAACATCACTAACGTCCAGTGGTTGGTTGCAGTTTAAACATTTGTTGCCACGATATTGCAACGACTTTCTTCCAGTGGAAACCTCGTCTTTTTTGCGTTTCATGACTTGATGAAAAAAGGGTTAGCGCTTCATTTAATTTTAGGAAAATCAGTTATTGCTAATATTTGTGGAGTTTGCATAACCAGTACCAATGATGCGGTCATATCTAGCCCCCAAATCACGGAAATATACAATTACGGTATAGTCGTTTTCCGTTTGCCAAAAATCGCCACTCACGGCGCCTTCGTCAATACTTCCATCTCTATTTACTACAACATACTTATAGTTGTAGAATCCTTGCTTAAATAAACGTTCATTCCTGTAGGTGTCGCTTTTTGGATCATATTTCATATAGGTGCTGCCGTCTATAGTCCAATTATTGAAATTCCCGTAAATATGTAGTTCCTTGTCTTCCAGATCTTCATAATACTGAAGATTAAAGTGCATTCGGACATATTCGGCTTCTAAATCTTGGTTTCTGGCATCTACATTGCGCACCACAAAATTTCCGTTAATATCTGGATTGTAGGTGTATGGCCTATTATATCGGGGTATATTTGTGTAAAGATAATTCTCATAAACATCAGTAAGGTCTATGGAGCGCACGCCATTAGTGGCAGACCGTTCATCTTTATTGTCAAAAGCAAGAAATTCATTGCCGCCGCCGAAAGAAGCTTCCTTATCGTATCTATAAATAAGCTCGTTACCCATAGTGTATTGCGGCACCAGATCTGTAATGGCAGTTTTAAGGTTGCTGTTTTGCAGCACCAGTGTTTTTACGGTTTGCTTAGGGTTTACCAATAATAAATTGGGTGAATTTATCGTAAAATGAACTACTTGCTTTTCTTCAATAACCCTTAGGTCCCGTGCGCGTTTTATTTCCACACCCACAGAAGCTATGTTTTCAATCACCAAAAATTTTCTCGTAAATACCAACTCTCCATCGCTGTTGAAAATGCTTAACAGATAATTTCCGCTTTTTTCAATCGCCCGGGTATCACGATTGGGGATGGTGAGTTCGTAATGCGAAAAAATTTGAAGTGTATTTACAGAGTTTTGAT
>MDSW01180832.1_pt1 | contig 14373 bp, 4 predicted proteins | sample 811171 | NCBI WGS metagenome assembly MDSW01 (sample SAMN05326641, study PRJNA326480) | marine metagenome | isolation source: seawater | place: Atlantic Ocean: North West | collected 2012 | reverse complement strand
GGGGGAGGAGGGGGAGGAGGGGGAGGAGGGTGCCCCGGCGGAGGCGTGACGGCTTTTCGGTGGTCAATAATATTTATATTCATACGCGGGAAAAACGAAACAGACCACCTTTGAAGGTAAGGTATAAACAAATGAACCGTATCTTTCGCCGTCCCGCGCGCGCGTCTCAGGGTCGCTCGACGTCCTTCGCCTCGCGCTCGTCGTCCTTCGCCTCGCGCTCGGCTCGTATCGTGACCTCGACCTGGGTGACTTCGGCGGCGTTCTCTTCGTCCGATTCGCTCGCCTCTTCGCCGCCCTCGTCGCGTTTCGCGTCGTCTTTTCTTCGCGGGACGGACCAGTAGGACGACAACCGCCCGTAGGCGTTTTTCACCGCGCGCGACGCCCTCCTCGGCGCGTCTCGGATGTCGTCAAGGTCCCCCGCGGCGAAGGACCAGTACACCATGACCGCGACGGCGACGGCGGTGGCGACGGCGGCCGCCGAGCACACGCGGAGGCGTTCCTCCGCGGTGAACGCCGCCGACGTCGCCCGCGCGGGCGGAGACTCGTCGTCGTCGGCGTCGTCGCTCGGCGTCGCGTGACTCGTCCCCTCCTCGCGCTCGTCCGTCTCGGTGTTGAGGACGTTTCCTATGATGAGGACCCATCCCAGGACCGCGGCGGCCGCGGCGGCTTGCTGCGCGGAGTGCGTCGGGGCTTTGTGCGGGCGGCACCAGAGGACCGCGACGAGGAGCGCGAGGAGCGCGGCTTGCGCGACGGTCGCCTGGCACGCCGCGGCGAACCCGCCGCCGGCGCCGTAATCGAGCGCGGCGTCGTCGCTCGCGCGGCCCCTCAGGCGGCTCTCCGTCGCGAAGACCGGGACGGCGGCGAGGGTGAACTTGGTGAGCATGCCCGCGAGCTCCCACGCCGCGAACGAGGGTTTGTACATCTTGTACAAGAACCCGAACTTGGCCCTGAACTGGGGGTCGTCCAGGCGACCCGTCCTCGCGCCGCGGTGAAGGACGAACGCGAACAGAAGCGGGATCCCGATCGGGTACGCGGCGAGGGCGACGTACCCGAACGCGGCGTACCGGTCGTGCCTCGCCGTCTCCGCGCGTATGCCGTAGTCTCGTCTCAGGAACGACCCGACGTCCAGCCGCCGCGCGTTGTACATCTGCAGCGTCGACTTGGCCACGCCCGAGTAGGACACCGCGAGCAGCCACGCGGCGTTGCGCCAGCACCGCAGCTTGACGTCCTCGTACTCGTCCATGTCCGTTCGGGCGCGGTTTTCGAACGCGCGGTAGCTTCGCCGCCGCGCGCGCTCCGCGCCATGGTGCACCAGCGCGCAGAGCGCCGCGATGGCCGGCGGCGTCGCGACGGCGACGACGTAGTTGCGGTAAAAGTTGACCCCCGAGTCGGCGCACCCGGGCGCGAGCGCGCCGAGGTTGAAGTTTGACAGATCGAGCGCGTCCACGACGCGGTCCGCGCCGCGCGGAAGCCGGACGTCGTACTCCTTCAGCAGCCCCACGCACTGCGCGATGAACAGGAGGGAGCTGAAGAGGCACGCGCGGCTGTTGCTCCCGTCGCCGGCGCCGGCGGGGACCCGGAAGATGGCGACGACGAACCCGACAAAACAGACCAAGCCCAGCGCGGGTAACGCGAGCGTCGCCGCGCCGTCGCAGGGCGCGCACTCGCCGCCCCACCGCCGGTACCCCGCGGCGCACACCGCGCACACGGGGCCGGCGTACCCGGGCGCGCACGCGGCGTCCCCGGTCGCGTTCCCGGGCTCGCACGCGCCGCGAAGAGGACACGCGAAGAGCGCCTCGGCGTCGGGCGAGGAGCGGTGCCACCCGGGGCTCGAGCGGAGGTCGGCGCCGCCGCGGCAGTCCCCGCCGAGGGGACACGCGCGGCACGCGAGCCCGTCGAAGTTATACGTGCGGTCCTCGCACTCCGCGCACGAGCGCGCGACGGGCGCGCCGGAGGCGTCCAGGGACGCGAACACGGGCTCGTGCCCGGGGGAACACGCGAGGAACCGCGCGCGAAAAACGGACGCCGCGACGGACGCCGCCGCCAGCGGCGCGGCGACCGCCGCGTCCATCGACGAAGGAAGCGCCGCGCCCGCGGATTCGGCGCCGGACGCCGCCGACGACGCCGCCGTCGTTCCGTCGTCGCCGTCGCCCGCGGCGCGTTCGCACGCGACGGTGACGTCGTGTTCGGATCCGAGGCGGCCGCGCGGGACGAGCGCGGCGAACCGAACGACGCCGGCGACGGAGACGTTGCGGACGACGCCGGCGAGCTCGAGCGCGTCGAATTCGGAGCGCTCGTCGGCGTCGTTCGCCGAAGCGTTCGACGCGCTCGCGGCGGCGCCGGACGCGTCCCGGGGCTCGACGCGACACGCGACGCCGTCCTCGGTCGAGGCGACGCGGCCGTAGTGGTCCACGAGCGCCGCCTCGAACGCGGGCGCGGGCCTTCCGCTCTCGAACGCGAGGCTTGCGTTCGTCGAACCGATGAGCGTCGCGGCGAGCGCCTCGGTCGCCGCGCCGACCGGCGGGTCATTTTGAACGGCGGCGCCGCCCCCCCCGACCCGACGAAACTCGAACGCGCGAAACGCGTCGCCCGATCGCGCGCGGGCCAGACACCCGTCGCACGCGAACGCCGCGTTCGGCGACGCCGCCCTGGTCCAGTACGCGTGCTCGCCCGCGATCGCTCGCGAGTCGTCGAAGACCACGTCGGAGACGGCGCCGAGTTCCAGCGGCGCCGAGACGAACAGCGCGCCGCCTCGGCTCGCGGCGACGTTCCCGCGCATCGCGACGCCCCCGGTCAGGGCGAAGCTCGGCCAGGGCGCCGCGCCGGAGGCGTGCGCCGCGAGCGCGGCGGCGGGGTCGAGCGCGATCGCGACGCCGCCGCCGTGGCGCGCGGTGTTCCGCTCGAAACGGACTCGGCCGGAGACGCTGAGCCGAGCGCCCGCGTGCGCGACGCCGCCGCCGAACCGCCCCGCGACGTTCCCGACGATCGAAGGCGACGGTGAGGACGAACCGTCGCCCGCTCCGGCGAGCGCGAGGGCGGCGCGCTCGGTCGCGAACGCGCCCCCGCCGGACCCGCGCGCGTCGTTCGCCTCGACGACGGCGCCGTCGGCGAAGGCGACGGTACCGGCGGCGGCGTACGCGCCGCCGCCGTCGCCCGCCGTCGCGCGGTTCCCGCGGACCGCCGCGTCGCCCACGAAGGTCGCCGACGCCGAGGAACGATTCCCGGTCGCGAGGGTCCCCGCGGCGCGTATGAACACGCCGCCGCCGACCGGGGCGACGTTCCCGACGAGCGCGGAGGTATCGCCGAGGATGAACTCGGTGGCGCCGTCGTCCGGGTCGTCGGGGGGCGCCAGCGCGACGCCGCCGCCGCCGGAGACCTCCTCGAGCCCTCCGCCGCTCGTCGCGCCGCTCCCGCCGCACGCCGCCGCGCCGCGAACGACGTTCGCGCGGATCGTCGACCCCTCCTCGAACGTCGCTCGGCACCCGCGCGACAAGAACGCGCCGCCCCCGAGCGTCGCGCACGCGTTCTCGGCGACGTCCGCGCCGAAGGCGCGAATCGCGCCCCCCTCGCACGCGACGCCGCCGCCGCCGCCGCCGAGCGCCTCGTTGCCCCGCACGGCGCCGCCGCGGAGCTCGAGCGTCGCGCCGGCGCCGACGCGAACGCCCCCCGCGCCGCCCGAGTCTCCCGCGCGGTTCCCCTCGACGACGACGCGAACCAACGTCGCGGTCGCGCCGGGGGCGAGGTGGAGGCCTCCCGCGGCGTCGCTGGCGGCGTTGGCGACGAAGCGCGAATCCGAGACCCGAAGCGCCGCGCCCGCGTACGCCTCCGCGCCCGCGCCGATCTTCGCGACGTTCCGCGCCACCGTCGCGTTCGCGAGCGTCGCGTTCGCGTTGTAGTACACGATCAAGCCGCCGCCCCACTCGCTCGCGACGTTCTCGGCGACGGTGACGTTTGCGGAGGCGAGAAACGCGCCCCCCCTTGGAACCTCATCCGAGCCGAAGACGCCGACGCCTGCGGCGTACGTCGCGAGGTTTCGTCGTATCGAGGACCCCTCGGATGCCGTCGCGACGCTCCCGACGCCGACGAACACGCCCCCGGCGAGGAACGCGGCGTTCGCCTCGACCCGGGTCGAGCGCATCGCGAGCGCCGCGCCGCCGTCCGCGTTCACGCCGCCGCCCTTGCCCGTCGCCCGCAACGAGCACCCGACCACGACCGAGTCCTCCAACGTCAACGCGGTCCCCTCGCCCTCGGCGTACGCGCCGCCGCCGCGCACGTCGCTCCCGGTGAGATCGTTCCCGCCGGTGCACGAGTCGATCGCGACCCGGGTCAGGACCGAAGACGCGCCGCGCTCGACCGAAACCCCGCCGCCGGCGCGGCCGGAGGCGCACTCGAGAAACACCGCGTCCGTCGCCGTCAGGGACGCCCCCGCGCCGGAGGCGAACCCGCCGCCGCCGCGGCCCGAGGGAAAACGCGCGCCGGCGATCGTGAGCCGAGCGAGCGCGAGCGCGACGTTCGAACCGCCCGCCGCGACCTCGACGCGGAACCCGCCGCGGTCGCCGCCCGTGCAGTTGAACACCGTGCTCGCGGGGTCGAGACCCGGGAGGCCCGAGACGGAGACGTTCGCGTGGAAGTGCGCCGCCGCCGGATCGCCGCCGAGCGAGACGCCGCACGCGGCGGACTCGGCGTGCGCGCCGGGGAGGGCGTATACGTCCGCGACGATCGACGCGTCGGCGGCGGGATCCGCGACGCCGCGCCGCCGCTTCGCGGCCACCAGAGCGGCCTCGAGCGTGCCGCACGGCGCCGAGAAGTCGCCGCACCGCGCGCCGTCGGTCGCGACGCTCGACGCCGCCGACCCGGCCGGGCTGAGGAACGTGCGGTCGGCGACGGCGGGGTCGCGGGGGTCGAAGTTGACGACGTCGAAAGGACCCGCGAGGGTCGCGGTGCGCCCCTCCGCGTCCGAGGACGTCAGCATCACGAACGCCCGGGGTGCGGGCGCGTTCGGATCGAGATCGATCGCGAGGGCGTACGAGCTCGCGGATCCGTCCGGAGACGCGGGCACGGTCTCCGTGACCGTCGTCGCGGCGCACGCCGCCTCGGCGGCGGCGCGGTCGACGCCCGGATCGCAATGCGTCGCCGCGAAGGCGACGGCGGGGGTGGACGTTCCGGTCGCCCCCGTCGTGCCTTCCGCCGCCCACGTCAGGCGGAGCTTCCCGTTCGCGGCGTCGACCGCGGCGTACGCCCACGCCGGGAGGCCCGGGGCGGTGGGGACGGCGGCGCAGTGCGGGTCGCCGGCGCGCGTCGAGCGATCGAGGTCGGGGCAGAGCGGCGCGGCGTTTTCGACGAGGGCGGTGTACGTCTGCGAGAGCGCGACGACGCTCCCGGCGCCCTCGCAGAAGCACCCGGCGCGGTCCCACGCGTCGAGTCCCGCGCAGCACTCGGCGGCGGCGCCGGGGGCGGACGCGCACGGCGTCAGCGCCGCCGCGGCGTCGGTCTGGCTGGTGCAGTCCAGGGACGCCGCGTGCGCGACGCGGGGGAGGAGGGCGAGCGTCGCGGAGACCACCACCGCGAGCGTCGCCGCGAGCGAGCTCGGGGCGGAGCGCGCGGGGGGCGGAGCGCGCGGGGGGCGCATCGCGGCGTGACGCGCGGAAGCGAAGAGCGCGCGGGCGACGACGGCGGAGGAGGGACGCCGCGGCGCGGGTCGAGGCGTGCGTCCTCAGCTCGCGCGCGGGCGCGTGTGGCGCGCGCGGCGCGGACGATTCGTGCGTTTCCGAGAAATGCGCGCGACCCCGGGGCTCCCGGCGACCGGGAACCGTTTCCGCGACGCTCGCGCTCCCGCGCGCGCCCGCGGGTCGCGAACCGGGAAACGCGACGCGGGCGCGGCGACGGGACGATCCTCGGCGCGTCCGAGGAGAAGGTGGGGAGGCGCGGAGTCCGAGGAACGCGAGCGGGCGAAAACTCGAGCGTTTTTTTATCAGTATAACGACGACAAGTCTAACAAGCGCGGGGCGTGAATCTGCTCGTCGCCGGTCATCGTCATCGTCCGGGTCGTCGATAACACCCGGCGCGCGCAATTCGCGGCGCGCACGCGGCCCGGCGGGCGCCCCCGTCGGCGGTCGCCTCGGCTTCGCTCGGCGTCCGTCTCGCGCGCCCTCTCGGCGCTCGGGATGGCGCGCCACGCGCGCGGCGCGGCCGGGGCGTGGGCGCCGCGTCGCGGGAACGAGGAGGAGCGTCTCCCCCTCGTGTCGGACGCCGACGCGGACGCCCGGTCCGCGCCCCATCATCCCGCGGGCGTTCGCGGGGACGGCGCGTCGTCGCTCTTCTCGCGCGGCGGCGCGCGGTTCGCGATCCGCGCGGCGTACGCGGTCGCTCTGCTCGCCACGCTCTCCGCGCTCGCGTTCGCCGGGTGGCACCGCGGCGCCGCTCGCGTCGGCGCGGTGGACGCGACGGGCTCGCCGTTCCCCGCGGTCGCGCACGAGATCTGGCTCGGCGACGCGATGCCCGAGGTGAAGCGGCTCCTGTTCGAGCGCAACAAGGCGCTCCTGGAGGGCCTCGGCTGGCGGGTCAGGCTGTGGGGGCTCGACGACGTCACGCGCGAGAACTTCCCGGCGACGTACGACGCCCTCCGCCGCGGCCTCGACCACGAGGCGCGCACGGGCGACGCCGTCTTCAGCATGGTCGGCGACCTCATGAAGTTTGAGATTCTGCACGCGCACGCCGGCCTCTACCTCGACACCAACGTCGAGCTCCTGAGGGACCCTTCGGACCTCTTCCTCGACGCCCTCGACGCGAACCGCGAGGCGTGGTTCGTGGCGGACCCGGGGGATAACCGATTCATCTCAGCCGGGATGATCGGCGCCCTGAGACCCGACGCGGCGCTCCTCGCGGAGGTGGTCCGAGATCCCGAGTACCTCGCGTCGGTGGATTTCGCCAAGCACTGCATCGCAAACGCCGTCACCGGACCCGTCATGCTCACGATGCACCTCGAACGCGACCCGAAGCTCATGGAAACGATCCACGTGTTCGACAGGGACGTCGCGTACCCCTTGGCGTGCGGGGAGAACTACCTGGACCCGTGCGCGGTCGAGGTGGCGCCGGCGCGCGACGGAGCGGATGACGTTCCGTCGCGCGCGGACGACGACGCGAAACCCGACGACGACGACGTATCCCGGGCGCGCGCGTTCGCGGCGGCGATCGCGCGGTCCGTCTCCGGCGTGGGCGGCGCGGTCGCGAGCGCGGCGTCGAGTTTGGGAGGGCCCAATTTAGAAGCGGTCGGCCCCCAGAGAAGTGTCGAGCCGCGGCGCGGGGGGGGGGGTGGTCGGCCGGGCCGGGTCGCGGGTCCCGATGGGTCCGCCGGGCCCGATGGGTTGTACGCGGCGCTCGGCGGAGGACGGAGACGCCTCGCGGCGGAGACGGGTGAGACGAGTCGCTCCTCGTCTCGTCTCGTGCGGGAGCGCGACGGGTCGATCTGGAACGTCACCGTCCCGTGCGCCTCGGTTCGGGCTCGGTTCCCCGATTCGTACGCGATCGACCACTTCTCCGTCGGCGGCGCGAGCTGGCAGCGCGACTGCGACCGCGTCGAGAAGGCGCGGGACATGGTGGAGTGGGTGGAGACGCGCGCGCCTCGCGAGGCTGATTTGGTGCACAAGTGGGCGATGAGCGCGGTGCGTTACCTCGCGGGGCCCGAGCGCGCGCGCGAGCTCGTCCGCCGCGTCCGCGCGCACCGCACGGGCGGGAAGGCGGGCTCGGCGCGCGTGGTGGTGGTCGCGAGCGCGTTGCGAAGCGGCGGGGCGTTGCTCAACGAGATGCTCGAGACGACGGCGGACCACCCCGTGGACTCCAAGATTTGGTACCGCGAGGACGAGGCGCGCGCCGACGCCTTCTTCGCCACGTACGTGACCCTCGGCGACGCGCTCAGCGACGGCCGCGGGCTCGAGGCGCCCGAGCCCGGAAGCTGGCAGGAGAGGCTCCGCGAGTACCTCGCCGCGGCGGGCGTCTCGGAGGCGGCGATGGACGAGGCGAGGAGGGACCCGGCGAGGTTCCTCGAGGAAACTGCGGCGAGGATGTGGGAACTCGGCGTCGACGTCGTGCACGTCATGCTGACGCAATCGGGCGAAGGGCTCAGAAAGAGAAGGGAAGGGGAGGAAGGGGGGGGGGAGGCGGAAGAGGAGGAGGAGGCGGAAGTGGAGGAGGCGCAAGTGGGGGCGGAGGCGGAGGCTCCGGAGACTGAGGCGGAGGCTCCGGAGACTGAGGCTCCCGCTGAGGCTCCGACCCCGAACGCGCTCGACGCCGAGGAGACGCTTCGCATGATCCTCGCGGCGTTTCCGGACTCGCCGACGATTTGTCTGAAGCGGCGGAACGTCCTGGACGCGTACGCGTCGCTGTACCGCGCGGAGCACGGGGAGACGCCGTGGCAGCTCATCGCGGAGCCCCCTCCGGCGCCGGCGGAGCGAACGCCCTCCTCCGCCGAGGCGGGGCCCGGGACGGGCGCGTGGGATTTGGGCGCCGGCGCCGGCGGCGAGGGCGCGGGCGGCGGCGGCGAGGGCGAGGGCGAGGGCGCGGGCGAATTCACCGACGGCGCCGACGGGCGCGCCTCCGCGGAGGCGTTCGGGGCGTTCGGGCGCTCCGCGGCGTCTCACCGCGGGTCCAGCGTCGGCGTCGGCTCGGGGACCGTGGTGTTCGACGCGGAGGTGTTTTCCTGGTTGCGCGGGTTCGAGGAGGAGTGGCTTCCTCGCGTCGCGGAGGCGACCGAGCGCCTCGGCTCGCGGCGGTGCGTCGAGCTGACGTACGAGGACGATTTGCTGGACGAGCGCAAGCAGGCGCGGACGCTGGAGCGGCTGAGGCGCGCGTTCCACCTGGACCTCAACCTCGAGGCGTTGTCGCTGCAGAAACTGCGGCGCATCTCCGCGGGGGGGGTGACGCGGGACGACTTCGCCAACCCGGAGGACCTCACCCCGGACGCGCTGGCTTATTTATCCGACGAGCCTCCGACGAGCGAGAGGTGACGACGTAGTACTTACGAAAGTATTCCTTTCGTATAATACAGCGGTGGTTACGATATCACGCAGAAGAACCACGAAGGTACGGAGTCGCTCCGTCACCGGCCTCGCTCTCCTCCTGACCGTCAGTCTTCGAAGGTCATGATCTCCCCCCCCCCTCGTCTGCTCTCCGGGCGGCGCTCGAACGCGAACTCGCCCTGCCCGCTCGGCGAGTCTTGCTTGTCGAAACCCCTCGTCTTCTTCGCGCTCGTCGCCCTCTCGGCGACGTCGAGCGTTTCCCTCAGCAGCGCCGCCTCCGACGCGTCCGCGGTCCTCGCGCCCCTGCGGCTCCGCTCCTCCGCCCTGTGCCTCGCGTCCCTCGCGACCTCAATCTCGCCCGCGAGCCGCGCCGTCTCCGCGCCGACGTCGGCGAGCGCCGCCTGCGCCGCCGCGCCGGCGATGCGCTCGGCGTCGAGCTCGCGCGCCGCGCGCGCCCTCGCCGCCTCCGCCGCCTCCGCCTTGGCCTCCGCCCTTCGCGCGAGGTCCGCGAGGCGTTCGCACTCCGCCCGCGCCCTGAACCCCGAGGCCTCCGCCTCCCTCCGCGCCTCGTTCTCCCTCGCGGCGTCCTCGCGCGCGCGCGCCGCGACGCCCTCGGCGGCGCTCTTCGCCGCGCGGACGACGTCGGCGTGATTCCGCGCCGAGTCCGAGAGGGCGCGTTCGAGGCGCTTCATCTCCGCCTCCAGGCGCTGGCGCTCCTCCTCCTCGATCGCCAGGCGCGCCTCGCACTGGCCGAGGCTGCTCGCGTCGGCTCGGAGCGCCTTGGCGTCGTCCAGCGCGGCGTTCAGGCGGCTCTGCAGCGTCGCGTTTTTTCGCGCCTCGAGTTCGGCGTTTCGCTTCGCCTCGGCCAACGCGTCGTGCGCCTTCCTGGCGCGCGCCTCGGCGTCGGCGCGCGCGACGTCGGAAGCCGCCGTCGCGAGCGCCGCGCGGCGCTCCGCCGACTCCTCCGCGAGCGCGGCGTCCGCGTCGCGCCGCGCGGAGAGCGTCTGGAGCTCGCGCTTGAGCGACTCGATCTCCCGCGACGCGCGCTCCGTCGCGCTTTCGCTCGCCTCGCGCTCGTCCGTGTTCTCCGCCAGCGCGCGCTCCAGGCGGCCGGCGCGCCGCTCCGCCTTCTCCGCGCGGCGCGTCGCCGCCGACGCCGCCGCGCGCGCCTCCCCCTCCGCCGCCTCGCGCGCCTCCGCCGCCGCCTCCATCCGCGAGCACCGCTCCGTCGATCGCGCGAGCTTCGCCTCGAGCCGATCGAGCTCGGCCGCGCGCTCGTCGCGTTCGAGCTCCGCCGCCGCGAGGTCGCGGCGGAGCGCGGCGCCGTCCTTCCCGACGCGCGCCTCGACGCTTCGAACCGCCGACTCCGCCTCCTCGCGCGCGCGCCGCTCGCGCTCGAGCGTCGCGGACCATTCCGTCCGCGCCTCCTCGAGCTCCTTCCGCGACGCCCTGTGCGCCGCCATTTCCTCGGCCAGGATGGTCTGCACCTTCCCGAGCTCCTCCTCGGCGTCCGCCGCGCGCCGCGTCGACGCCTCGAGCGACGCCTCGAGCGCGGCGCGGAGCGCGTCGCCCTCCTTCGCCGCCTCCGCCGTTCGCGACGCCGCCTCGCGCTCGTCCTCGAGCGCCGCGTTCGCGCGCGCCAGGGATTCCGTCTCGGCGCGCGCCTCCTCGAGCTCGCCGCGGAGCGCCGCGTTGGTCTCCATCGCCGCCACCGCGCGCGCGTCGGCGGCGAGTGCCGCGGCGCCCGCGCCCTCCGCCTCGGCGAGCTTCGCCTCGAGCGCCGCGCCTCGCCGCCGCGCCGCGTCGAGCTCGCGCTCGAGCGCCAGCGCCCGTCGCTCCGCCGCGACGGCCGCCTTCGCCGCGCCCGCCGCGCGCATCGCCGCGACGTCGCCGCCGAGGTCGTCCGCCCCCCGGGGGCGCCCCGCCGTCGCCTTGGCCATCCTCGCGCTCGACGCGTCCCGAGGGTCCGAGCCGACAACCTCCGCGCTCGCGGCGATCGCGCGCACGACGGGAAGTGCCGCCTCGAGCGCGCGGCGCGAAGCCGTCGCGACCCAGACGTGGAGACGCCCCTCCTTCGCGGCGGAGATCGCGGCGGAGCGCGACGACGAGGACTCCGAGTCCGCGTCGGGCGCGGCGAAGACGAGGCTCACGCCCGCGCGGGCACACCGCCGCCGCGCCTTCGACGCCGCCGTCTCCGACGCGGGGCCCGTCGCGATCAGAACCGCGCCCGCGAGGAGGTTCCGGTCGACGTACGCGCTCGAGCCCCCGCGCTCGCCCGCGAAGAGGCGCTCGAGCGTCTTCTCCATCGCCGCGTCCCCCGCGACGGCTAAGAAAACGACGAGCGGGTTCCGGTTCTCGACGTCGTCGTCCGAGCCGATCGTTCCTCCTCCGCCGAGGGATTCCTCGAATTCGCCCCGGGTCGTCGTTTCCTCGAGCTCGTCCGCGAACGAAACGCGCGAGCGCGCGCCCGGGGAGGCGGAGGAAGCGGCGCCCGGGGAGGCGGAGGAGGCGCCCGCAGCGGGCCTCGTCGGGGAGTCCACGGCGAGGCGCTCGAGCGCGGCGAGCGCGGCGGCGCCGGCGGCGGCGGTGGCGTGGTGGGGCTGGCCGCCGCCGCCGCGGCTCTTCGCTCGCGGGAGGTACGCCGCGATCTCCGCCGCGTGCCTCGGCGTCCGCGCGCGCGTGCCGCGGACGAACCCGGGGGCCGAGGACGCCTCCGCGTGGGTCCCACAACTGTGCCACGCGACGGGGAACCCGCGCGCGACGAGCCGGCGCGCGATCGCGCGGTGAAGCTCGGAATCGTCGAAGACGAGCGCCAGGGGGGGGAGCGGGGCCGAGGCGTCGCGAGGGGAGGGCGCGAGGCTCAGGGGGCCAACCTCGGGCGTCGCGCGCGAGCGCGCCTGCGAAAAGTCCATCTCCGTCCACACCTCGGACGACTCCTGCGCGAAGGCCGGGGGGAGGAGGGGGCGGGGGGGAGCGGTGAGGCGAACGATCGACGAGACGACGCGCCGGGCGCCGATTCTGGGAGCGAGCGATTCGGGGCCGAGCGGGAGAAGGTGTGGCGGACGACGCGCGATCGGGAGCGTCGGCGGAAGACGCACCCGCCCGGGCGAAGACGCGAGCGAGGGGGGAGCAGGCGGCATGGCGAAGCCCCGCGGGCGGGCAAGCGCGCGGGCACGTGGGCAACCTTTGCGACGCGTGTCAACCCAATGCAATCCATCGGTCGTCGCCGAGCGACGACGGGCACGAGCGAGGTTGACTATACTGCGCTTGATCGTCCGGGTGTATAATTGCGCTGCGCGCCTACTGGCGTTCATCGCACTACTCCATCTTGAATGCTGCGTTTTTCGTCGGCTCTCCCCCGTTCGCTCGACCGCTCCTCCCTCCCTCTCCTCCCTCCCCCGCGACGCCCCTTCCTCGTGCTCGCGCCCGCCTCGCCTCGAGCCTCTCCGGGTCGTGCCTCTTCTTCCTCAGCAGCACCCCGCCCCCCCCCGGCGCGCGGTCGCGTTCGTCCCCCGGGACCCGTTCCAGCGCGACGAGGAGGACGACCAAACCGCCCTTACTGACGAGCCTCTGCGTCGTCGCCTTGAGCGGCAACGCGTCGAGCGCGTCGTTGAACTTCGACCGCGTCCCGAGCAGCACCGCGCGCCCGCCCACGCGCAGGACCCGCGCGAGTTCGCGGAGGACGCGCGGGTACAGCCTCGCGCACGAGCGGTGGTCGAGGTGCGCCTTCCCGAACGGAAGGTCGCCGAGCGCGACGTCGACGGCGCCGGCGCGAAGCGGCAGACGCGACGCGTCCCACCCACACACGTCCGCCAACACCCGAGAGGTATTTTTCGTACCGGACGAGTGACAACCGATCGCGGGGACGTTCGTCGTCGCGCAGAGCTCCGCGGAGGCGATGTTCACGTCGCCCCCGAGCGCGAACCGAGGCGGAAAAGGCGCCTCGCGAGTATTCGAACCGCGCGAAGAAGAAGAACTATACTCGTCGCACGAAAAAGAATGAGTCACCGCCTCCTTCACCAGCGTTCCCGCGCCGCACGCGACGTCGACCACGACCTCCCCGATTCGCGGGTTCGCCAGCCGAAGCATCGCCGCGGCGAGGTGCGGGCGCGTGGTGGCGACGTCCGCGGGGTCGTCGACGCGGCGGAGGTCGGCGAGCGCGGCGGCGCGGAGGGAGACGATGCCCACGGCGCCGACGACGAACGCGTCAATGACCGCGTTCGCCGACTGTAAATCCACCCTCCACCGCGGCCGAGCGGCGCCGACGCTCCACCCGAGCTCCGCGGCGACGCGCGTGGAGCCGTACGCGTGTTTCCTCGCGATCTGGTTCGAGGGGGTGAGGATCGCCTGCGAGCGGCGGCACTCGACGCGGTACGTCGCGCGGGGGGGTAAGCCGAACGCCGTGACGCGCGCGCTCGCGTCGAGGCTCTCGCGCGTCGTCGTCGTCGTCGTCGCGCGCGTCGCGTCGGCGGCGGCGCCGGCGGATTCGACCCGGCTCGCGTGCGCGGCGGCGGTCTCGTCCTCGGCGTACCCGACGCGGCGCAGACGCCCGTCGCGCGCGTCCACGAACACGTCCGACGCGTCGTCGTCGTCGGGATCGTGCGCGTCGCCGAGCCACGCGCGCGCGGGGGGCGAGGGAGGGGGACGGTCGCCGGGGAGGGCGCGCTCGCCGTGGCGCGCCACCGCCGCCTCGCGCGCGGCGCCCCACCGCGCGAGGGCGGCGGACCAGCGGCGGTTCGCGTCCGCGCCCCACGCGCCCGAGGTGGGGTGCGCGAGCGTCTTGAACGCGTCGACGTCCTCGACCGCGCCCGTGAGAGGCTCGGGGAGGACGCCGACGAGGACGCCGAGGGTGTCGACGCAGCGAAGGCGCAGGGCATCGGAGGAGGAGAGGGAACCGGCGTCCGCGCCCACGACGCCCCCGGCGAGGACGCGCGCGGCGCCGCCGAGGGAGACCACCTCCGCGATCGTGACGTCCTCCAGACCCTCGGTGCACGTCAGCACCCAGTCCCCGGCGGACATGGCCGCCAGGGACCGCCCGCGCGCGACGGTTTGGAGCAGGGGAGCCGACAGGAGCGGCGGGGCGAAACGTACAAACGTCACCTCGACCGGTAGAACCGGGGATCAGTTATCGCGAGTTCAGTCGGGCGGAGTGTCGCGCGAACGATGGCAGATGACTGCGCGGAAACGCGGAGGCTCACGGCAAAATGGTAGTCTTCCCTTCTCAACTCCAACTCTAGTACGTCGATCGATCCGTCTCTCCACGTCGATCGTCTCGTCCTCAAAACAACGCCTCTTCTTCCGCCCATTTACTGGAGCATGGAGAAGGAGCCGATGGCGAGCGCGGTGTACCCCACGGCGT
>MDSW01092225.1_pt1 | contig 14374 bp, 9 predicted proteins | sample 811171 | NCBI WGS metagenome assembly MDSW01 (sample SAMN05326641, study PRJNA326480) | marine metagenome | isolation source: seawater | place: Atlantic Ocean: North West | collected 2012 | reverse complement strand
TTTTTTTTTTTTTTTTTTTGTTCCGCCGGCAAAAAAAAGACGTTCAACATGCCCTCGAAAAACCGGTGTTCTGAAGGACGAGGTGAGCAGTCTCGGGCGCTCTGTGCCGGGCCACACTTTTCACAGGACAGGTATTCGTGCCTTGGCGTAGAAATCGTGGTTCGAGGTTGGTTGGAGTTCGTGACTCCGCGCTCTTCACCGTCGGAGACGTCTGTTCGACACGCGCGCCTGGAATCCCAGAACAGCCCATTGAAAAAGGGCGCGCCGCGTCAGCGTGACAGGTCCCCTGGCGTCCGAGTTCCTTCCTATCTCGGGACTCATGGTCGAGATGCGCTCGCGCATACTCGCCGCAAATTTGTGCGAGAGGATAGCGGTGCACTCGCGCGATGCAAAGCGCGGTGATCACCATGCCTTCGTAACGCCGCCGAGCTTCAGGAAGAAGCTAGGGTACGCTACCTGGTTCGTCCTCGTCTTAATCTTAGAGTACTTGATCATCCGGAAGCAGACGGAACAGTGGGCGGAGTACAGGGAAGTGGGCGTGGTCTCCTCATTCAAGTTACGCACACAGTGGTTGAAAATGCTGCTGTACCTCATCATCGACGTCGCGACGCTTCGGAATCTCCGCGCCCTGCCCTCGATGCTCGGGCAGTCGGTAAGAATCAAGCCCTTTTCCCAGGCAAGGAAGACTGTTGCATGCAGCGACAGACTTGATGTTCCTGAAGAAACGTCTCTGTTGGTGCGCCACCTCCTGAAGCTGTGCATGCGGATCCCTCCGATCAGCGCATATCTTCTCGGCGGTAAGCTCACTGCTTTTCATGGGTACAACCTGAAGCAGCTCATCCTCATGGTTGGGTCCCCGACCTTCTTTAGCGTGATGTTTGCTGTGCGGTCTCGTGAGGGTTTGCTCAAGTTGGCGGCAGTGAACGTCGCCTTCGCGACCGCGGTGGCACTCCTTGCCCCGTACGCCTTCATACACGACGAAACCGTACACGCCGAATGGATCAAGAGCGTCGGATCGGATGACCCGCGCGGATACCTGCTCACCTACGGTATTCCGATCGTGGTCGTGTTTCCGTTTGTCTCTGTAATCATGACGCCTTCATTGGATCCGGGCATGGAGCGGCAGTCCGCGCGATCTGGGGAACGGGGGCTGACAAATTCCGCCATCAAAGGATTCACCGCCAACGGAAATTCTTGGCTGGAGACGAGTGCAGTATGCTTTCCTCCCAGCGACAAGAATTCGGACGACGCGAGTGATGATAACACGTGCTCTGTGATCGTGCACTCGGAGTTGTTCGGGACAATGCTGCGCGCGACGTTCGAAGGCCGCGTTGTGTCGAGCCGCACGTTGACCTCATCGGTCGATGGCGAAGAAACCAGGCAGATAACAAAACGGACGGTGTTGCTGCTGTCCCATCCAACATGGGGTGGACCCTCCCCGCCAGTGGGTCTCGCGCACGTGTCTACAATATTTCCGTCTTCAGCAGAACGCCTCGCCGACTCTTCCGCGCAGCAAGGTTCTGGGCTAACGGACTTCACTTGCATCGGCACTTCGCTGCCGTTGCTGTTCGTCCCGACCGTCGAAATTGCGGACGAGATCAACAAAGCTGCTGAGATCATCCGCTGCAATATCGGCGTGACACGAGCGAACTTGTTCATCTCGCGGCTGGGGAGTACCTTGACACCGATAAACTCCGACGAGAAAGATCAAGTTCTCGAGGTGGTGCGCGCGATGTCGATGCACGCCACTGAGCAGATGCTCATCAATAATTGCTTTCAGAAAGAGGAGAAGTCCGAAGGGTCAGGGGTCAGCCATATCCGTAAGGGCACAGGCAGACGGCACCAGCGGCTCACCTCGTCAAGTGAGGACAGTGATGATGACGCTGTGGAAGGACCCATGGCATCGATCGCGACGGGGCTCCACGTCGAACGGTCGCTCCGCGGGCGTGCTTCGGTTGGCGCGCTCCTTCGCTTGGACCGGTCACTGGAGAGGAGATGGATCGCGCTGAGCGTGTGGTCAGATTCCATCGCATGGTTGCTCATCGCTCTTTCGGCGGGATACCACGCCGCCGGCGAAATCCTTGAGGAGGGTCTTCCGTTCTGTAAGGGCGAGACTCCTGTTCTCATTTTTGTGTTGATGCACACGCTCGCGTTTCTTGCGAGTCCCACGTCGGCGCGGCTCCTCGGCATCTCGCCGCCGCGGCACGCTGTCGTGTCGTTCGCCCTCGTCTGGTTTGGAAACGGTGTGCGATGGGGATTCAACTCCACGTTAGCGCTCGGCGTCGCCGTAACGATGGGCTTCCTTGCGCTCAACTATCATCTGAGAAACCACCTGTTTCTTGTGTCTCTCCTCATCGCCACGTGCGCGCTTGCGCCAGCATTCCCAACCGTTGTTGGGCGAACACCAATCTCGCTGGCCGGCACTCTTGGCGAAACTTCTCCTGAGGACGCCGTGACACGCGTCGCCGAGAAAGCATCATACTTTGGGAGTGTGCTTTTAGGCACCACGGCGTTCGCGTGGATTGTCGCGAGGGAGGTGCAGGTGATTTACGTCGACCATCTGCTCGCGTCTGGGTTATTGAATACGCGATGATACCAAGACGACACGCCGAGAATATGGACAGACCTTCAGGTTTTAGTGCAATCGACCGCCGACGCAACCTTCTGTACCCGTAATAATGAACTGTTTCCCTACCTGTAATTGATGATCAATGTGTCCATGCCTTCGTATGGATAGATATCGTAGTATGCATGCTGTTGAGAGTAAAGTGAATCAACGGGGAGGAACCCTGGGAACCCGCCCTGGCCGACTCATCTGACATGTATGCGAAATACGAGCCATCAGTACTAGCCTTATTTGTGCGTAATCTTGAATTGAAATGTGATGTCATAAATGTTCTCTTTATCAGTTATAATACCTTCGTACGAAACGTATCATATATCATAGACTAGTCTACGTAGTCTATTTAATTTTCGAAAAGTGTGGTATCATACGAAGGTATGATATTCACATCATAATATCTTGCTTCTGCGCTTCTGCGTGTGTACCTTCGAAGGTACCTTCAGTAAATGACACCATACGAGACAGTCGCCATACAGACAGTCGCCATACATCCTTGAGTGCCTCGAGTGGGGATCATACTCGTATAAATGAAAGTTCCATGAATTTAAGGTCTAACTAGTCTACTTTAACTACATTGTCGATTAAGGTCAACTTCTGCGGCGGCAGCGGCGGGAATGCGGTGAACTTCATGATCAACTGGAGAAAGCATTTTTCGCGAGTTTTGGAGCCGTGACATGGACGCGCAGACGTTGTGCAGAACCAGATCCTCGTGATCTTTCGAAAGAGTACAAGTACTTAGAGAAGTGCTAGGTTTGTCAACAACCTTACTACGCGCACCACACGTGAAAAAAAAGTTCGGGACGTCGTCCTTTCAGGACTCGTCAACAAGAATGGTGCATCCCCCTAAGATGCAAAGAGATGGAAACGAACGAGCGCGACGTGAACGGAACCCATGGTCGTCCATAGGACGACGACGTCGTGTTGGAATGAGATCGTATGTAGCGCCGCCCTTCGTCTCTCTACGCGGATCACTTGTTTAGGAAAGGTTCAAAAAGTTGCCCGTACCAGACCGCGAAAGGTTGCATCACGAGGCCCACGAACAGCTGCGACGCCATGAACACGATGATTTGAAGGTACGCGGGCGCCTTTCCCGTCTCAGCGTTGATGTACCATGGCTCCTCACCCTTCGCGTACAGAGGTTTGGGCGAGATTAGGTTCTTCCCGGCGGGGGTGTTGCTCGTAACCTTCTTTTCGCCAGCCCTTTTGTCAAAGACTCCCTTAGCCTGAGCGCGGACAAGCCTCTTGCGGGAGGGGGGGGAGGCGCAGATGGCACGGATGCGTCTCGAACCCGATGAGCAGGAAGAGAAGGCCTCGACAAACGTTGAGGGAGCGGTGGCGCACCGCATGGACGTTGTGTGACGCAACGCCAGCCTGGCAAGGCGACAGACAAATCTTTCGAAGTTAAACGCAGTCTAAAATGAGGACCTCTTGTGGTGGACCTCTTGACCTCTATAACTCGTAGTCTATACTTTCGTCACTTTCGTATGATATATCATACAAGGTACGAAAGTAGACTAGTCTACTTTACTGTAAAGTAGACTAGTCTACTTTACAGTCTAATTTATTTCGTAGTCTAATATTCTACTTTCGAGAAAGTAGTCTACTCTCGTAGTCTAGTCTAGCTAGACTAGACTCTACTTTATTTGCCGGTCTGTCTGGATCGTTAGTCTAGTCTAGCTAGCTAGCTAGTAGCTAGAGCTAGTGACGTACCAGACTGGTTCCCTGGTCATGGTGCAAGGTGCCTGACAGCACGCCTCCCGGTCGAAGAACGCGCGGTGAACGTATGCTGGACGTCCTTGTCGCACGCGCGCCCGTTCCGTCCCTCGCACGTGCGCCGCCGTCGTCCTTACGCCCCGCCCGTCCGCGCGTGCCACGCTGCGTGTCTTCATGCTGTCTTCACGCCACGCCCGGATCGCTGCGACTAGTCGCCGTGGACATGGACGGCACCCTGTTAAGGCCGGACGGCGCACTCTCCGAAGAAACCGTCGCGACCCTGCGACGTGTCCATGACCTCGGCGCGATCGTTTGCGTCGCCTCCGGAAGACCAGCGCCCACCCTCAGGCGGTACGTCAGGCAACTTGACATAGGTTCGGTTGCGGCGGTGTGCTTCAACGGGGCGTGCGCGACACTTTTGGATGGCGAGAGTCCGAACGGAGACGTTGTTTGGCACACCGAATATCTCGATCGGGATGCCGTCGCCCGCGTGCTGGACCTAGCTGCAGAGCTCGATCTTCCGGTGCAGTACTGCCTGCCCGACGGGAGTTATGCTGCGCCCTCCAACGACCGCCAGAGGTCGCTGTTGGACTGTTTTGACGCCCTTGTGGGACCGGAGGGACACTCCGAGCGCGTTGCATCCCTTCACCCGCTTGATAATTCTGGGGAAGAGGGATATACGTGGCCATACCCCTCCCCACTGAAGCTCATCGTGGTGTGCGGTTCGCAATCCAAGGCGGATGACGTCGCCGTCCGCGCGAGAGCCTTACTGCCCGCGGGAATGTTTCACGTCATCGCTGCAGAACAGCACGTGGAGTTTCTCTCCCCCGGCACGAACAAGGCCTCCGGTTTGCGCCGTGCGTGCGAGGCGCTCGGGATGACGATGGAGGAAACCGTGGCGTTCGGCGATGCTGACAACGATGCCGAAATGCTCGCCGCATGCGGGCTGTCATTCGCGATGCCAGGCAGCCGACCGAAGGCGATCGAGGCAGCCGACCGGATGTGTGAGTTTGATAACTCCAACGAGGGCGTCGCAGTCGAGCTCCGAGCACTTATTGATGAGGGGTGCATCGGAACGTCGAGGAGCGTGGAAAAGAAGGCGTCGATGTCGATGCGGTGACATCTTATCATAGTCTACTTTCGTCTTTGAAGGTATGTTATGATATGTATTATTGGAGATAAGATATCATACTTGTATTTATTTTTCCTCACAATCTGAGAGTGTTTGACCTCTCGACCGTCGCTTTCGTCTCCTCTGGGGTAGCAGGGTGAAGCCCACAGCAGACATCTCACTGAGCCCAGGACACGTAGAAGTAGGTGCCAGGCTCGCCGAGCTCGTCATCGAAGACCATGCCGAGGAATCGGAGGGAGATGATGTAGTTGCACTCCTCCGCGAGGTCCGCCTGAAGCTTTTCGGCGTCATCCGGCTGGTTGGTGAAGTCGATGACAGTGTACGCAATGTCTCCTCGAGAGGTGTTGATTTGCTGGGAAATGTTGAGTCCCTGGGCGCCGAGGAAGGAGGTGATCTCACCGAGGGCTCCGGGCTCGTTGCGGTTGACGATGCACAGGCGGGCTCCGGAGGAATTTTTCTGGGGAGCAAGAATGGTCGTGGGGAAGTTCACCGAGTTGCGGATGGTTCCCGTTTCGAGAAAGTCCATCATCGTCGTCGCCGCCATGGCCGCGGAGTTCTCTTCAGCCTCCTCTGTAGAGGCGCCGAGATGAGGGAGGACGATGTGCCTGGGATGGCCCATGAGATCTGGGTCGGAAAAGTCCGAGATGTACTTGCCCGTCAGGGTGCCGTTGTCGTAACCAGACTTCACCGCTGCGCCGTCGATGATCTCACCGCGGGCAAAGTTGAGGAGGTGAACGCCGGGCTTGCACTTGGAAAGCGCCTCAGGGTTGATAAGATGATGGGTGACGCCCTTGATGTACGGGACGTGCACCGTGATGTAATCGGCCTCTGCGAAGAGGTCGTCGAGCTCCGTCACGCGCTTCATGCGGTCGCCGGGAAGCTGCAGCGCGGCGTCGAGGCTAAGCACGGGATCGTACCCGACCACTTTCATGCCGAGGCCGAGAGCGGCGGTGACCACCTTGGAGCCGATGGCACCAAGGCCGATGACGCCGATCGTCTTGCCCTCGATCTCCTGTCCGCCGAACATCGCCTTGTCGGCCTCGATGCGCTTCGAAATCTTATCGTAGTCACCCCCCTCCTCCTTGTTGATGACATTGTTCACGTGGTAGTTACCCTCCACGATGCCACGGGAGGCGAGAAGAAGGCCACACACCACGAGCTCTTTCACCGCGTTGGCGTTGGCACCGGGGGTGTTGAACACCGGGATGCCGCGCTCGGTCATCTCCTTCACCGGGATGTTGTTTGTGCCGGCGCCACACCTCACGATGCCGCGCACGGTGGGAGGGACGTCTTCGAGCTGCATCTTATGCGAGCGGAGCATGATACCCATCGGCGACTCAGGAAGATCGTTCTCATCCCCGGAGATGACGTACTTGCCCTTGGGGTACTTGTTGAGACCAACGGGCGAGATGGCGTTGAAGGTCTTGATGGTGAACCCGTTCCCTGTGTACCCATCTCCGGCGTCGGGGGTGGGCACCGCGGCCGCCTCCTTCTCCTTGCGCTCCTTGGCGAGGGAGAGCATCTTCTCAAGAAGCGCGATCTCATCAGAATCGGAAGCCACCGCGGAGGTTGTCACCGCGCCGCGGCGGGTCTTGGCGGGCGCTGCCTTCAGGGCGGTGCGTGCACCAGAGCGGAACTGGCGGGGAATCGCCTTGGGGGCAGCCACGGACATCTGCGCGGCGGAGGCCATCTTTGCTGCGTGTCAAGACGGTTTGAGACGAGTGTGAGAAGTCCTGCGAGGACGTGTGGAAGGGGGGAAGCGTCGTGACGTCGCAATGCAGGGTTCAGGGGGTCAGTTGGGGGTTCCATTGATCGCGTCGGCTGGCGCAGCGTCGCTTCCTGGCGCCGAGGACTTCCGCCGCCGCACGTCCGCAACGCGTTCCGAGTCGAGTCGCCGAAGTCGGTGTCGAGAACTGGCGAGCGACATCGCCGACGGCGCCGCGAGTGCGTTTGCGACTTGCCACTGGCCTCTCGTTTCGAACGCTCACTTCCGTCCGTGCGCGCGAGGGTCGCCCGGTTTCAAGGCGCGCGATCGCCGGGGACGTTTCGCAGCGAGCCGAAAAAGTGCGGCGACCGCGCCGTCCGAAAAGATATGTTCGCGACCGGGAACCGCGCGCCGCAAGGGACGCGAAGGGCCGAGGCGTCTGGCGCGCGGGCGCACCTGCTGTGGCAGACACTCCCGTCGACTTTGAGCGAGTTGCGTGCGGGTGATGCGACGCGAGCTTGTGCCAGAGCGGAGGTTTCCCCGTTCCTTCTCTTCGCGCGATTGCGCCTGCGGAACGACGCTTTCTCTCCAGAGCTCGGGCCGCTCGCGTTCCGAAGCGTCGGGCAGCCGGAAAAGACGAGGCCGTCAGCTGGAACAAGTACAAGTATAAGAAAAGACGAGGCCGTCAGCTGGAACAAGTACAAGTATAGGTCAGAGAATTCCAGACAGATTTGACATTTATAAGTATCATACTTGTAGACTAGTCTGTCTAATGCCTTCGTCCATGTAGCTAGCTAGCTAGCTAGCTAGCTCTAATGGCCCGTTTTTAGAGACGATCAACGTCGTACAACGTGAAATCTCGTCCACTAATTCATGATAATAATATCGTCTCGTAAAAACTGGCCAAGCTAGCTAATAAGCTAGCTCGATCTCTAAAGCTAGATGGGGAAATGAAAATCGTGGGGATGTCTAATTTCCCCCCTCGATAACTCAAGATTAAACCAAGAAACTCTGTAAAGACTACAGAGGCGGAGTCATCCGTCGCGAGCCGCCACTTCTTCTCGGGCCCGATCCGCGCGAGCGACGATGCCTCTCGCCATGGCATCTCCGGCGTTCATCGCCAAAGCCGCCGAATTTTGCGGCGTCCCGCGTCGCGCGACTCAGCGCGCATCCGTCAGGGTGCGCCTTGCGCCCGCCGCGGTCGGCCGCCCTCTCGTTCCACTTTTTCTCGTCGCGCCTGTTCTAACAAACCTCCTTTCTTTCCTCTTCGCAGTGCGTCGCCACCAAGGCTTGGACCAACAGCACGATGAAGTCCAAGACCAAGAGCGTGGACGAGGTGAAGGCGACGCGCCTGATCACTGCCATCAAGACCCCGTACCTTCCCGACGGCAAGGTGGATCTCGCCATGTACGATGCGCTGGTGGAGAAGCAGATCGCGGCGGGCATCGGCGGTCTCATCGTGGGCGGCACCACGGGCGAGGGGCAACTCATGAGCTGGGACGAACACATCATGCTCATCGCGCACACCGCCAAGCTGTATGGCGACAATCTCTGCATCGTCGGTAACACAGGCTCAAACTCTACGCGCGAGGCGGTTCACGCCACCTCCCAGGGTTTTGCCGTCGGTGCGGCTTCCCTACCGCTCAACCGCCCGCGCTTTTTTTCCTGCCTGACGCCCCTCGCGAAGTCAACGCCCAGAAAAAATATCTTCCCCCCGCGCCTGCTTCTCGCTCACTCTCTCCAATCGGCGCTCTATTCGTTCGTTCTTTTCGTTCGCAGGGATGGATGCCGCGCTTCAGATCAATCCGTACTACGGGAAAACGAGCCGCGCCGGCCTCCTCTCGCACTTCAACGCGGTGCTTCCTTATGGGCCTACGATTGTGTACAATGTCCCCGCGCGCACGTCGCAGGACATCACCCCCGAGCTCATGCTCGAACTGGCGGCGCACGAGAATTTCGCGGGCGTGAAGGAGTGCGAAGGGAACGAGCGCATCAAGGGGTATACAGAGAAAGGCGTGACGTGCTGGACGGGGAACGACGATGAGGCGCATGACGCGAGGTTTGACGCCGGTGCTGTGGGCGTCATCTCCGTCACGAGCAACATCGTCCCGGGCTTGATGAGTGAGATGATATGTGGAGACAAGCCCAACCCGGAGCTGCGGGACAGGCTCCTCCCGCTTATGAACTGGCTCTTCGCGGAGCCCAATCCGATCGGGTTGAACACCATGCTCGCTATGCTCGACTGCGCCGAGCCCGTCTTCAGGCTCCCCTACCACCCATATGACGAGGCCCTGCGCGAGAAAGGCGCTGCCATCGTCAAAGCCATCGGGCTGGAACACACCCCAGGCAACAAGGTGCTGAACCTCAAAGACGATGACTTCACCATGCTCGACCACTGGTGAGAGTTGTGAGCACGCCGTGGATGCCGCAAGTGCACCCGAAGGATAGCCCGTGCGCAAGTTTTAGCGTTGAAAAAGTGAGATTGACGAAGAGGTGCGTCTCTACTATAGACGGAGCATGGCAAGTTCATCGAGAGCGCGCCCATGCATCGCGTCGCTAATTTGGACAAAAAAAGTATCATTTGTCCACTGCCCCGATGAGCTACGCATTTCTCTCCTCTTCACTTCAGAAGAGCACGCGCGGCTCCAGTGTACCGTCCAGTCTCCGCCATCGCATGCTCGCGGACTTGTCAAACACCGGCGACGCCCCTCCTTGGTCGCTGTCCGTATCCGCCGCCCTCGGGGCGAACCACTTTCTCGGCACGGGAACCACCGACCCTGGTTTCCACGCGGCAATGACCACAGGTGCCGCGACCGTGGCTCGGGGAGATTCTGGAGACCGTGAATGCTCTGGGACGAGTTCCTCGGCGCCGTCCTCGAGCTCGCGGAGCGCGGCCCGTCCCCCCCGGCTATCGTCTCGTTCCCCGCGAAGCCAGCAGTCGGAAGCTTTCGGAAGCCCAGGTCCTGGGGATAATCGTGCTGCCGCCGCGCTGACCGCGTCCTGAAGGAGCTGTGCCTGCTGCAGAAGATCTCTCACGAGCGCGCGGTCCTCAGGACGGAACCTTTCCTTCTTGGACCGGTACCCGATGCGGCAGGACTCCGATTCCGTGGCGCATTCCCCCGACAGAACCGTCATGTCTCGACTCGGCAACGGCTCACGTAACGACTCAGCGCGACGCAGGAGCGTCGCCACCTGGTCAGCCTTGAGCGGCCATGCCGATCCGCGTGCTGGGCTGGGTGCTCGATTCCCCGGGCATCTCGGTCGGGGTGTCTGGTCGCTACCATTGTCCTCAGCGGCGGTCTCCCACGTATTGTTCATCGACAACGAATCGTCTCGGCGACCGACCGGCGGCGTGAACGAGACACCAGCGTTAAGCGGACCATCAGGCGATCGCCCCTCGGCGAAGATCCCGCCACGAGGTGGCGTTGCTGTGTCATCTGCGCGATGCGCACGACTTTCTGCCTTCATCTCGCCTTTGGACGTTGGCACACGCACAGGTCCACCTCCGAGACCCGGCCACCGGCGCTCGCGCAGCGGCTGCGGATGTGGTGACGACATCTTCATCACTGCCGCTGTTCCCGGTACGCTCGCTGCGAGCGCCGCGAGCCGCGGGTCCGCTCTTAGCACCACCACCTCATCCACATCAGCGATTGCGTCAAATTCGAGCATGATTTCAACCCAGGCGCCCGTCTCCCCCATTCGCCCCGCGGGAGGCACCATCTCGGCCAAGCGCCAGGGCGCGCCCGGATCGGACTTTTCCATCGCCATCGATCCAAGCTGAACAACGACACACGTCAAGAAATCATCCCCGCGCGCCCGCCTTCCGCGAACCTTCGCGCGTTTGAGGGTCATCGGCGTGATTGACGCGGATGCGGGACGGTACAGCACCGCGAAAGCTGACGCCTCCGTCGCGCGTATTGAGAGAATGCGGCGATTTTCCCACACCCGGCTCGTGGCACCTACGGGCGGTGCTACAAGCGGTTCGCCCGCATCCCTCGGAGTCGTCAACGTCACAGCGTTCGTCAGGCGACGGCCGATGGGCGGGTCCACCTTCTTTCTCGCGCGCCTCCATGTGTACAGCACTGCGAACATGCCATCCGAAAAGGATGTCTTTAGAGCCGCGAGCCCAAGCGCAGCAGCATCCAGAGAGACAGCGCCCCCTGCGGCGACCCGCACGGCCGGACGAGAGCGCATAACAGCGTCCCGCGGCATCATGATCCCAGTATCCGACACCGGTTTCGCGTTTGGCCGAGAGAGATTATTTGTCGCCGCTGCGGCCGCGGGAGTGATGGGACGGAACACGCTGTGGACGTATGACGCGATCGGGGCGGGTGGCAGCGGCAGCGGCGAGGATACCGTTGACGCGAAACTATCGCCAACATAACTTGAGGCGGTCCCTGTTCCCTCGTGCAAACTCGGGCAGACGAGCTCGCGCGTCTGAAGACTCATTGTCGTGTTAGCGTCGTCCCGGACTTCGGTGTCGTAGGTGAGTGTTCGAGCAACTAGTTTGATCGAATGCGCCCCAACCCCGAGCCTGATGTCACCCTTTGACTGGGCAATCGTCGCGTCTTCCCTGAAATCGGCAGTGCCGTCGTCAGAGGTGGAGACGTCCACCTTTGCGATGAGATTCGGAGACGTGCTCGATCTATCGCCATCGTTGTCGTCGTTCCCCATGTCTGGGCACCCAGAAGGGCTGGAGGGTTCGCACGCCGTCTGTGCACGCCAGGTGTTGCGCGACTCGATGCTTGTCTCGACCGCCGATTGTTTCTCGCGCGTTGACGTGAAGCTCGCTGCGAGCTCTTCATCGTGAGTCGGAGGGGCGAGCCGAGCCGGCACAGCGACACCCTGCAGCAGTGACCTTCTCGGCGACACTGACAACCGCGTGCACGCGCCGTTTGAAGAGCGTCCATTCGGTGGGGGAACGTTTTCACGCTCGTTTTCGCTTTCGCTTTCAGTCACGGCACGGGGATTGTCCCCACAAAGGATCCTCACCCCTAGCGCGTCGTTGCGCGACCTCATCTCGTCAAACCCGCTAACCATCGTCATGGGCGATGTTATATGAACAAGCGGTATTATTCCCCGGGGGCGTTCGCATTGCACCGTCGACACGAGAGGGGAATTCTCGGGGGACGTCACGGAAGGCATTCTTCGGGCGTGGGACTTTAAAGGGGTCCCTCGCTCGGCGCGCTCCGCGGCTGCGGCAGATACCACAGCCTCGAGTTTTGCCGCAAGGGCTGCGCGCTGACGTTCGGTGTCGCTCAATCTTACTTCCGTGACTTCCAGTCTCGCCACGAGCGCCGCGTTTGCGCTCTCAAGTTCTGCCATCCTCGTCACCAACGCTGCAATCTCCTTGGGCTGAGCGGCGAGCGTTGTCGCCGCATGCAGCGCCTCCACCTCCGAGGCTCGAGCTTTGACACGCGTTCGCTCGTCATGGAGCTCTGCGCGAAGCGCGCGCTCTTTTGCGGCGAAGGCGCGACGCATCACGCGTTCCTCCTCTGCAACGATCGAGCGCAATGCCTCGCGCTCAAGCCGGGTTCGCACGCATGACAACCCGAGGAGATCTGCTGCGCTTGGTCGCTGCGCTGGATCTTTGGTGAGCGCCATGGAGATGACGAACGCGAGGTCCGGGCTGGTTTCCTCGGGCAGCGGCGGGAGTGGTGCACTGACGATCTTGGACGCGAGAGCGATTTGGTTCTCCGCGGTGAACGGCGGGCACCCTGTCAGGAGCTCGTGTGCGAGGCATCCGAGCGCCCACACATCGGATTTGTGATCGTACGGCTCCTCCTTGCACAGCTCCGGCGAAAAGTAGAGCGGGGTGCCGACGCCCGTCTTGGCGAAGTCGGAGTGCGCGCCAAGCACGCGACCGAGACCGAGGTCGCCGATGACGACGCGGGAACCGCCCGCGATGAGGCCGCCGGTTGAGCTTGCCTCGTCGCCCTCTTCCCGGGCGCTGCAGAAGACGTTCGCGGGCTTGAGGTCGCGATGGAGGACGCGGACAGAGTGAAGGTGCGCAAGGCCCTGGACCACAGGTAGGAGGCATCTCCACACGTCGTCCTCTGAAAGTGTCCCGCCACTCTCACGCATCACCACGGAAAGGTCTTCTCCGGCGTGTTCCATGACGATATACAGGCAGTCGCTCTCGGGGTCCTCCCAGCTGTCAACGTAGGTGACGACGTGAGGGGACTGCGCTCGTCTCAAAATTGAGGCTTCGTTGAGCGTCTCCGCGCGGTCGTTTTGGCTGAGACCGCCCAGGGGGACCTGCTTGAGCACGCATCGAAGATCGTCCGACCGTCTTGTGCAGTCGTACACGCGACCATACGTCTGCAGCGGGCGGAAGAAGGTGGGGAGAGGGACAGCGAAAATAGGATGAGCTCGGGCGTTCCGACAAAAATGTGATGTTATCGACACCCTCAGCCGGAAGCATGAGTCAAGACGCACCCCGGTGCCGATGCACCCATGGACAGAATACGCGTTCATCGCCTCCTCCGCGTTACGCGTCATCGCCCGGACGCGGCGCGGCGGGCGAATCGAGCCAACCGCTCTTCTCTCTTGTTTTTTTCAAACCGAGGAGAGCAAGCACCTTACCTTTGAGGTTCTACCCTAGCTCTAGAGTGCAATACAACTTCGTCCGAGCACTCTCGACTACACGCTCTGGGTGTAATTAACAACGCTTTTTAGCCAAGTGATAAAATTTTATCATACTTTCGTATCATATACATACGCGTTCCCACGAATCCACCAGCGTTCCCAGCTGGGAACGCGGGGCCCCATATTATTGAGACTGTTTGCGTGTTTCGTTTTCGTCCGGTGACAGCTGTGTCAGTCTCGAAACTCTGTTTCCTCCTGGGAACGCGTATTTTTTTTTCCGAGAAAAATAGCAGTCGAGGCTTTTCCGACGGTCTACGAACCCTTGGAAAGCACCCTCGGCCCGGCCGAAAAAATAGCAGTCGAGGCTCCACGACGGTCTAATAACCCTCGGACCGGCACCTCCAACGACGGTCTACAAACCCTCGGACCGGCACCCTCGGACCGGCCCTCTCCTGGCTCATATCCAAATCGACGGGTGAATGACGATTGTTATTTCGGGGCCTGTCGCTGTTTGCCTGGCGTCACGCCCTGCCTCACTCACTTGCCGCGTGCAGGTCTAGAACGTCGACGACAGCAGTTGCTATACTGGAGACATCCAAAGTAAACAGCATGA
>MDSW01105141.1_pt1 | contig 14380 bp, 10 predicted proteins | sample 811171 | NCBI WGS metagenome assembly MDSW01 (sample SAMN05326641, study PRJNA326480) | marine metagenome | isolation source: seawater | place: Atlantic Ocean: North West | collected 2012 | reverse complement strand
CTTTTTTTTAGCAAATAATATATTATACTTACTTGATTTACTTGCTTTACACATATCTCCGGCAACAGGATCAATGTTTGCTTTTAAAAATACTGGAGAACTATCAATGTGTTTTGCTATATGCTTAGGACATGTTTCGTTGAAATTCACATGATTGGGTTTAAATGTGCTATCCCCAATTGAATTTTCATATTTATAATATTCGCCATCATAATTTAAAAAATATACATTGCCCTTCTTATCTTTTACATTGTATTGTTTTTTACCTTCGTATTTTTTTGCCTCAACATCTAAATTTTTGTTAATTTCTGTTAATTTAATAAGAGATTCAGAGATTAATGTTTCATAATTTAACTCACATCCGCTAAATTCACACACATTATCAGCATTCTTACTAATTGTACCATTTATGCTTGACGAAACACCCTCATCGCATTCGATTTTTCCATCATTATCGTTAAAATCATAAATATTACTACCTTCGCGTATCGGATTGCTTATTTTGTATCCCAGCGAATCAACTTTGTTTCCGATCCTACATGTCAATCCTTCTATCGTTTTCGTATTATTCATCACCTTTGTTTTATTCTGTTTAAATCCAACACCCTGGTTTAAATTATTCTTATTTGATTTTATATTTAATGCTTCATTTAAAAAATGTTTAATATGGCTCATATAAATACAATACAGAAGTTTATTTTTTTAATAATTTAACAATGTAATATCCCATAAATCCCATTCCTAAAATATAATAAATCAAATGCATGGTTAAATTTGTATTCTCTTCGTATATATTTTTTTTTAATTCGGTTCCAGATAATATTTTGCCTTCTATGATTTTTAATTCATTTTCCATATCCTTCGTGCTGTTGGTTTCATTGCCGGGCATTTCTCCCGATGTTCTAATCCCAGCAATACATGTTAATAGTTTTTTCTTGAATTCATTTATTTTTTCCTTACTTTCATCTATTTTTGTATTACCCCCTGTAGATGAATCTTCATCGATAGTTACTAAAGCACGTTGATACTCGCATATTAAATTTTCTCTTTTTTTATTATTGGTTACTGTATCACTACAATCATTCATATCTATATATACACGTTATAAACTATAATAAAATAAAAATTATAAATTATTTATTATAAATTATAAATTATTAGTTTATAATTTATAATTATTGCAAACAAAATCGGTAATACTTGGCTGTGATAGCTGTAGGACTAGAACGTATAATTTCACACAATTCGCCTGGTCTTAATCCAATCGCCTGTGCCACAGGGTCAAACCTTCCAATTTCTGGCATTTCACTATCCCTTGTTATATTATATTTTTTATAAATATCTTGTTTTTCCTTTTCACTCAATACGCGATGAGGTGGGACATTAACATGTTTTAATATATTAAAGAGGTACTGTTTCATATGGTAAATATTTACAAAATACCCATCCGAAATGAATATCATTTTCATCAATTTCACCAATGTATCATTCGGCTTATGCTTTGTAAATATAATCAATTCGTCGTTTTTATCTAGAATCTGTTCCGTATTAAATATATCATCAACATAATCGTATACATTTGTCTTATTCAACTTCTTCTGAATGTAGTATTTAACATAAATTTTCTTTTGACTTGTTTTGTGTTTCAATAAAAGGTCCAGTTGTTCGTTCGTGTGCATGGATTGAATTTCATTAATACTAAAATCATCCCATTCATCCACACTATACCCTCTAGTATTCAACAATTCCAATAATATTTTCCTTGATTTGTAAATATTAGATACGGTTAAGCTATTTTCTTTAACAGTAGTCATATCTAAAATATATAGATATTTATTTATATATATTTTAGATTTCAATTTTATTTATTATGGTTAATCATTTATAAATCTATCTTTATTCCCTTTTTGACACCTGAGTTATCATTTACTTCATCTCCATCATCTCTCCCTTCATCTCCATCATTTAGACTTGGAGGTGATAATATTTCTAAATCTTTATTATCAACTTCTCCTTCATTAATAATTGTAATTTTTTCTTTTTTCTCACGATCGCTTTCATCACCACTTGATTCTTCACCAAATTCATTTCCAACTTCGTCTAAATATTCTTCATCATTTTTAAATTCTTCTTCCTCCTCTTTGTTTGCGCGCTCAAACTTTATCTTATTTTCTTCTAAAAATTCATCTGCCGCATTTAAATCCGCCTCGTTTGGTGAAACAGGGTCATAACTTGGCGACACGGGGACATTAGGTTCGTCCAACTTAACTATTTTTAAAATATTATTCACAGTGTAAAGTGTACCATCGTCGGTATTTTCCAGTCTAATTCTATAGTTATTCATTGGGTCCGACTTGTCTTGTAATATTTCAATTACATTGTATAATCCATCTTCCATCGTGTTTAATAAATTGTCATAATTCTGGCTCTTTCTTATCTTTACCGTTTCTCCTGTCATAACTGACGCATCACCAATTGTAATCATTTGAACCACACTCATTTGATCCATTTCAACATTTAATGGCATCTCTGGAATTTCATCTTGTTGCTCCCAATCACCATCATCGGCGACTTTAAATAATGGAACTTCTTCTTGCTCTACAATATTATTTGTATCCTCGAAGAAATTCTCTTTCTCAGATTCCAATATGCGTTTTTTGTTTTCATTTGCTATTTCAGTTAAATTGTTAAATTTGGTTAATCGAACTACATTGTCGCTTTCTTGTAATGATGTCAACGAATCAACATTGTCCTCTGTAATAATTCTCATTTGAACGTTCATTGCCTGTAATTCTTGCATTAATAATTTAAAGGCATAAGGAATTCTTACAATACTAAAATCCTTACCAAACTTGCTAACATTTTTAATATTCATTTCGCTGTTAACATTTGTTGTAAATTTAACCGGTCCATCTATAAATGGACTTAAAAACAAGTTGTTTTTTTCATTGTAAATTGCCACAGTCCCACTCTTATTACAAACGGCCATATAAAATTCATCTCCTCTAACCATCATGGACTCATTCATAAAATGATTCAATCCGTGGGCTATGATACAATCGCGGTCCATCTCCCCTACTCGCAACCCACCATTGTTTGCTCTGCCTTGAACGGTTTGTCGTGTCAATACAGTTCTAGGACCGGTTGCTCTATAATTAATTTTATCTTTTGGCATATGTTTCAATCTCAAATAATACGTTGGTCCAAAATAAATCTCCGTCTCCAATTGTTCTCCTGTCATTCCATTATACAATATTTCATTGCCAGATGAATGATACCCCGAATCTACCAACGCTTTACCAAACAATTCGTGTTTGGGGCCTTTTTGTGTAAAAGCAGTACAATTTCCAAATCCTCCATATATGCATGCTGTTTTACTAGTAATTGTTTCAACCAAATGGCCTATGGTCATTCGACTTGGCATCGCGTGGGGATTAACAATTATATCTGGACGAATTCCATTCGCTGTGGTAGGCATATCTTTTTCCGCGAGAATAATTCCAACCGTTCCCTTCTGTCCCGCACGACTACAGAACTTATCTCCAATAGCAGGAATCCTTTCCCCACGGATTCGTATTTTAGCAATCCTCTTTCCTTCCTCGCCCCTTGTAATAAACGATTTATCAACAAATCCAACCTGTCCTTTTTTAGGAACAGATGAATCGTCTCTGAACGACCCTTCGTCATTTCCCGTTAATGGAGCGGTTTTACCTATCATTATAGTCTTTTCTGTGACTTTTTCATTTTCACGAATTAATCCAGTGGTCTTGTCTAATTTTGAATAATCATATCCTGGTTTCAAATCGACAACATTGTTATCTTCTATATTCATGAATATTTTGTCAATTACAGCATTCCCTACTTGTTTTGTTTCTTCATGATCTTCATACATATTATAATAAGTTGTTCTGAATAACCCTCGACTTAATGATCCTTCATTAATAATTACAGCATCTTCCACATTAAATCCACTGTAGCACATTATAGCAACAATTGCGTTTTCTCCATATGGATGCTGCTCTTTAGTGGCATAATCCAAATATCTACTTTTTGTTAGTGGAATTTGTCCGTAATTAAGCAAGTATGAGGTTTTGTCTATTCTATTCCTGAAATTACTGTGGAACATGGATACTCCTTGTTTTGCCTGCCCGCATGAGAAAGCGTTTCTTGGATATGGATTGTTTTCTGGAAAAATAATTTGATTTGCCATTATACCCAGTATCAATGAAGGGTCTATTTCTTCGTGCGTTACCCTCTCTTTAACATAATCATCTCTCAATGTGGTTGATTTTGCAATATAATTACCTTCGCATTCTACAGTATCCACATACTCAACTACCGAAGATTGTTTCTTTAATAAACTATCAGGAGCATTTCCTGTACTAAACTCCTCGTATTTACCAAAGCCTTCTGTTATTTGTTTGAAGGTTACCTTCTTTTGGTCGAATTTCTCAATAATTTCCGGGCGCTCATGACTCAATACATTGTCCGCGTGCATGTAATACAATGGTCGGCAAGGACGTCCAGAGTCAGTCCATACGATGATTTCATTTTTCTTATTATTAAATGATATACTGGTATAAATATCGATAATGCTGTTGCGCTTCATTAATTTTAATTTTTCAATTATTTTCATTGGAAAATGTGCCGACCCTATCCATGCTCCATTTACAAATACTTTACTTAGTACTGATAATTCTTTATAGGAACATTCAGACAATAGTTTCATCCCTAATCCCCTTATTAGCTTTATATATGGCTTACCACTTGTCCCGCTTGTAATTACTGTGGATGTTGATAAATGTTTATGAAGACCGACATTGCCTCCTGATGGTGAATGAAGAGGACATAAGTACCCCCATTGCGTGGCATGAAGAAGACGGGGCGCTATTATTTTGGCACCATCGGCGGCGATTGGTAAATTTGTTTTTCTCAACTGACATAATGTTGAAAAGAAGGAAAGGCGGTCCAAACCTTGTACCAACCCAAGCTTTTTAGTGTGTTCCTCTGCTCCCCAATTCCCCTTAAACCCTTTGTGAAACCCTTCTTCAACAATGCGTTTGGCAAACATTTCATTCACATTGCTTAAAATAAGGTTTTTAAAATCATGTCCGTGGTATGTTTCTCCATTTACAGACTCGTAGAAAAATTTAGAATCAATATACAAATTGACCGCTTTTAGTTGCTTTGTATAATATTCTTTAAACAATTGCGATATCAATGTACCAGCTATTTCAATTCGTTTGTACCCGTAGCTGTCCCTGTCGGTTGGTTTCTCATTTTTATTCACCACCAATAATAATTTTTTAACAATGTACCCTAAGTACAACGCCTTATCCTTGAAATTTAGCTCTCCAATATGAGGTATGAAATAGGAAGAAAGCATGTCTAGCACATGGCTAACTGTTTTATGCTTCATGAGTTCGGCTATAAATTTCAGAGCCTGGTTTTGTGTGAATATGCTTCCCGCATCATGAACACATGGTCGGAAATATTCAATCAAATACTTATATTTGTCTAAATCCAACAAACAGGTTTCTATAATTTCTTTGTCAGACGTTACGCCCAACGCTCTCATAACAATAAACAATGGAACCGGTTTCCTAACGTTTGGGATATTAACCACAATTTGCTGGTTGGAAGATGTTATTTGTGGAGCAACCATCCGTACTGACAGTGTTCGAATAGGTTTTGAAGAATCTTCGGAAACAGAACGTATTTCAGCAGCATGACTGTATGTATCATTAAAATGATCTTTAACATATAAGATGTTATCCGCGCGTCCTTCTTGACTCATTATTACCTTTTCCTTGCCGTCAATAATAAAATAACCACCAATGTCGCTTCTACATTCTCCCAGGTTAAAACGCGCCTCAGGTTCAAGTCCCTTAAGAAAACATAAATTGGATTGCAACATAATGGGGAATCGCCCCAAATATATTTTTTCTAGTGTGATTGTTTCCTCATGGACATCGTACTTTTTTGGAATACCCGGGTACTTGTCTTTTGGCCCTCTGACATTCTCATCGCCATTATTATTTTCTATCAATATAGTGATGTCAATTACAACATCATAATGAATTGTAAATTTATAAGACATGTTTCTAATTCTAGCTTCATTTGGATACATGTAATGCTGTCTTTCACCATCTTCGTCTTTATCATAAATAATAGGTTTGCCGTAATAAATTCGGTCGGCGTTTTTTCCACCAAAATATATATTTGCCTTGTGTTTGAAAATTTTGTGTTTCTCGTCTTTTGTTCTATAAAATTTCATAGGGTTTTGATTTTTAAAAACTTCTTTGATCCCATTGTCAAAGAATCTGTTATATGAATCTAGGTGATGATTTGTAAGAAAATTCTCATTTTCTTTAAACATTTTATCAATGATCGTCCATGAAATAGAATCCATACTTATATATAATGAATAATGAATTTTTAGATTATTATTTTTAATAACTTTAAAATAATAATTTATTTATCTTAATACCAACAATAACATACCAATTAATACAAACATACCTATTAATGGCAATAGAACTAATAACCACGATATAGTGGTGAATCCTTTTTTACATAATAAATTAAGTAACCACGTCCATAACAGTACATACGCTATTTTTACGGCAAAAAATGCTAAATTATGACAAGGCGTTTTTACTACCATATCCCCTACTCTGTATACGGTATTATCTTGACAATTTTGAACCAACATCGAAATAATAGCAACCAATGAAATTGCTAAATAAATTTGTGCAGGAGTACATATTTTATTAAATATCTTTATCACGTTCATTATAATATTATTATAGATAAATTATCTAACAATAATATTTTAGTATTTATTATCACCTAATTAGGTCTATCTACACACTCTATTGTTGTGCTACATTTGCTTGATGGATTTTCTTTAAATCGGTAATATGCTGTGGGTGAGTAATCAACGACTTTTCCATATGAGGATGGACGGTTGGGTCAGCAGATACCACTTTACTATTTCCTGTGACAGCATTTATAGTATTTTTTGAAGCATTTATTAAATGGTTTTTAATTAATGGTACATCTCCCAAGCCAAAAGTATCCCATAGACTCCCACCCTTTTGAGATGAAGCGGGAGTATTTGAATTTAAATTGGTTGATTCAGGATATTGCTGCTGTGGATCACTATTATACGCTACTCCGGTTAATTTAGCCCCGATACCAGAACCTCCCTTCATTTTAATTTTTAATTTCCGCCTCATGCTTCTTTTACCATTGTTTTTCTTGTACTTGCGTGTTTTCTTTTTATTCTTCTTTCTGATATTCTTCATATGTTTCTTACCTTTCATTGTTTTTACCTTCTTACCTTTCTTGCTCTTCTTAAAATGAACGCGTTTTGTGTGTTTTTTTCCTTTACTCTTTTTTAATATAGATTTAGTTTTTGCCATTATATATAAAAATATAGATAAAAACATATAAAAATAAATAAAATAAATTAGCAACAAAGCAAATAATTAGTTCTGGTTTATTTTATTGCGTTCCATTTTATTTATAGGAATTAATTTAAATGAAAATCCCATACCTACACCAAAACCAAAGCCGTACATCATCCTTTCCGCTGTTTTTGTTAATATAGTTTTAAACATTATATTAATGATAAAAATATGTTTAATATTGTTATAATTAATAGATATCGATATGTGTAAGCATATGTCGTCTACAACATATTTTATTTAGATGTAATTGGTCCATTACTTCACCTTCAGGTGTTTTTTTTATATTATTTTTTGTCATATAAATTACTTCATTTACATCTAAATTCTTAGATGTCTTTATTTCATTTACCCTTTGAATATAATATAGGTATTTGTCTCCCAAAACTTTTCCACATGTAAAACACTTAACAGGTATAATCATTATTTATTAATATAATATAACAATAAATAATTTTAAATCAATTTATTTTATTACTTCATTTTGTATTTTTTATTTAAATAATAATACTCGTCGTATTTGTTCTTTTGCTTATCTTCTTTAACCATCGGACCATCCTTATCTCCCTCGACACATTCCTCTGTATTTTTATTTTTCACCCATACACAGCATTTTGCAACATTACAAGCGGATCGTTTTCCTACACCACTGCCTAAATCAGCACATACTTTTTCTAAATCTTCATCTTCGCACAACATATCGAATTTATTGGTGTAACCCTCGTATATAACTTCAAGGGTATCCATTTCCTTTCTATTGTCATTGTCATCCCCATTTATATTTTCAAACGTCAGGTCATATACAGGGAGGGTTAAAATAAGTATAATAATAAATACGGTTCCAATAATTATCTCTCCCCATCTTTCTTTTATAGATTCACTTATGTCCCCTAAAATATTTCTCATATATCATATAATTACATTTTATTACTTAATAACGGTTATAATTATACTTCCAATTCTGTATTATTGTTCTAACAACACGATGCCTTTGGTTGTTTTTGTTTTTCGATGAACTGTTTTATTTTTAGTGACTTTTAAATGACATGATTTACAAATTGGCAACAAATTAGAAGAATGATTTTTATGAAACCATTTGTCTTTAAAGTACCCTTTATCGTTGGCATATTCCTGGGGATTTAAATGATGTATATCATCTGCCATGTTATCACAATCTTCCATTCCACATTTATTTTTAACAATTGTGGAATTATATCTACTTTGATTTTTATTTAAAATAGATGTTTCCTCCATTGTGTTCCTAATCTTATAAGCTAACTCTATAAACTCATGTGGCATATTCAATGACTTACATACTTCCAATCCGTACATGCCTGCGCCTGGCCCCTCTTCTAATTTTCTTTTGTAAATCAACATATCTTTTTCCTTATTATATTTAACTGACATATGATACAATACAAGTGTTTCATCTAGTAGTTGTTGTATTTCTGGAAATTTAATTAAATCATGAAAATGGGTTGCAAAAATAAAACTTGCTTTTTTTTTACACAAATAGTTCACGCCAGAAGAAAACAACGACATAGCAGAATATATCTCTGTTCCAGAACACAATTCATCGCCTAGTACTAAACTATTTTCACAGCATTTATTCAATATAGTACGAAGTTCGCACATCTCAACCGCGTAAGTACTCAACCCTTTGAAAATATTGTCATTTCCTAAAATTCTAGTAAAAATGGATTTGTACGGGTAATACGTGAAAGAACTACACGGAACAAACATTCCAGACTGGGCTAAAATAATAGAAATACCAATTGATTTGATTAAACTTGATTTTCCCACCGCATTTGTCCCGTAAAGTAAAATACCATTCTTTTCAACATTTAAAGACACATCATTGGGAACATAAGATTCCTCTGTATTTAAATGCTCTATCAACGCGTGTCTCAATTCTTTTGCGTCGAAATACGATATATCTTCGTATTTATTATTGATTTCTGGCTTACAATAATTGTATTTAATAGCTAAATGTGATTTTGTGAGTAAAATATCAACGGTTGACATGTAATTTATAATATTCGTAAATTCATTGTAATACTGTTTTAGTGTGTTGTTAAATTTACAGAAATAAATTTTTATAAGTTCTTTCATATTACTCGCATCCTGCATCATGGATATATATAAGATATTTAACAATGGGCTTGATATTTTCTTGTTGCCAGATGTAGCAGTGGAATATTTAAAACAATGTAAATCCAATTCGAATTCAACTATTTCATCGTCGTATTTTGATTTAAATTTCAACAATATATTATTTTCACACCCGTTGGGACAGTATTTCTTCAAATATTTCGCAAGTGCTGTTTTTAATTTATCACATCGTTTTGATGTTAATTTAATATAAATTTCATGTTTTTCTGTGGTATGAATATTTACTTTTTCACCGATCATCTTTGTCAAAAAATCTTGAATTGTTGACAATTGTTGTTTATGTTCAATTTGTTTTTTTTCAGCAAGGTCCAAATCGGCGTATAAGTTTCGTTTGAATATATTTGTGATATTTTTGGGGTCTTCATTACATTTATCAATAATCAATGTTGTTTCTAGTAAATTTATTAATGTATTAATGTCCGTATTTAGTGTATTATTAACATGTATACCACTATTTGTTTTATCTGTAATATATTTATGTATTATTTCATCCTTCACGAGATTTTCATAGGTCTTTAAAAAAGATACAAATGAATAAAAGATTAATGGGATTTCTGACGGTTTAAATAAATTCAATATAATTTTCCGATATAATTTCTGTACGTCTCTTACATTATTCAAATCATTTCTATATTCTTTTAACAGAAGGGGAGAGATGTTACTAACAATATGTTGCATAATATCGTATTCTTTATTTAAATAAGATGTATTGGTAGAAGGATGTAATATCAAATCTTTAAATTTTCGCTTTCCCATTGCCGTCTTACATCGGTTCATCATACTTAGTATAGACGAGAACATATTATTGGTAGATTGTTCTGTCTTTATAATATTTAATTGTTTCAAACAATGTGTTGCCAAATATACACTGTCGGGCGAATTTTCATAAACTGGTTCGCTGATACACTTTAATAGTTCCTTATTATGTTGTAAAATAAAATTTAATAGAAAACAGTAGGCATTGGCACTGTGAATATAAACATCCATTTGTGTACTTTTCATAAAAAAATCATAATCCGAAATACCAAATATTTCATTTAATAGCTCCCTTCGATAACTGTCTTTTTCACAATTTTTAGCTTCGGTATTCAAATTACCGCCTTCTAATAATGAGATAATATGTATTTTATCAGAAGATAAATCAATGAAATTTACAATGTCGTTTATTTTACCCACGTTTTTATAATTGTGGATAAATATGGTTTCACTTGGATTATAAATCGATATAAATCGTTCCAATTCATCAAACGCGGTCGAGTTATGAATATTATTATTCTCATAGCGAAATTCAAATAATTTAGATTGTCCGGTGAAATTATCAATTAAAGCAACCCCGCAATGTAAAAAAGGAAATTTACTGAATCGACTACTTTCATATTGTTCTATCCAAATAACACAACAATAATTTGATATATTTCTTTTTGTTGACTCAATATTAGTACTGGGTGAAAACACTCCCTTTTGCCTTCTGAGTTTTACTTTTTTCTTTTTAATAATCTCTTCACCATATTCTTCCCATACAGCAACTGTATACCCTTCGTCCAGCAATTTGGGAACATATTTTTCCAATGGCTTAGAGGTGGTATATCCCGCCATTTCCAATGGTACACCATTATATGCGGCAGATTTCCTTGCTATATTGCATCCTAAAATTCTGGAAAATTCCAATAGATAATGATTCGTTATATTATTTTTCTTCAATCCATATACTTCATAAAAACTACCACATTGCCATAATAATAACACCATATCGCCAAATTTTTTTTTATATTTTTCAAATTGCTTGAAATATTCTTGTATCATTGTTCCGGGTTCGTTTTTATTTGACATTTACATATTATTTGTGTAAATGTATTTAAATTCATTTAATAAATATTAACAAGGCATATATGCTTTGGTTAGTAAAAAATAAATTAATATTTAAACAATTGTTAAATAATTGTCAATCATTCGTCCAAATAATTATGCAATAGTGTGTCTACATTCTTATTATAAATATCACCAGCCAAGTATGAGTTTTCATATATACTTCTAATAATATGCTCCGGAGCAATTGAACCAATTTTGATAAGATTATGTTTGCGTAAATAATTTTTTATTTTGCTTAATGGACGTTTCTTAAGCGTATTTGTATCTTTTAATATCTTCTTCCTTGTCTTCTGATTTTTTATTAAAACACCTACTCGACCGTCCTTTTTCCCAAGATGAATGTATCGTTTTGTTGTTGTTTTTAGTTGTTTCATTTTTTTTAGTGTTTTACTTCTATTAGGCATAATTGATGACATATTTATATTTAATGGATTTGGTATTTGTGACAACCCACTAACGCTTTGTTTTAATTTTTCTAAATTTTGCTGTCTCTGAAAAAAGTCATCCGTGTGTATGTTTTGATTTGGACCATTTTCGATTACAATGTTAGCTTTTGGATGTGAAGTAGTTGGTTTACGCAATGTTTTATTGTAAACAGAAAATAACGGTTTCCTACCATGTTTTAGAATACCATATGGTGGATCTGGTTTAGACTGTATTAGATTCGACATTGGCTCATTATGAATACTACCATGAGTGATGTTGTTTAATTCGCCTTGATTTAAAATGCGAGCGGACGGAACCGGTGGTTGTGGCGAGACCATACTATTTACCGGCATATTACCCAATTGTATCATAGGCTGTTCCAACATACTATCGATGTGTTGTCCGTTGTGCGTGTTATGAAGTACAGTAGGCCGTTCGGTGTGAATCCTAACGGATGATGGTTGTTGTAATGTTTGTTGTTGTTGTTGTAGTGTCTGATGCTGCTGGTATTGATACTGTTGTTGATTTTGCTGCCGTAATTTCATTCGTTCCATTTTTCTCGCTAGCTTTCTCTCCCTTCTCTTATCTTTTTTTGATTTATGTTTGGCAGACAATCCCTGTAGATAACTCAAGCTATTGTCAAAATCATTATCAAATTGACTGGTATGTTCGTTTAACTTCTTTTTTTCCTCTTCTTTTTTCCTTTTTTTGTGTTCTTTAATTTTATCTATTAATTTCATTTTTAATTCTTTATTCTCCTTTTTAGCCAAATCACGTATTGTTTTTTTATCTCTTCTGGCTTTTTTTTTAAGAGTCTTGGACCCATTTAATTTGAAAAACTCAGGATTGACTGATATTTTTTTTGTTGCCATTTTTATTATTAAAACAAATAAATAATAAAAATCAAACTATTTAATAATTAATTCAAATATACATATTCACCAATGGATTCATGTGCTCCTCGACACGTGATTTAACTTCCTCATTTTTCAAGTATAATTCAAACCCCTTTTCGATATCTTCATTATTAATATTCCGTTTTTCTTTTTCAGCCAAACAGAATACCCTCCTACTGTGTGCTATTTTTACTTTTGCAAGCAATGTTTCCATATCTCTCCCAAAATATTTAAAATAGTCTTTGTTTTTTTTAAACCAAGTGGTCGGTGTTTTTCCAATCAACCATCCACAGTCTTTTACTTTTTTATTAAAAATTTGTTGTAATTCTGTGGGATTATAATCATCTATTTTAAATCGCCAAATAAATCTCGAATCCAGACCCTGATTATAAGAGAAAAAACATTTTTTTAAATCTTCTTCGTACCCAGCGATAATCACCATCAACTCGTGTTTGTGATTGCTTAATGCCTCGCATAATGTATCAATACATTCCTTTGCGAATGAATCCTTTTTTTCTTTGTTTCCCAAAGCATACGCCTCATCAATAAATAACACACCGCCCAAAGCACTTTTGATCACCTCCTGTGTTTTTAATGCGGTTTGTCCTAAATACCCGGCTATCAAATCGGCCCTGGTTACTTTTTTGAAAACATTTTTTTTAAGTATACCCAACTTCGAATATATACCACCAATTATATGAGCGGTTTCTGTTTTTCCTGTGCCGGGTGGACCATATATCACGGTATGCATAAATTCGTTGTTGCTATTTTCATTTTTGTGGATGTGTAATTTTTGTATAAAGTACAATATTTGGTCCAATATATTTTCTTTCAAATTATCCATACCAATCATATCATTTAAACGCACCATATCTGGTTTTATCAAATGTATTGCTTTCATGTCAATATTATATTCGATCGTAGGAGAAAGAGGGTAATCATCTGCTAATTTTATTAAATCCCCAATAGTCTTTAGTGATACTTTAATATTAATCTTTTTCTTTTCAATTATAATTGGTTTGGGTATAGACAATGGACTAGGGGGCCTTTTTGAATTGTAAAAATGATTCTTCAAATTGAAATTTTCATATTTACTATCAATATCTTTAAGACTGCCTGATAAATATTGATTTGTTTTGTATTTTTGGTTTTTATACCGCGAACCCTGTCTATCGTCGTATGATTTTAAATAATAAGATAAGCTCCGTTTTCGATTGCCTTTTGCAACGGGCTTATCAAATATGGAATTCTTATTCATTATACCATTATTAAAAGTATTATATTTAATATTGTCATCAAAAGGATTTATTGGAGAATTGTCTTTTTTATCCTCCAATAACAAATTATTATACGATTGGTCCAAAATATATTTCTTTTCGGATGTAATTTTCAATATCCTATCGAACTCATTACACATGTCGTTTATAATATCTTCGACACTTTTTTTCAAAGGGTCGTGTAGGGGAGAATTCTCAGACTTTATTTTGTTCGAAGAATTGTCAATATTTAATGGGAAATTGAATGATATGTCTATATTATCCTTAT
>MDSW01064819.1_pt1 | contig 14382 bp, 9 predicted proteins | sample 811171 | NCBI WGS metagenome assembly MDSW01 (sample SAMN05326641, study PRJNA326480) | marine metagenome | isolation source: seawater | place: Atlantic Ocean: North West | collected 2012 | reverse complement strand
GAAGTAACAGCAACCAGCCCTGTAGCAACCCGATGCACCAATTTCCTGGACGTAAACAAGGAAGCCACCAGACTTGCGATTGTGTAAACTGCGAAGACCACCAAAGTCAGATCTGAATTGGTCGCTTCCAGAAACGGAATATGAGAAGCGAACGCACTGGCCAATCCCACTCCCGCTAACAACAATACACCTAGGTAACCCGCTTTACTAAACTCCGGACGTTCACGGTTCTCAATTTTCTCAAAGAAGAAGTGTAAAACCCCTGCAATGACAGCAGTCACCGTAAACAAGATCGAGGTCATTCCGTTGGCAAGCTCATTACGTAATTGCACAAACGTCAAATCGTCCACATATCGGCCACTCAGATAGACACTCCAAACTCCAATGCCGACGCATAAAGTTCCGGCGGCCGTGAGAAACGTAATTCGGGTCACATAACCAAAAATCAAAGCTAAGACAGCGCCAACAAAACTGGCGATGATCATGCTGTTAACATCGGGGACGGCCAACAGCATCGCAAGGATGATTCCCATCGAACCAGTCACTGCCATCCACATGCCGCCCATTTGCAGTTTCAAATGATCATCGCTTTCAATCCGTCGATAAATCAACATGCCCGCGGAAACCACAATGAAACAAAGAATCATGAGGGGATTAGAGAGATACTGCGATAGTTCAATTCCCTGTTCCTGTGTATGGAGACGGGAAAACATGAGCGCGATACAGGCTCCTAAAGAAAACACGCCCAAGCCCAGGACTCGCAGCAGAGAAAATGCGTCATCTGGTGTTACGTCTTCGGATTTACGAAAGTATCGATGTTCGCTAAGTATGGCGAAACTGATAAAGGCAATGGCTGGCAAAAGCAACACATTGGTACTCAACGGTGTTGGAATAAAGTCCTCTCCCGTCATTGCTAACTTAATCACCAATTGACATAAACATGGCCCCATTAATGCCAAAATCAATGGCCACGGTCGCTCTGGTGCCAAGAGACGAGCTGAATAAAAACTCATCGCACCAAAACTCACTCCGGCAACCACCACCGCCAAAATGAAAAAGATCCCCTGCTCTGCTAACGACGTGTCTCTCATCGTCGTCATTAAGACATTTAGCGGAATCAAAAGGTTTCCGATGAGTAAGACGACTCGACTCGAAGACGCCAGGTTCCACTTCTTTAATGAGTAGATTCCAAAGATATGGAATAACGAAACGATGGTCAGGAATACAACCGACGAAAGGTAAGGAATATTTTTGTAGGCTATGTTGAGAGCTGTTACTAGCCCAATTGAACCAATGATGATTAACAATCCAGCTACGAATTCACCAAGCTTAATGTTGCTTTCATCCATGAAGCCACGCAGAATGTCGGACAATCTGCGCGGAGGCTTGCTTGGTGGCACCTCAACTGCAGGAGTCGCCGGGCCAACAGGTTTCGGAGCTTGAGATATTGCAGGTTCGGTATCTGGAACAACCCGGGCGACAGCAGGTTGCACCTGTGCGGTTGCCGGACGATGAGGCTTGAATACCGGAATCGCTTTCGGCGGAGCCGGAGCAACAGGCTCGGCGTCTGTAGCCGAGGAATCATCAGTGGGTTCGGCTGTGTCCTCTGTAACTTGACCATCGGATTGGACAGCAGATTGTCCGCCCTCCGCTTCTACCTGAGTAGGCTTAATACCTCGCTCGACTTCTACGGATTCTTCCGCTTCCGCTGTTGGCTCCTCCGGCTCTACTTCTTGTTCTACCTGTTGGGGTTCTAGTTCAGCCAAAGCATGAGGTTCTTTGGCGAGAATTGCCTCAGGTATTGTTTCTGTGGAGACTGACGCGGGTGGATCTTTTGCAAGTTGACTGAAATCCAAAACCTCTTCATCGGCCTGTTGAAGCTCGGAGCTACCGGATGTCTGTAGGGCATTCTTGAATACCTGAGGGGCCTTTCCTCCAAAGACCTCCTGATCCGCGCGGGTTAAATTCGAAATACGAATCGCTTCAGAGTTATCTACCCATTCCCACTTTTGCCAGTTGGCAATCCTTACAAATAAATTGGGATAGAATGAGGCCGGCGTTGTCTTTTTGTTAAATGCAATTCCACAGCGCTGGCAAAATACTGCATCATGACGATTCAGGGCCTGACACTTGTCACATGTTTTTTTTGCATTCTTACCAATTCGACCAACTAACAGAATAGTAAGACCGACAATGGCCAAAATGATAACAAAGCAGCAACCGCCTTCTTCGAGAAAATCGATGAATCCAATTAGCAGATTGGAGTTCAATGACAACATAGCTATACCCTTGGAAGGAGCGCGATTGTAATAGTCTATCTATTTTATCGACCGCTGAGATTTATCAGCAATCATCAAAGTAATACAATGAAGGCCAGTGACGTATTAATAATGCTACATAAATGAGGCTAACTGATTGAAACGTATGACAAAGACAGCACTCATCACCGGTGGAACAAGCGGAATCGGACTGGGAATCGCCCTTGGATTCCAGGCGGCTGGTTACCAAATTGTCGTGACGGGAGTGACTGAACAAGAAGTACAGCAAACGCAAGAACAGCATCCTGAGCTGGACTGTCGACAACTGGATGTCACGTCAGATTCTCAGGTCTCCCAATGCTTGGCAAATCTGGAGGAACTCGATGTGCTTATCAATTGCGCCGGAGTGATCCTTCGTGACAACCAAGAGCACACGCCGGAAGGCTTTCAGTCAGCCATTGATGTTAATCTCAATGGAACAATGCGAATGTGTTATGCAGCCAAGTCATTACTGCAACACAGCTACGGGTGTGTCATTAACACGGCATCAATGTTGAGTTTTTTTGGAAGTGGATTTGTACCTGCCTACAGCGCCAGTAAGGGAGGGATCATGCAATTCACCAAAAGTCTAGCGATCGCCTGGGCTCCGGATAAAATTCGCGTCAATGCACTCGCTCCAGGATGGATCCAAACCGAATTAACCAGACCCTTGTATGAAGACGAACAACGAAGCCGTCAGATTACCGACCGAACTCCTATGAACCGCTGGGGGAAACCTGCAGATGTCGCCGGCCCGGCACTCTTTCTCGCCTCGAAACAGGCTGAGTTCATTACCGGAGTCACACTACCTGTCGATGGCGGCTACAGCATCATGTAGAAAGCTGAAGATTAGCGGGCTCTCTAGGTGAGGTTCTCTATCGAATAAATCGTTCGACAAAGTCTGCTCCCAAACCAACACGCTCAAAGTGTTCCATACACATTTCAATTTTTTTGTGAACGTCATCGTAGCCAACAGTTTGATGGTCTTCATCCAGATAGATTAATGCTCCGCTGATATGAAACAGGGTAATCATTTCTTCAACCCCTTCATCACAAACCAGCGTATGAACGTCTCCAGGTGGTTCATAGACATAGCTACCCTCGTTCGCCACCCAATCATGTTCCAGATAACGCCAGCTTCCTTTGATAACATAACCATGGACGGGTGCCGGATGGCGATGTCGACTAAGTACACCGGATTTTCGTACTTTAAGTAGATTCACCCATTGCCCTGCGGTACGGTTGAGGTGCAACGGTCGAAACCAAACATTTTCCGCCTGAGGGACCCACAGCCGCTCGTCTTCCGGAATGGCGTCGGTTGTATAATCTGAGATTCCGTATGGAAGAGATTCAAAGAACGCCATGCTTTTCTGATTCCAAATAAAGAGTGGTGAAGGTCTGGGGCCGAGTGCCAGAGTTGTCTTTAGCTTAGAGCAACAGACGCCCCTTTGATCACAGCAGCAATCCGAACGGCTTCATGAACATGGTTTTCACTCAACTCTGCGGTTAGTTTCGCTTCATGGGATTGAACGCATAGCTCACATCCTTCCAGCACGGCACAGGCCATCGAGCACAATTCAAACAATGCCGTGTTGGTCGCAGGACTCGTCATCCGGTTCATTCGTAAACCGGCTCGCATTTGTGAGTAACTTTCTTTTCCGACCATATGACGAAAACGATAATAAACCGTATTCATCGCCATAATTGCCGCCGCTGCTTTGGCATCTTCTCTGGCTTCCACACTCAATGCTTCCCCGGCATCCGCATCAATCGCGGCCACGAGTTTTTCATCCTGAATGAAGTAAGCCGAACAGAGAGCTACAGCCCAGGTTTCTTCGGCACTCAAAGTTTGGCTCTGAGTCAGCACGGATGACAGATTCAACTTAATATCCTTTACCGGATCGGTCATCTGACTTCGCAACGCGTTAATGTTATCCATAGCGATTCTTACTCCCAGGAACTTCTATCTATATTTGCCTATCTACGTGTTTCTATATATAGATATGGCATTTCGAGTTGATGTGGCAATGAGTCTTCAATCTATCAGGTTCACCCCCCCTTTGAAAATCCGCAAAGAGGTCATAAAAACACTGTAAATACAGGGGATTACTGAACCTAAGTCAGATTTGGGGGGTTAATCCACTCGATTGTAGCCATGTTGAATCTTAACGGTTATTCCAGTTATAGAGGTTTTTCTAAAGATGAGGGTTATTCTGGCCGAAAAACGCATATAGCGGGTGTTAGGTTCGTTTGTTCCTACGTGGACATATTAACCAAACCCTGACTTAAAACACCTCGCCGTGTGCGAGCAAGCAACCTGTCATTGGTAAATCCAATTATGAAAAAACAAACGCTTTGTTCACTGCTTACTTTTGGTAGTCTTGTCGTTACCGGCTGTGTCGGCACACCGACAATGCCCTTCGAAGATGTCCTTACGACGGCACCGTTATTTAGAACATTGGAAAAGCAGGTCGTCGAACAGGAGTTGGATGAAGCCGGCACCAGCTCGCTCTCGAAATCAGCTCAGCAAGAACTCAATCGATTTGCCAAGTCTCAAAAAGTGGACAAACGTATTCAGCTTGAAATCGAAAAAGGAAACAGCTTCTTTGACAAAGGTGATTTTGACACCGCCATTGCCTGCTTTGGCCATGCAATCCGGCTCGACCCTAACAATGTTGAAGCCTATTACCTACGTGGAATCGCTCATGGAGAGCTAGGTGACACGGCTAATGAAACTGCCGACTTTGGAACAGTCATTCGACTGGACAACAACCATGCAGAAGCCTTCAATCGACTGGGCGTTGCTTATGCGAATCAAGGTAGTGTTGAAATTGCGATCACCAATTTTAGCGAGGCCATTCGTATCAATCCGGACTTCGTAGAAGCATACAACAATCGTGCCGTCGCCTTTGCCAATCACGGAGCGATCGAAAAGACTCTAACAGATCTCTCGGAGGCTATACGCATTAACCCGGATAACGCCAATGCCTATTTCAATCGCGCTATCATCTACAACAACATTCAGGAATTTGACAAAGCGGTCACCGACTTCACCGAGACTATCCGTGCAAATCCGGACCACGCTCGAGCTTATATGAGTCGAGCCGACATTTTTGCCAGTCAGGGTAAAAACAAAAAGGCGATCGCAGATTACACGATCGCGATCGAGTTAAAACCAAAATGGGCTGAGGTTTATTACAACCGAGGACTGGCCTTCAAGGCTCATGGGCAGCAGGATGAAGCTGTGAAAGACTTCAGTAAAGCCATTGAGCTGAATCCAAAAGAAACTGAAACGAAGCCAGTTTCTTTTCGGGCCACAACGGCCTCGCCTGAGTAACACCAATCTCCAAATACGATAAAAAATCCTGCCTTGCTGAATTGCCAGGCAGGATTTTTTTGTGTCACTGTGAAACGTGATCCGAGGCTCTTATAGAGTAGGATCGCCTTTCTTCCAGTTACATGGGCACAATTCATCCGATTGAATTGCATCCAGTACTCGCAGAATTTCGCTCACATTACGGCCAACACTCAGAGCATTAGCACTGGACCATTGGATGACTCCATTGGGATCAACCAGGAAGGTCGCTCGCAGGCAAACGTCCGCGTTTGGATCGACGATACCAAGATCGTGAGCTAGTCGTTGAGCTCCAATCAGTGGGTAGGCAAGGTCTTTCAGATCGTCGTGAGATTGACACCATGCCAGGTGACAGTATTCATTGTCGGTGCTACCACCAACCACTTCACAATCTCGATCGTTAAACTCTGACAGCTGTGTATTAAACTCAGCAATTTCAGTCGGGCAAATGAAAGTAAAGTCCTTCGGATAGAAGAAATAGCAAACCCATTTACCATCGTAATCTGCGTTAGACAGACCTTTAAGGCTCTCGGGATCAGAACCGACATTGCACTTTACGTTGTACTCTGGAAACTTATCGCCAACTGTAAGCATGGCTTATTCTCTCCTGAAAATTCATAAACTGTTCGAGCTTTGATTCGCTCGTTAAACGGTTAAATTCGTTGATGCTGTCAATGTATCACAGCAATACCTGACGCGAAAGATGCCCTAATCTGAAGACGGTTTCTGTTTATCTCTGTAAGCCACACGAAGAATCGCTGGTAACAAAACCATATCGCCGATGAAGGCGACTGCTACAGAAATACAGGCGAGTTTAGAAAACAGCTGACTATGGGGCATCACGCTGATCGCACTAGCCGAAAATCCGGCTATCAACACTAAAGTACTAACCACCAATGCGGCTCCCACAGAAGTGATGGAATTCCGTATCGCGTCATCGACGTTCTGCCCTTCAGCCAATTCCCGTCGAAAACGGACCAGAAAGTGAATCGTATCATCCACAGCAATTCCCAGACTAACCGTGAACAGTAGTACACTCGTCAGTCGCAATGGTTCGCCTGTCCAAACCAGGTAGGTCGCCGTGAATAGAAGCGGCAAACAATTCGGTAGCAAACTGACAAGGCCCATTTTGACCGAACGGAACATAGCAGTCAGAACCACAATAATCACGGCAGCAGCAATCACCAGTGACTTCACTAAATCGTTGATCATGGTGGATAGATTTCGCGAGGCAACCACGGCAGAGCCGGACACAGATAACTTGACACCTGAATGTCTGGATTCGATAACCGCTAAGCGATCACGAAATCGCTGAATCACTTGACGGTGGTAATACATCCCCTGATCGGCTAGACGCGCGACGACAATCGCTCGGCCAAGGTCCGGTCGCACCCACTGGTCTGCGATGGCTTGCGGCAACGAAATCAACGGGCTTTGGTCTACGACTTCCCTGAAATTCAGAATAGAGAGCGGGTTCATAATATCGTCGTCCCCGTTAATGTCAGCTTCAACTTCACGAAGCACCGCCATTGGATCCAACTCACGACCGTCTGGCAGAGTCGTTTCCGGTGTCGTTTCTGACCGCGGATCCCATTCGACGAGGACGATCGCACTCAACATACCGCCAAACTGTTGGTCGACTTCTCGCAACGCGATTTCAGCCTCGCTCCCTTTCGGAATAGACTCTGCGATATGGCTATCCGGATGAAGCTGAAGCGTGGTCAATGTCATCCAAATCAGAAATGCGGCAAACAACCCCAGCACGACGAAACGATACTTCAAGATAAAGTCAGCATAGGAAACTGAAAACTTCTTGAGGCAGAGTGAGTCGCGACTCACTCGCCCATGATAAGCTCCTCCGACAATTCCGGTTGATGCCAACCAGGGAACAACCACAACAACCGCCAGGAAAGTAATTAATGTACCGACCGCACAGGTAATACCGAACTGACTAATCACTTCGATACTACTAACGCTCAGCGACCCAAATCCAATTGCTGTGGTAATGGATGTAAATGCACAAGCGACACCCAAGCGTCGGACTGCCAACCACGCAGCCCGTTCCGGTTTAATGCCACGAACACGCGACTCGCGAATATCAAAGACGAGATGGACGGCATCAGTTAACCCAATCACGACAACCAGTACTGGCAGAATCGTGGTGATGAGATTTATCTTCACTCCAGTCAGACTCAGGAGCCCCAATGCCCAGAAGCTTCCGATACCGGCCCCGGCGACTGCCATAAATGCCAACGCCCAATGACGAAACGCTAACAATGCGATGCAAATGGCGACACACGCGCCAGCAAGCATCAAGTTAAAGGTGTCCGTCTTAATCGATCGAAAAATCTCAACTCGCACAGGCGGGAGTCCTGTCAGGTATGCCTCGATTCCGGAGTCGGCACGCCATCGTCTTAGCACTTGTTGTAAGTGATCCACGGTTGGTTGATAATCACTCACTAACAGATCCTGATTACCTAGCTGGATAACCATCATCATGGATTTACTATCGGCCGTAATCAGATTCCCACCCGAGATTGGGTGAGTAAGCACTTCCTCTTCAACGTTGGACCAATCGACACCGGGGGTATCGGCCGGAGGTACGAGGGGTCTGGGCAGTGGGTCACATACGAGCATTTCCGGACTGAACACCGAAACAACATGACTCACCAGCTCGTCTTCCTCCAGAGTCAAAACTAGCTGCTGCAGCTGAGCGATCGAGGCGGGAGTAAAAAACGTATCCCCTGGTCGTTTGAGAATCACCAGACAGTCATTTTCGTCCGGACGAAATTGTTTGAAGATTTCCTCTAACTGCTCAAATGGCTCATCGTTGGTTCGGAAGAGTCCCCGGGCTTCGTTATCGAATGAGAATCGTTGAAATCCAAGCAATGACAACAACGTGATAATCACGATGGTCAATAGAAGTAAACGCTGGCGATGCAGGTAGAGAGTACGTACCCAGCCGCTATTCATTGTGGTCGATTCCTGACGTTGTTTGGCGGATCTCTGCGAGGCTACTCGTTCTTGTCAACAAAGGATTGGTACCGTTGATTGTGTTTCTCTAATAGAACGGGGACTTCTGACTTCAACAAGAAGCCCTGATCGACAAGTCGCTCGCAAGCTTGCTCAAATACATTTAAATAATCCAGTCTGGAAGCATAGCGTTCTGCAATCGAAGGACGAGGGTCACCGTTTGCCTCCCGTTCGGCTTGAGTGATCGTAAACGGAAAGAAAGCTCCCGATAGTCCCACTAAGTCTGGCTGAGCCGGATTTCCATCCGGATACAAATTCCAACTTGCATAGGTCCCTAAAGGAACCGCAACTTCCGGCGGTTGCAAACAACCAATTTCGTTTCCATCGGAATCGGTTTTAGGAACCAGTACACGATAGTCATTACGCATTTGCGGAGGATGTAATTCGATCATGGAGCGAGTGGACTCCCAGCGGTCTCCATAGAACCAATCGTTGGGCTGATGAATCACCGTGGGGAAACGGACGCCGGGGATTTCCGGAAATCCGACCGTGTGTTGTTCCCAGTGCACCAACGAGCCGGACTTAATGGTTGGGATCACGCTTGGTGGCATTTTCTTACCCTGTGCCCATCCGTCGAGTTTGAGCAGTAGGCTACGCATGATCGGCCGGAAGTCGGCAGGGTTCTTCAGATAAGCTGCTCCACCTTTCGTCGGCGGGTAGGACGCCGGACCATGTTGCGTACCTCCGAACGTGTAAAAACGTACATGTCGCTGGGCTCGAGCGTCTCGCGTACCCAACGGATCGGTATGGGGTAAGGAACCAGCACGATGCCAATACTCCGAACTGGATTGAGTATGCATAATTTTGGGTAGCGTATGAGTTGCTCGAGCCTGCTCCAGCAAACCATCAGTACTGTCGTCAGTGTCTCGGAATGGATGCTTCTGTCGTTCATAGGCAAATGGAAATCGATCGACGGGATAGTCATGATTGAGCCGTTGCCCCGAAAACCGGGTTGGCTGAGCGAAACGGTGATTGAAAGATCCTAATCCTCCACCCGCAACATGAGGAACGAGGCCGTCGAAGACTTTCTCACCAGTCTCTGACTCATTGAAACCGGAGTAAAGGAATTCCCTTAGATATCGCCCAGCCTGGGAAATACCAAAAGCGTGAGCCCTTTGCAAAAATGGCTCGCCTTCGAGGAGCAATGGGTTGCCCTCACCCTGTCCTGTTTTTACGGCATCGATCAGATCACGAACGGAAGTAAAACAGGTTCCGTGAATCTGAGGTGAATGCGCCATGTAAATGAGTTCATAGATTTGCCCCGACTCTCCTTTAGACCTCAGATAAAGATCAATGTGCTTTTGATCTCCTCCCAGCGGGTTTGTTGGTTCCGTGATTTCCGTAAACCATTGATCACGAGGAACGAGAGTCCGTGGACTGCGAGCGTGAGGTCGCTTGGTAAGTGTCGCCTCACTAATATGGTGATAGTCATGTTGGAACGAACCATGCCCTGCTCGAGTAATCCCTCCGAATTCTTTGCCAGAACCTAACGTAAACTCGTACCGCACCAGCCCTTTGACATCGGGGCCGAGTGTTGGTGGATAGAGTTTTAATCTGGATGTGCCGGCTAGCAACTCACCATCCCAACCACTGGAAATCACCGTCCAGCCATGTTCCATCAGAAAGCCATTGCCGGCGTGAGCCGGAGTGTCCAAGCTGTTACCACCTCGGGCGTCGTTAAAGAAATCTAACGAACGCATGTTGCCACGATTGTTGACGTCATAAAGGACGGCGCCGCTGGATTTTGTCGGGTCGCTCGGAGTAAGTATGGTCAAATCAGCAAAAAACCGTACCAGACCATCGCTGTCTGTGGCTGCGAGTTCAAGGTCTACGACCTGGCGATTTTGGCGTAACTTTGGATTTAAAGCGAAGTAGACTTTGCCTCGTAACAGGTCATAAGTTCCTGTCTCTCCGAATTCCTTTCCCTCGGCGAAGCGTTGCCTGCTTTCAATTTCAAACCGCTCTACTTTGGCACGTAAAGAAGAAGGCATTAGAAATGCCAACACTAACAGTGAGAAGCTGATCGAGAGCTGTCGGGGAATTGAAAGTGATGAGATTGATGATCGCATTAGGCTTTATCAGAAAAGAAGGTATAGTACGGTCCGGAGTCTACCAGTCGTTGTAGGTAGAGCGCTAGTTCCCGCAGATGGTAATCTCCCCACATACAGGCTTCGCCGCGAGGGACTCGAGAATCATCAGACATGTAGTCCCATCCACGAGGCCGGTGGTAAACGCTGTGGAGTAGCAAGCCCTGATGTTCCGGATCGCTACAGAGATAGGGTGCACTGAGTAATGATTGAGCTGTCACCAAGCCGGCTTGTGTGTACTTATCCCCGTCGCTACCTCGTTGATTCAAATACCGCCCGAGTCGCAACAACCCTTGGGCACCGATTGCCGCAGCCGAACTGTCGATCGGTTCATAGGCATTGAACGGATCGGAAGTAGTATTGAGATAATCTCCTAACTGCTGAAGTCCGGGGGCGCCGGTATCCCAATAGGGAATGCCATCGGTGGGTGTGTTTTCAATGAAGAAGTCGCAACTGGCCTGAGCGGCTTTAAGCATCATGGCTTCGATTTCTTCACGGCCTCCATAGAGATCCAATTCAGCATCATCGATGGTGTTGAGGTATTCAAGCTGTTCCGGGTAACCGGTCATGATCCAGGCCAGCCCACGAGTCCATGTTGAAAACGGCGAGTATCCCTGTTGCGTACTCGGACAACGATATCGGCCATCGATGACATTGAAAATACTTTCATGGGCAACTCGTCCCCACTGATCGTAATCATCGCGTCCTTCATCATAGTAAACACTGTAGCGAGCTGTACTTTTGGCATGTTGTAGCATTCGGTCGAGCAGGCAAACGCGGTCATCATTTTCATGCATCAGCTCATGGCCCAGTGCATGTCCCATCGAGAGGCTGCGGAGACTTCGGATGGTGTCACAAAATAAGGAATGAGGGCCATTGAAAGAGTAAATAAAACCATCGCCATCGATCGTTTCTGACCAACGGTAGGCTTGTACTGCTGCACTACTTTTGAGTGCCATTTCATAGAAATTCAGTTCCCATTGATCGAAGGGGAGTCGACCTTCAAACATGAGTCGGCGTAGTGCGCCATAGGTACTGACGTTGTTGAAGCCATGGTCATGAACACCAAAGTGCGTGACATGGGATGCCATGTGCTCGACAGTTGCCTGTCTTCCGATATCGAGGAATTCGGAGTCACCGGTTGCGTCGTATTGAATAATGGCAGAGCCGAATTGAAAGCCCTGAGTCCATTCGGTCCATCCTTGTGCGACATACTGTCCCTGGATCGTGAAGACGGGAGTTCCGTCACTGCGATCACGTTGTGACTCAAGCAAGGAGATCTTCTGAGCCGAGACATTCCAGAAGTTCTTCAACAGAGGGCTTAGGGACTCAAGAGTCGGTGCTTGCTTCAAATCGATCATGAACGCTTTTCCACTATAAAAACAGGGTTACAAGCTCCACCTTATCAAAACTACCCCCAATAAGTGACACCCACTCTTAAGAAATCTCCTGAATCAGTGTCACCCACTCTTGACCGGTCGCATCAATCAGTTCCATCAATCAGTGCCACCCACTCGTTGTAAATCCTGATGTGGGTGAATTCATCATTTTGATAACACAGCACTTAGGATGTATGGTATCATATTGATAACAGGAGCAAATCAACATGTTGGATTCATTATTACAAATCAAAGTAACGGATGCGGATCATCCTCAGCAGGTCGCAGCGGTTCTTGGCATGCAACCCTGGAGTCAGGGATGTGTCATCCAAATGGTCGACGGGATTCGCTGGTTGGAACTTGGCCGTGTTGGTGGCGCAGTTCCTGACGAAGCCTCGCTACAACTAGCTTTGGATTCCGATGAAATAGTGGGTGGCACCGATTGGCTTTGCTTTGCCTGTCGAAGTGAAGTACAGGACAGTCCTGAGCAATATTGTGTGGCGGTTCAGTGTACTGACAAAACGATGGCACTCGAGACATTAACTGCCATTAGCAAATCCTTGTTAAACGGGATAGTACAGTGGCATCGGCATCAGCAATTGCACGATCGCGTGTTGAGAACGGAGACGATTTTACAAATTGCCGCTCAGTGGCACGGGATCAAGCAAACGGATCAGTTAATTTCCGAGATAGTCGAAGCCTCGACGCGGTTACTTAGTGCTGAACGCGCCAGTCTTTTTCTATGGGACAAAGAAAACGCTCAGTTGGTGGCGCGGCCTGCTATCGGCGTGGATGGTCATGAATTGCGAGTGGCTGATGATGCTGGTGTGGTTGGCGAAGTTTTTCAGTCAGGGCACTCGCTTCGAATTGATGAAGTGGAAGGTCGGGATCAGATTAACCGTGAGGTGGATCGGAAGCTAGAGTTTACGACTCACAATTTGATTTGTTGCCCTTTGTTTGACCGTCAGGGAGAGGTGATCGGGGCATTTGAAGTTCTCAATAAACATCAAGGTACATTCAGCTCGGCAGACTTAAAGGCGTTGGAAGATTTAGCGCAACATGTAAGCTCGGCTTTGGAGGAAGCTCAGGAAGTCGAGCAGATTATTGCGAGTCGCAGTATTATTGCGGAGCAGGCAGCAGAAGGTATTTCATTAATTGGAGAGTGCCCTCAGATTGTAGCGTTGCGAACGACGCTGGAGCGAATCGCGAATACTGATCTGGCGGTATTAATACTGGGTGAGAACGGCACTGGGAAAGAGGTGGTCAGTCAGTTACTTCACTTTCAAAGTGACCGTCGGGATGAGCCACTAGTCGCGGTTAACTGTGCGGCGATTTCCGAATCACTGTTGGAAAGTGAGTTATTCGGGCATGTTCAAGGGGCCTTTACGGATGCTCGGGAGGATCGCGAGGGCAAGTTTGAATTGGCGAGTCGTGGAACGTTGTTACTCGACGAAATCGGAGACATGAGTCTCTCTGGTCAGGCTAAGCTCTTACGTGTTCTAGAAGATAAAATGGTAGTGCGTGTGGGCGGATCGATTCCCATTTACACGGATGCGCGAGTAATTGCTGCGACGAATCAGGATCTAGGAGAGATGGTTCGGGAGAAACGGTTCCGCGAGGATTTGTTTTACCGGTTGAACGTCATGACGGTGGCAATGCCTCCGTTACGAGAACGCGGCGACGACATCATTTTATTAGCCGAGCATTTTCTCCGGGAACTTTCAGCAAAGGCTCGGCGCAAGGCTCCACGCATCACAGCCGGTGCGCGTAAAAAGCTATTGAGTCACCGTTGGCCTGGCAATGTGCGTGAGTTACGGAATCTGATTGAGCGTATCATTTACCTCAGCGATTCGGAAAAATTGGAGGCGAGTGATTTACAGTTTTCAGATGCTCTTACAGAAGCTTCCGTATCACCCGACTTCAGTGGCACGTTAAACGATGCGACCAGAGAGTTTCAGATTCAGTTAATTCGCTCTGAGATTAAGCGTTGTCGCGGGAACATGACGACTGTAGCACGCCAGCTTGGTCTTCATCGCTCTAATCTTTACCGGAAGATGGGTCAATTGGGAATGAGCTTAGACGAGTAGCTCTGTTGAAGGCGGAGGTGGTGCTTACATTGCCCCCTTGCCGGCGTATTGCTTTTGGTTAGGATAGAAACTTCAGCCCCTATAGCTCAACTGGCAGAGCATCTGACTCTTAATCAGAGGGTTCTAGGTTCGAGTCCTAGTGGG
>MDSW01175522.1_pt1 | contig 14386 bp, 15 predicted proteins | sample 811171 | NCBI WGS metagenome assembly MDSW01 (sample SAMN05326641, study PRJNA326480) | marine metagenome | isolation source: seawater | place: Atlantic Ocean: North West | collected 2012 | reverse complement strand
ATTTAACTTGAATATTAATTTTATTAAACTAAAGCAACAAAAAATATGCTTAAAAAGATAGTTATTAAGGGCGCAAAAGAGCACAATTTAAAGAATATTGCTCTCGAAATTCCTAAAGAAAAATTTGTAGTAATAACAGGTCTATCAGGCTCTGGTAAATCTTCATTGGCATTTGACACAATATACGCCGAAGGACAAAGAAGATATGTGGAAAGTCTTTCTGCTTACGCAAGACAATTTCTTGACAAAATGAAAAAACCCAATGTTGATCTTATAGAAGGATTAAGTCCAGCAATTTCTATTGAACAAAAAAATACATCAAAAAATCCTAGGTCAACAGTAGCAACTGTTACAGAAATATATGATTATATGAGAGTTCTTTATGCTAGAGCGGGAATACCTTATTCTCCTTTTACAGGCTTGCCCATTACATCTCAAACAATAAGTCAAATAGTTGATAAAATAAAAGATTTACCAAAAAAAAATACAATTTTTCTATATTCTCCTGTGGTTAGAGGAAGAAAGGGAGAATATAAAAAGGATATACTAAATTATAAAAAAAGAGGTTTTAGAAAAATTAAAGTAGATAATATTTTATATGACATTGAAAATGTTCCTGAACTAAATAAAAAATTAAAACATGATATTTCAATATTAGTAGATAGAATTGTAATCAATTCATCTTTGGGTAATAGACTTGCAGAAAGTGTAGAGACGGCAGTTAATTTATCAAATGGCCTGTTGTTTGTTGAATATGAAAATGAAACATTGCCAAAGAAATATAGAAAAATAGAAAAACTTATTTTTTCTACTAAATTTGCTTGTCCAGAAAGTGGTTTTACGATTGAGGAAATCGAACCAAGATTATTTTCTTTTAATAGTCCATACGGTGCTTGCGAAGAATGTGAAGGAATAGGTATTAAACTAAATGTGGATCCTAATCTAGTAGTTCCAAATGAAAAAAAAAGTATTGCTGATGGAGCTATAGAACCATGGTCTAAATCTTCTTCTTTGTATTATGCCCAAACATTATCATCAATAGCAAAACATTATGAATTTTCATTAGATGAAAAATGGTCAAAATTATCAAAAAAAGTTAAAGAAATAATCCTTTACGGTTCCGATGATGAGGAAATTAAATTCTCATATGATGATGGTTACGAAAAATATTCTCATAAAAAAACATTTGAAGGTGTTGTGAATAATTTAGAAAGAAGATATCTTGAAACTGATAGCGACTGGAAAAGAGAAGAGATTGCACAATATCAATCAGACACGAAATGCGAAAGATGTGATGGTTTTAGACTTAAAGATGAGGCTTTATGTGTAAAGATCAATAATTTAAATATTAGTGAAGTAACTGAAAAATCTATTCAAGATGCAAAAGAATGGTTTAGATCACTTGAAGTTAAGCTTGATAAAAGGCAATTAAAAATAGCTCAACATATATTAAAAGAAATCAATGAACGATTAAATTTTCTTTTAAATGTAGGTTTAGATTATTTAACATTATCAAGAGAGTCAGGAACTTTATCTGGGGGTGAGTCCCAAAGAATAAGACTGGCTTCACAAATTGGCTCGGGCTTAACAGGAGTCCTTTATGTATTGGACGAACCGTCTATAGGTTTGCATCAAAAAGATAATGTTAAATTAATTAATGCCTTAAAAAGACTTAGAGATCTCGGAAATACAGTGATTGTTGTAGAACATGATACTGAAACCATGTCAAACGCAGATCATATAATTGATTTAGGGCCAGAAGCTGGAAACAAGGGTGGAGAAATTGTTGCCCAAGGTTCATATAAAGATATATTGTCTAACAATAATAGTATCACTGGTAGATATTTATCGAACAAAAGTTTTATACCTATACCGAAAAATAGAAGATTGGCAAAAAATGGTAGATTCTTAGAAATCCAAGGTGCTTCAGGTAATAATTTAAATAATGTAAACCTTAAAATACCACTTGGAAGTTTTACATGTGTAACAGGTGTATCAGGAAGTGGTAAATCAACTTTAATTCTTCAAACATTATATAATGCATTAAATTTAACTTTGAATAATAACAAATCTAGAAAAATTCCTAAACCTTTTAGAGGATTTAAAGGAATTGAACTTGTTGATAAAATAATAGATATAGATCAGTCACCAATAGGCAGAACACCAAGATCAAATCCTGCCACTTACACCGGAGCATTTGGACCCATAAGAGATTGGTTTACAAATTTACCAGAGTCTAAAAGTAGAGGATATAAACCTGGAAGATTTTCTTTTAATGTTAAAGGTGGAAGGTGTGAGGCTTGTGAAGGAGATGGAGTTATTACTTATGAAATGCATTTTTTACCGGATGTTTATATTACATGTGATGAGTGCAAAGGTACTAGATATAATAGAGAAACTTTAGAGATTAAATTTAAAGAAAAAAGTATTGCTGATGTTTTAAATATGACTGTAGACGAAGGTTGTGAATTTTTTGAAAATATATCAAATATAAGATCTAAATTATTAACATTAAAAAAAGTGGGTCTGGGATATATAAAAATAGGACAACAGGCAACTACTCTTTCTGGTGGTGAAGCTCAAAGAATTAAACTAGCTAAAGAACTTTCTAAACGATCAACAGGTAGAACTATGTATATTTTAGATGAACCAACAACTGGATTGCATCAGCATGATATTAAAAAATTATTAGAGATACTTCATACATTTGTGGCTACTGGTAATACTGTTGTTGTAATAGAGCATAATTTAGATGTAATAAAAACAGCAGATTATATTGTTGATATGGGACCAGAGGGTGGTGTTAAAGGTGGCAATATAATAGCTGAAGGAAAACCTGAAGAAATAATCAATATAAAAAGTAGTTTTACAGGCAAATTTTTAAAACCTTTATTAGATTTAAAATTTAAAAAAACTGCTTAAACTTTTTTTAAAAAAATAGTATAATAAATGTATATGACATCGATTCTACAATCATTATCAAAGACTATTCATATTTCTCTTGCAATATCTGTTTTGCTTTTTTTAGGTTTGTATTTTGGGAATGGAGGTTTTGATTTTGATCTTTTATTTTGGAGTTGGTTGTTTAGATATATACATGTAATCGTAGCTATAATGTGGATAGGATTACTTTGGTACTTTAATTTTGTCCAAATACCAAATATGGCAAAAATACCTGACGAACAAAAGCCTGCAATTGGTAAAGTTATAGCACCTGCTGCTCTTTTTTGGTTTAGATGGGCAGCTTTATTAACAGTAATTTCAGGATTAATTTTGGCCTATCTAAATGGATATGTTCATCAAGCTTTAATTTTAGGAGTAGGATCTGGCGGTGGAAAATCTACTGCTATAGGTATTGGAATGTGGTTAGGTATAATAATGGCATTCAATGTTTGGTTTGTAATATGGCCAAATCAGAAAAGAGCTTTAGGAATAGTTGATAGTGAACCTGAAGTTAAAGCAAAATCTGCAAAAACTGCGATGTTATTCTCTAGAACGAATACTTTACTGTCATTACCGATGTTATTAACAATGGTAATAGCACAAAATCTTTATTAATCTTTTTCTTCTTTAACAATTGTTCTTTGCGAAACTTTAAGTAAAACTAAAATAGGGTTAGCTATATAAATTGATGAGTATGTTCCAAACACAACACCTAAGATCATCGCCAAAGAAAAACCTTTTAATATCTCACCTCCAAATATATATATTGAAGATAGTGCCAACAATGTAGTTATTGATGTTATTACTGTCCTTGATAAAGTTTCGTTAATGGAAATATTAGTTAATTCAAAAATTTTTATATCAGAATATTTTTTTAAATTTTCTCTAACTCTGTCAAAGATCACAACAGTATCGTTCATTGAATAACCAACAATTGTTAAAACAGCTGCAACAATAGATAAATTTATTTCTAAAGAAAATAAAGAAAAAATACCCAAAGTTATTATTACATCATGAAATATAGCTAAAATGGCACCTAGGCTAAATTGCCATTCAAATCTTATCCATATGTAAATTAACATGGCAGCCAAAGATAGTATTATAGCTATAACTCCAGATTTAAGAAGTTCTGAGCTGACTTTAGGACCAACATTTTCAACTCTTCTAAAATCAACATCACCGATAGAACTTGATAATTTTGTTTTAATATTTTCTATAAAAGTTGGGTCATTTGTATTTTGTTTTTCAAATTTAACTATAAAATCAGTATCATTGCCAAATTTTTTTACTGAAACATCGCCTAAATTCATTTGATTAAAACTATCTCTAATTAAACTTATATTATTAGTATTTTGATCAGTTCTTATTTCAATTAATGTTCCACCTTTAAAATCAACACCATAATTTAAGCCTTTAAACAAAAGAAGTATTAATGAAAAAATTATCAAAAATAATGATAATACATTAAATTTTTTATAAAATTTGTTAAATGATATATTTGGCATTTATATAATACTTTCCTTATTTTTATTTTTGATTACATAAATTGATGTAAATAATCTTGCTATAAAATATACAGAAAAAAGCGTAGTAAGAATACCTACTCCAAGAGTTACTGAAAAACCTTTGACTGGACCTGAGCCCATAAAAAATAATATAAATGCAGCAATTAAAGTAGTTATATTAGCGTCAAGTATTGTGGTTCTTGATTTTGTATATCCAGAGTCAAAGGCAATAATAGGATTATTTTCATTTTTAATTTCTTCTTTTATTCTTTCAAAAATTAAGACATTAGCATCAACAGCCATACCTACGGTTAAAATGATGCCAGCAATTCCTGGCAATGTAAGGGTTGCTTCAAAAAGTGTAAGTACACCAATTAATAAAAATAAATTTGTTATTAAGGCTATGTTAGCAATTAGACCAAATATTCTATATTTATAAATCATAAATAAAACCACTAAAATAAAACCTATAATTAAAGATAAAATTCCAGCATCTATTGAATCTTGACCCAAGTCAGGTCCAACAGTTCTTTCTTCAATAATACTTAAAGGTGCAGGCAAAGCTCCAGATCTTAAAAGTAAGGCAAGATCAGTGGCAGATTGAAAAGTAAAATTTCCTGAAATTTGTCCAGAACCACCAATTATTGGTTCCCTAACTGATGGAGCGCTTATTATTTTTCCATCTAAAACTATAGCTAATCTTTTTCCTACACCAGAACTTGTGGCCTTACCAAATTTTTTTGCTCCGACTCTATCTAAAGTAAAAGAAACTACAGTTTCATTTGTTTGGGAATTCATAGAAGGTTTTGCATCAACTAAATTATCCCCGCTTAAAATAATTCTTTTACTTACAATTGCGACCTCCGAACCATCTTCAAAAGAAATCTTTTCAGTGCCAAAAGATTCTTCTGATTTTTGTGTAATAAATTGAAAAGTTAAATTTGCAGTTTTGCCCAAAAGTGATTTTATTCTATCTGGGTTATCTAGACCGGGGAGCTCAACTAATATCCTATCATTTCCCCTCTTAAGTATGTTCGGTTCGTTAGTACCAACTTCATCTACCCTTCTTCTTACAATTTCAATGGCTTGGTCTAAAGAAGAATTTTTTAATAAAACTAAACCGTATCTAGAAAATGATAATTTAAAAAAATTATTTTCTTCTAAAAAATCAAATTGATGAGATTTGTACTGCTGAAAGTAGGGATTTATATCGCTTTGATCATCGTCAAGTATTTCCTTTACAGCCTTTACATCAGATTGTTTTGCTTCAAAAATAATTGTTTCATTTTCAATAGAAAAATTTTTTAAAATTAAATTTTTTTCATTAAAATATTTTTTAAACTCTAATATTTTAGATTGCAATTTTTGAGTAACTACAGGTTTGTTATCAATCTCTAAAAGTAAATAAGACCCACCCTGTAAATCCAAACCTAAATTTATATTTTTTTTAAAAAAATTATCATCGAACTTAAAAAAATTTGATAAAGCAAAGTATGATAATAACAAAGTGAATATTATAACTGATATTATTCTTAATTTTGAAAAGTATAACATCTATTTTTTTAATGTTATTTTTTTGGTTCTTGCGTGCTTACTAAACCCTGAATTCCTGTGGCTCTTATTATTTCAACATTAACATTATCTGAAATTTTAACTTCAACTTTCTCGTTGTCTATAACTCTTTCTACGGTACCTATAATCCCACCCGAAGTGATGACTTTGTCGCCTCTTTTTAAAGCCTCTACCATAGCTTTATGATCTTTTACTTTTTTTTGTTGCGGTCTAATAAGAAAAAAATAAAAAATAACAAAAATTAGTATTAACGGTATAAATTGTCCAATTCCTGAATCCATAAAGTGCTCAATAAATTAATGGTTATTTATACTAAATAAATTTTAAAGACAACTCTTAATTGATAGATATTTTATCAATGTTGTTCAAATAAGGTTTTAGCACATCAGGAATTAATATGGAACCGTCTTCTGTTTGATAATTTTCCAAAATTGCTATTAGTGTTCGTCCAACAGCCAAACCACTTCCATTTAATGTTCCAACAAAATCTGTAACATTATCTTTATTTTTGTATCTTGCTTTCATTCTACGAGCTTGAAATGTTCCGCATGATGAACAGCTAGATATTTCTCTATATTTATTTTCAGATGGAAGCCACACTTCAATGTCATAAGTTTTTTCTGCACTAAATCCCATGTCTCCTGTACTTAAAATTATTTTTCTGTATGGGAGTTTAAGTTTATCCAATATCATTGTTGCAGACTTAGTCATACGCTCTAATTCATCCGAACATTTATTATTTTCAACTATACTAACTAATTCAACTTTATAAAATTGATGCTGTCTTATCATGCCTTTTGTATCTTTGCCATAACTACCAGCTTCTTTTCTAAAGCAAGGAGTTGAAGCAACAACTCTTAATGGTAAGGAATTAAAATTAATTATTTGATTTTTTACCATGTTTGTTAAAATTACTTCAGCTGTAGGAATTAAAAATTTACGATTTTCTTTTTCATCAAATTTTATTTCAAATTGATCATTTTCAAATTTTGGCAATTGTCCAGTTCCAAACATGCTTTCATCTGTAGCAATCAATGGTGGAGATATTTCAGTATAACCATTAATTTTTGTATGCGTATCTAGCATAAAATTTGATATAGCTCTCTCTAAAGAAGCAAGTTTATCTTTAACAAAAACAAATCTTGAACCAGTAGTTTTTGTTGCTAAATCAAAATCAAGCATATTTAATTTTTCACCCAATTCATAATGAGATTTGGGATTAAATGTAAATTTTTTGATTTCACCAACTTTTAGAATTTCTTTATTATCATTTTCATCTTTGCCATGAGGAACATCTTTTAATGGTATATTTGGTACTAAAGATAAAATATCATCAAGTTCTTTTTTTATTGAAGATTGTTTTTTACTCAAATCATCAATTTTATATGATATTTCTTTAGATTTAGAAAAAAGTTTTGAGTCCTTATTTTTTGATATATTTTTTTTTTCCATTTCAAGAGATTCTTTTTCTCGAATAAGATTTCTATTTTCTTCATCTAATGACAATATATTTTCAAAATCTAAATCTACATTTCTTAATTGCATAGATTTTTTAAATTCTTCAAAATTTTTTCTTATATCTTTAATGTTGTGCATTTTTTTCTTCTAATTTTTTCTCTATTATATTTACTGAAAAAATTGATAATTCATATAAAATTAACAACGGTATTGCTAAACCTATTTGTGTAATTGGGTCGGGTGGAGTTAAAATCGCTGCAGCTGCAAAAATCATTACTATTACATACTTTCTTCTTTGCTTTAAAAAAGTTGAATTAATTACACCTATCCTTGCCAATAAACTTAAAACTACCGGCAATTGAAAACTTAATCCAAATGCAAATATCAATTTCATAACTAAAGATAAGTACTCATTTACTTTTGCCTCGAGTTGAATTGGTAAATTAGTTGATGTCCCAAGACTTTCAAATGATAAGAAAAATTTAATTGCCAGTGGCATTATAAGATAATAGACAAGCATACCCCCAAGTAAAAAAAGAATTGGTGTAATTATTAGATAAGGCATGATTGCTTTTTTTTCATGATTGTAGAGACCTGGGGCAATAAATTTCCATATTTGTATCAAAATAAATGGACTAGTAACAAAAAAAGCAGCAAAAAATGAAACCTTTAAATATGTAAGAAATGTTTCTTGTAAAGCAGTAAATATAAGTCTTCTATCAAGATTGTCTTCCTTAACAGCTTCAGCATATGGATTAACAAGGAAGCCATAAATATATTCAGAGAAATAATAACAAAATATAAATAAAATAGATAAAAAAATTAATGAATGTATTAATCTTTTTCTAAGCTCAACTAAATGACTTATAAAATTACCTTCTTTTTCTTTATTTGTCATTTAGCTCCTTCTTATCATCAGTTTTACTTGAGCTTTGACTATCTGTATCTAAAGTTTCATTAGTAATTTCTGTAACTTGGCTTTGGACATCTCTAATATATCTTTTTGCGGAACCTACCCAAGAACCAATTTTTTTTAACATAATTGGAAAATCTTTAGGACCAACTACAATAATTGCAATAGAAACAATTATTAAAATTTCAAACCAGCCAATTTGTGGCATTGCTTAATCTTTGTTGTTTGAATCTTGATTTTCTGAAATATTTTTTGTTTGGCTATCATCATTTGAATCAGTTGCATCAGTAGCCATACCTTTCTTGAAACTTTTAATACCTTTGGCTACATCTCCCATTAAACTAGAAATTTTACCACGGCCAAAAAGTAATACTACTAAAATTACAACAACAGCAATTTGCCAAAATCCTATACTCATAATAATTATTTATAACCTCATAATATGTTTTTTAAAAGAAACTTTTTTACTTAGTATCATCATTTTTGAGAGTACTGCTTAACATTTCATCAATATCCGAATAAATATTATCTTTTTTATCCTCCTGTTTTTCTTTAAAAAATTTACCAGTACCAAATATTGATGAATCAACGCTAGATGTATCAATCAATCCTGCGGTCCCAAGTTCTGTAACTGTTGGCAAGTCAGATAATTTTTGTAGATTAAAATGGCTTAAAAAATCCTCTGTTGTGCCATACATAATAGGTTTGCCTGGTCCCTCTTTTCGTCCTGCAGGCTTAACCCAGTTAAGTTCCATTAAAATTTCTAAGGTATTATTGCCGAATGCTACACCTCTAATCTCTTCAATTTCTGATCTAGTAACTGGTTGATGGTATACAATTATCGCCAGAGTTTCTATCGCTGCTTTAGATAATTTTCTTTCAACTGTTTTTTGTTCTGACATTAATGATGATAAGTTTTCAGAAGTTCTAAAAGACCATTTATTAGAAATACAAATAAGATTTATCCCTCTTTTTGAATAAAAAATTTTTAAATTATTTAAAGTTTTTTCAACATCTGTTTTTTTGGAAACTTTTGACTCTATCGTTTCAATAGACAAAGGTTCAGCTGCAGCAAATATTATAGCTTCAATTTCTCTTTCTGCTTCAGTTAATTTACCTGGAAAGTTTACAATGTTATTTTTTTTAAATTTATTCATTGATGTTGTTTAATAAAAATGTCTTTAAATAAGTCTTCCTGTTTGACTTTTATATTTCCTTCTTTAACTAATTCAAGACATGCCGCAAACATACCAGCTGTTCCTGTTTTTTTAAGTTTTTTTGAAGATTTAAAATTTGCTGGTATAAGCTCCGAAATTTCTTTCCAATCATTTAACTTACCAAAAAATTCTTTAATTCTGCTTATACCTTCTTCGGTAGTGAAAACAGGAAGTTTAGGAATGCTCATTGTTTGAAAATCTTTAGTCATTACTATATTTCCATAAGTTTTAAGAATTTCAAATAAAGTTAAGCTATATTGTGTATCGTAAATTGATTTAATTCCACTTTTTGAACCTCTCATAAAGACATCTCTGCCCAATCTTTTTCTACTCAACATTTTTGAAGACAAAAGTCTAATTAATTCTAATTTTTTTAATTGAAGTTTTAATTTTTCAGCAACTTCCAAAGCTTTAAATTCTTCTTCCTCTGAATCTGGGAGTAATAATTTAGATTTAAGATAAGCCAACCATGTGGCCATAAGCAAATATTCAGATGCCAACTCTAAGTTCACATTTTTATTTTCTGTTAAATATTCATAAAATTGATCAGCGAGCTTAGTAATAGAAATTTTTTCAAGATCAACTTTTTGAGATTTAGCTAGATCTAACAGCAACTCTAAGGAACCTTGATATGTATTAAGATTTACATTAAAATTAAAAGAATCATTTTCAGACATATTTCATTTTAACTTATAATTTTATCTAATTGTGATGTTTTTTTTAAAATAAATTTGTCTATTTTTGGAGAATTTTTTGCAACTATAGTCATTTCTTTTATATTTCCATTACAATGAAGAACCAAATTACAACCAGACTGGAAAGATTTTTTAACTTTTATTTTTAATGAATTTTTCAAAGCCTTCATGGATAAATCATCTGTAACAATAATATTTTTAAATCCAACTTTATTTCTAATAATATCAATAATTGTTTTAGAATGAGTCACGCAATTATTTTTATCTATTTTGTTAAATAAAAGATGTCCGGTCATGGCTAATAAAGCTTTTTTATTTTTAAAAGTTTTAAAATCATTTTTTAATAAATAATCTAAATTTTTATTAATTATAGGTAGTTTTTTATGACTATCCACTTTAGCAAAACCATGACCGGGTATATGTTTAATAACAGTTACTATATTATTTTTGTGAAAAGTAGATATGCAAATATCACCTAATTTTGATACAATTTTTTTATCAGAAGAAAAAGATCTATCACCTATAATTTGATGAAAATTACTCCTAAAAATATCCAAAACAGGGACGGTATTAATATTTATACCCAGAGTTTTTAATAAATATGAAATTTGATTAACATATACTTTAAAATAAATATTAAATTTTTTTTTATTTTTATTATAAAGATCGCCAAAAAATTTTGCTGTAAACAATGAATTATCAATAAATTTACCTAATCTTGAGACTCTCCCCCCTTCCTCATCAATTAATATAGGGTAATTTCGATTTTTAAATATTTTTTTTATAGAAATTATTAATTTTTGCGTTTGTTTAATATTTTTAATATTTCTAGAAAATAAAATTATTCCCCAGGGTTTATATTTTTTTAAAAAAGATTTTTCATTTTTAGAAAGTGACAAACCTTTAATTCCACAAATAAAAGATCTACAATTTTTATTTATCATTATAAAGTAAATCCCAAAATGAATATTTTTTAATTTTTTTTTTATTCTTGTCCTCAATAAATATAATAATGTTATCTGTGTTATTCTTCAAAAAAATTAAATTGTTGTTTTGGATTTCTGTTGATTTTTCATGATTAGATATGGATCTATATGAATGTTTAATATTTTCGTTAGAGAAATAATATTTTATAGATAAAAATAAAAAAAAGAATGTCGTTATAATAAAAAAAAGATATTTAAGTTCTTTAATCATTACATTTTTTCAGGTGTTTCAACTCCTAAAATATTCATCCCATTTTTAATTACATTTGAAACAATTTTTAGAAAAACAATTTTTTCATCTTTAATGGTTCTATCTTTGTCAATAAATCTCTTTGAAACATCGTCTTTACCCATATTCCAATATGAATGAAATTCCGAAGATAATTCATAGAGATATACTGGTATTCTGTGTGGTTCAAGTTTATCATATGAAACTTCAATACATCTTGGCCAAGCAGATATTTTTTTTAAAATATTTATTTCATCTTTTGAATAATTAAAATCATAATTAGAAATATTTATTTGATCATTAATATTTTTATTAATATTTCTAAAAACTGATGAAATTCTCGCATAACAATATTGGACATAATATAAAGGATTGTCTTTAGATTTTTCCTTAACTTTAGAAAAATCAAAATCTATTTCTACATCATTGCTTCTATTAAGCATGATAAATCTAGTGGCATCTTTTCCAACTTCTTCTATTAAATCTTCAACTGTAATATAATCACCTTTTCTTTTTGACATTTTGAAAGGTTTTCCATCTTTAATTAATTTTACAAGTTGACTTACTTTACAAACTAATTTATTTTTTTCTCTGGAAAGTGCTTCAACAGCTGATGTTATTCTTTTAATATATCCAGCGTGATCTGCTCCCAATATATTAATTAATAAATCATAATTTCTATTTATTTTTGTAGAATGATAAGCAACATCACTTGCAAAATAAGTCCAAGACTTGTCAGCTTTTTGCAGTGGTCTATCTTTGTCATCGCCAAAATCGGTAGATTTAAATAAAAGTTGCTCTCTTTCTACCCAATTAGAATTATCCTCACCTTCTGGAGCTTTTATTTTGCCTTTATAAACAAAATTACCTTTTTGAAGTTTTTCTACAACTTTATCAACTTCTTTACTGTTAACTATTTGAGTTTCCCTTACAAAGTTGTCATGTTTAATTCCAAGATTATTTAAATTAAATTTTACCATCTTTAATGATTCATCAACAGATAAGGCAGTGAGTTTTTCAGAAATTAAATCAAAATTATCAAATTTTAAATTTGGATTTTGATCAATTATATTGTTTGCTATTTGCTTGATATAATCACCTGGATATAAATCTGAATTATCAATGGGAAAGTTTTCTTCATTAAGTATTTCTCTTGCTCTAAAATATACAGATTTAGCAAAATGTAAAATTTGATTACCATAGTCATTTACATAATATTCTTTAGTAACACTTTGATTATTAAATTTTAGTAAGTTTGATATAACATCACCCAGTATAGCGCCTCTAGAATGACCAACATGAAGAGGTCCCGTTGGATTAGCAGAAACAAATTCTATTAAATATTTCTTTTGATTTAAATTTTTTTGTGAACCATAATTATTCTCATTTAAAATTTCTTTAGAAAAAAAATTCCAAAATTTATTGTTTAAATTTATGTTGATAAATCCAGGTTTTTCTATTGTTATTTTATCAATATATTTATCCTGTTCTTTTATTAGTTTTGATAATACTTCAGCTATTTCTAGCGAAGATTTATTGTTTGGTTTTGACAATACCATAGAAACATTTGTTGAAAGATCACAATTAAACTTTTTAGGAGGCAAATCCACATTTATAGAGTTTAAATTATCAGGTAATTTTATTAAATCTTTTTTATTTGCAGATTTAATTATATCTATAATTTTTTCTCTGTATAATTTAAATATATTCATTTATTATTGTTGTATAAATTTATAGCAAATCTATCCGTCATACCTGAAATATAATCTGCAATTGCTCTATATTTATTTTTATTAAGTTCAGATTTTTTAATAAAATATTTAGGTTTTTTATTAATTATTTTAAATAAATTTTTTACTATTCTTTTACCTTTGTTATTTTTGATTAAAACATTTTTATTATTATACATTTTATATTTTAAAAATAACTTTATTTGATTCTCTATAATTTTAAATTTATTCGAAAATTCTACAATTTGATTGTTATTATATATATTTGAAATATTTTTTATATCTCTTTTATTTATATTTAAAATTGTTTTTTGGATTACATCTTGAACCATTAAGTTAATAGAATCTCTGATTATCTGATATAGTATTATTTCTTTATTATTTTTTTTAATATTTTTATTATATGATTTATAAATTTCTTTAAAAAAATTTATCTCAATTAAATCATTCAAACTAAATAATTTAGCTTTTATACCATCCTGTATATCATGATTGTTATAAGCAATATCATCTGAGATAGCAGCAATTTGTGCTTCTAGTGAACTATTTTTATCTAATTTAATTTTATTTTTTAAACTTTTAATGCCAATAATACTTTGTAATTTTTTAGTATCATTTATAGGTCCATTATGTTTTAACAGTCCATCCAATGTTTCAATTGTTAAATTTAATCCACTAAACTTTACATATTTATTTTCTAGGAACATAATAATTCTTAATGTTTGAAGATTGTGATCAAATCCACCCTTCCCGTCCATACATTCATTTAACGCTTCTTCTCCAGCATGACCGAACGGCGTGTGACCCATATCATGTGACAAACTTAAAGTTTCAGCTAAATCATCATTTAAACCTAAAAACTTTGAAATTGTTCTTGCTATTTGAGCAACTTCAATTGAATGAGTAATTCTTGTTCTATAATGATCTCCTTCAGTATTAACAAAAACCTGGGTTTTGTGCTTTAATCTTCTAAATGAAGCTGAATGAATAATTCTATCTCTGTCTCTTTGAAAAGGGGTTCTAAATTTATTGGGTCTTTCGTAAAATATTCTGCCTTTAGATTTAAATAATCCTAATTTTGAGTATTTTTTCATGCTTTAAAAATGGCAAATTATAATTATATTAGTAATAACAGTGT
>MDSW01153441.1_pt1 | contig 14386 bp, 13 predicted proteins | sample 811171 | NCBI WGS metagenome assembly MDSW01 (sample SAMN05326641, study PRJNA326480) | marine metagenome | isolation source: seawater | place: Atlantic Ocean: North West | collected 2012 | reverse complement strand
TGTTTGTTAGTTCAGAAAAATATTTTACTCCATATTTTTTAATCCAATCGTCTATTTTTTTTTGTATTTCCTGTATTGTCATATGATAGTTAGTTTTTATTTTTTTCTAAAAATAGAAAAGAATTGTTTTGTTGATTAAAAAAAAAAGATTTTTTTAAATCAGAAGATATTTTTAAATTGGGCTTATTACTAATTAAAAATACTATTCTATGAAGACTCTTTATTTTTTTTCTATTACATCATTACTATTTTTTTTCTCATGTGGTTCATTTGACAATGTAACATCTATTCAAGAAGGTAGTTGGTATGCTTGTCCTGATGCTACAAATAAGCAATTAATAGATAATGTTATTTCCAATGCTAATTGGCTTGGTTTTGAAGGAGAAGATGGTAATGATTATGTTGAAGTGCAAGGGATTAGTAATGGGGGTGAAACTGAGGGAAAGAAACTGATGTTTCAATTTATAGTTATGGGAGATGAATACGATCTTTATTGGTTTGGTGTAGATGAAAATGGAGATGGGGAGTTTACTGATGAAGAGGGTGTAGATGCTTCGGCAGAACAGGTTGTAGCACAACTTTGTGAAGAATATGGATTAAGTTATGATGGTGATGTTTCTTTTGAAGAGGTAGATGAAGGTGGTGCAGAAGTTGAAGTGCCTGAAGGAGCAATATCAGTTGTAGATTATCAAATAGATTTTTCTGAAGGAGCTAAAGTAGAGGTTTATGGAGCCTTAGTTTCTGCATCTATAGATTTAATTTATCTTTACCAGTTTCCAGAAATGATGCCATTTTTATTGGTTGATATTTCTAATTTAGAAAAAGAACAAAAAAGAAAAATAATGGGTTGTGGTGATGGATGTGAAGTTACTATTTCTGGATTAATGAAATCAACAGACGAGATTCAAGCTCTAAGTTTATCATCAATTAATGAAATTGATCCTTCTAAGCTTTATCAGTAATTAAGTGCTTCATTTAAAGCTGCCAACGGATCCTAGATGGGTTAATTTAGCTGATAAAAGTATACAAGAAATTTTAATTGATCATGCTTTTTGTGAACAAAAAGCAGCAACATCTTGTATATCTTTAATAGTAACTTATTCTTATTTAAAACCAATAGTAGAAGCTATAACACCAGTTGTAAGAGAAGAATGGGATCATTTTACATTGGTTTTACATGAATTACATAAACGAGGGTTTGAACTTGGTCAACCTAGAAAAGATGAATATGTAAATCAGTTATTATCCTTTCAAAAAAAAGGTTTACAAAAAGAGATTGTTTTAGTAGATAAACTGTTAACTAATGCCTTAATTGAAGCCAGAAGTTGTGAGAGGTTCAAATTATTATCGGAAGGATTAAAAGATCCATATTTTAAGAAGTTTTATCATAGTTTTATGGTTTCGGAAGCAGGTCATTATAGGTTGTTTATGGATCTAGCTAAAATTTATCAATCAGAATCGTATGTTAAACAAAGATGGGAAGAGTTCTTAGATTTTGAAAAAGATCTTATGAGTAGGATGGAGTTAAGAGGGGATAGAATGCATTAAAAAAGGGAGACTAGTGCCTCCCTTTTTCATTTTCATTTCAGAAATTTTAGTTATTCAATAATTATAGGTGTTTTTATAGATTTATTTTCTGTCTGTAAGTTTACAATATATGTTCCTTTGAGTAAATCTACTTCAATTTTTTGTTGTGAATTAATTAAATAATTCTCAATTTTTTGACTATAAACTTCTTGTCCTAAAATATTCAATATACTTACTTTAAATGAAGGTAAGTTGTCATTTAATGTAATACTAAATGACCCGTTGTTTGGATTAGGATAAAGATTCATTTCTAATAAAGTGTTTTCTTCTATATCAGAGGTGTCGTATACACAGCTACCATCATCTACAGTGGCATTAGGATTATAGTTTATTGCTGTAGGATCTGTACATCCAAAAATTTCTACTTTAAAATCACCACACATTTCTATGTTATCATAGTATGCAAGTCCAGTGCATCCTGCTCCCGCACAAAAACCATAAAAATTAATTGCATCTAAAATATTTAATTGTTGTTCTCCGCCTGCATCTTGACTAAATTGCCAAGAATAAATTTCTTCTCCATTATAATATAGTGTGGTATAATCATTATCTATGTCAATTTCTTGTCTAACTTCTACCCATGTATCATAAACTGCATCAAAATAAGCGGCTTCATATCCAGCTGCATCTAAAACAGATTGTTCTCCGCTTTCTGCAGAAGCAAAAAGAATTTGATGAGCCCAAACACTATTTCCTGCATTATATTCATGTAGAATATTATAATATGCTCCAGCACCACCATCTGAAGGAATATACATCCAAAATATAATTTCACCACTACCAGCGTTAATACCATCAAATATGTGAACTAAGTCATCACCTTGTTCTACTAAAATTGATTGGTTACTACTAAATGCAAAATTATCTGTAACATCTACCCCTGAATTATTATTATCCCAACCAATCCAGTCGCTTGATTGTGAGTCTATGTTACTATCATCATAACTTTCAAAATTTTCGCCCCATTGTAATATATCACATGGTTCCCATGGATAAATACAAGAACCATCATCTTGAATTGCATTAGGGTCATAATTGTCAGCATTTGGATCAGTACATCCTTCAGGATATTCACATGAACCATCATCAGTATTTGCATAAGGGTTGTAATTTAATCCTTCTGAATCAGTACAACCTAAGACAATTAATGTTATGCAACTTCCATCATCAATAGTTGCAGAAGAATCATATTCTAAATAATTATCATCTGTACAGCCTGCGCATGATGTGTATTCACAAGATCCGTCATCATCTGTAGCACTAGCGTTATAATTACAAGCCGTTTGATCTGTACAGCCTTCGTAAACACATGAACCGTCGTCTGTATTTGCATCAGGATTAAAGTTAGATGCTTCTGGGTCAGTACATCCATAAATTGGTTCCCCAGCAGTTACACAGAATGAATAAGTAGCAGAGCATGGACCTGAATCACCTCCTGATTCACAATCGCCAAATATAGGGTCATTTTCTTCAAACAAAATTTCCCCGGTTTCATCAGTTATTGAGAAAGGAGTTCCGTCAATTCCACAACTAAATTCTGAACCACCAACGCCATCACCATAACTATCAGTAATTGTAAATGTATAACAGCCAGCACTTAGGCAAATTTCTTGTTGTTGAGTACTACCTCCTTCTTCCATTGTGTCCCCTGTACTTCCTCCAGGATATGTTCCTTCAGATACTTGTGAAATCACAATACCATTATCATTGACTAATTCCCAGCTAATCTCTTCACCATAACAGTCTAATACTAAATACAAAGAAACTGTGTTGTCACAAGAGTATTGACAAGATCCGTCATCTGCAGTTGCATTTGAATTAAAATTATCTGCTGTTGAATCTGTACATCCATAAATATATTCACAAGACCCATCATTTAAATCTGCATCAGGATTGTAATTTTCTGCAATTGGGTCTGTACATCCATATATTGCATTCTCATTACAAATGCTTTGTTCATTAGCGCAAACATCACCATTAGTATTTGTGCAGATCCAGTCTAGAAAATAAGACACACGAGTATACACGCCTGGGTAACCAGCTTCGGCACATCCATATCCCCAGCTTACAATTCCAACTTGAAGATAAGTTTCATCATCTGTTGCTAATACTACCATAGGTCCTCCACTATCACCTTGACAAGAATCATATCCACCATTACTATATCCAGCCATAATCATATCAGCATCTATTTGATTTCCCCCATAATTTGAAGTTTCTGTAATAGGAACATCTACTACTTGTAGTTGATTAGGGTTATTCGCTGTTCCTTCATCTTCTCCCCATCCTGTTATCCATGATGTTTGTCCGACATCTTCCACTCCTAATTGTACTTGTTGATCACAAACAAGTGATACTGGTTGAGCATTATTGCTAAATTGAATTGGGTCTTCAAGTCTAATTAACGCAATATCATTATTCATAGTATTGCTATTATAGTTTGGGTGAGATATTATTTCAGCTACCTCATAAGTTTGACCACCTTGCGCATAACTATTACTATTTCCAACTCTTACATATGTGGTTGGCGCTATTTCTCCAGACATACAATGAGCAGCAGTTAAAACCCAATATTCATTTATTATAGAAGCTCCACAATAGGCATAATAATTATTTCCCCATCCTTCTCCAAGCATAGCTGCTTGGTATGGATAATCAGAAATATTTGCGTCATCTCCTCCAACAATATCTGATTGCCCTAATGATATAAATGGAATTAATAATGTAAAAATGATAGATAAAGTAAAATTTTTCATGCGTTTTTTTTTTTTAATGTTTGTATATGTAATTATGTATGCAAAAATTGTTCCCAAAGATAAAAAAAACAAATTAATTAACAGGTTATCTCTTTTATGATTCTTTTAGAAGCTCCTTGATGTTTTTCAAAAAACAATGTAGTTTTCATTTTTGTATCTGAATGGTTAAATGTTTTATTAAGTATTAAGTGTTCAAATTCTTTTTTATTTTTTACACAAAAAGCAATTTCATTATTTATAAAATAATTTGCTTCTGGAAAATTTTTGTATTTAGGCCCAAATAATATTGGTTTTCCAAATATTGCAGGTTCTAAACAATTATGAACACCTTTTGTGAAACCACCTCCGATATAGACAATGTTAGCATATTTGTAAATATACTTAAGTATTCCAATTTTGTCTACTATTATGATTTTTGAATTTTTTAAATCATGTGGATTAGAGTAAAGAGACCATTTTCGGTTTATTAGTTTAACAACTTGATTAATATCTTTTTTTGAGTTTGTGTGGGGAATAATAATCCATTTATTTTGATCAGAGTTCATGGAATTTTTGAAAAGATTATAATCCTTAAAATCAGTGCTACCAGCTAAGATTACTTTTCTCTGACCAATAAAACTTTTTATTAATTGATTTTCTTCTTGTTTTTTTAGTTGATCTAGTAAAACTTGATCAATTCTAGGGTCTCCACTTAAAATAGAATCTATTTTTTTATTTTCTAGTATTTTTTTTGACTCTAAATCTTGAACAAAAATACGGGTTATTTTTTTTAATAAATAACAATAATATTTGCCATAAAAAATGTTATTTACTTTTTTGCTTTTTATTTTTGAACCTACAAGATATATTGGGATTGATTTTTTATAACTAGTATTAATCAAATTTGGCCAAATTTCATTTTTCGCAATTAAAATTTTTTCAGGATTTATTTTTTCAATAAAATCATTTATTCTTTTTTTTGTGTCAAAAGGAATTAATGAACAAGGGTGTTTTATTTTGTCTTTTAAATGTTTGTAAGCATCTGGGGAAAAAAAAGTAATTATTAGGTCTGTATGTTTTTTTTCAAAATATGTAATAATTGGCTTGATTTGTTCATATTCTCCTACTGATGAACAGTGAAACCAAATTTTCTTTTTATTATTTAGGTTGTTAGTAAAATCTTTAATTTTTTTTTGTTCTATAAGCCAGATTTTTAATTTTATTGAAAAAATAGAATAACAGGGTGCGATTATCTTGTAAAATGTTATTATAAAAAAATTATAGATTAAGAACATGCCTAGTATTAATAATAGTAATAGTTAGAAGTAGTTCTTTTTTTTAAGGGAACAATCCATTCAAATTTCAAGCCTATAAAAACATCAAATCTTTTTTGTGGGATAGAGTTGTTAGTGTAATGATAATTTCTTAAATCTTTAGCCCAACATTCAATTATTTCAATTCCAAAATTAAAATTCTTCATATTATTATCTGATAAGTACATAAATGTTAAAGATTGTTTTAATGAAAATCCACCTGAAAGACGATCATACCCCTTTATTAAATCTTCATTCAGCTGTGGGGTTTCTCCAAGAAGAGTTTCTATAAATATTTTGTGATAAACATAGCCGAAACCTATTGAAGGGACAATTCCAGAATCAGATTTTTTAATATTTAAATTAAGTTTTTTTCCGAAATTTATATGTAATTGAGCGCCCCTTTCAAATAATCTAATAATAGGAATTTGTCCATTTATATTTATTATATCACCATTTTCTCCATCTATAAAATCAAAAATATCATCTTCTTTTATATTATTTCCAAACAACCATCTTCCAGATAATGACAATAAATAACCATTTTTGTTTTTTTGAATTAATGACGCTCCTAAAGAAGAATTATTTCCAAATCTGTCCTTTAAATCAAATTCAGGAAATTGATATGCGTAATCAACAGAAAACATAAAGGAGCTCGTTTTTGTTTCATCTGTTTGTGAAAAAACGATTATTGGTATAATAATAAGAATGAAAATTTTTTTCATTAAATAAAAATTAAAAAACAAATATACATTGAATAAACAAAAACATTAAGCATATAATAAATGTTATATTTGAATTACTTTTAATTCTATAGCATGAATTTTGATAAATATATTTTAATAACTGGAGGTGCTGGCTTTATAGGCTCTCATTTAGTGAGAAAATTTGTTAACTCATATAAAAATTATTTTATCATTAATATTGATAATTTAACATATGCTTCTAATTTAAAAAATACTTCAGATTTAGAAAAGGCCCCTAATTATCGATTTATCAAAGGCGATATTAATAATAAATCTATTTTAAAAACTCTTTTCGACCAGTTTAAGATAGATTCAATTATTCATCTTGCTGCAGAATCACATGTTGATAATTCTATTGACAATCCATTACTTTTTGTGCAGACAAATATTTTAGGAACGATTAATTTACTTGAAGAAGCAAAATTAAGATGGTCTAATTCAACATCAAATCATTTATTTTATGCGATTTCTACAGATGAGGTTTATGGCTCTTTGGGAAGCACTGGTGATTTTTCAGAAAAATCGCCATATCTTCCTAAATCCCCTTATTCAGCATCTAAAGCTAGTGCAGACCACTTTGTTAGAGCTTATGGAAACACATATAATCTACCATTTATTATCTCTAATTGCTCAAATAACTATGGGCCATATCAACATACAGAAAAATTAATTCCTCTTACGATAAAAAATATTATTAATAATAAAAATATTCCTATTTATGGTGATGGTCAGGCAATTAGAGATTGGATTTTTGTATTGGATCATGTTGATGCTATTGATACTATTTTTCATAAAGGAATTGTTGGAGAAACTTATAATGTAGGTGCAAATAAAGAAATGAAGAATTTAGAATTGGTTAAATTAATTTGTTCGGTAATTGATCAAAAAACAGGAACTGAAAATTCAGAAAGACTTATTAAATTAGTTTCTGATAGGCCGGGCCATGACCAAAGGTATGCCATAGATTCCTCTAAAATTATGAATCAGTTACATTGGTTCCCGAAAACAAAATTTGAAAAAGGTTTAGATTTAACAATAGATTGGTACCTAGATGTGCTAATTAAATAACCAAGGTATTTTTTTTGCTAATTTCTTTTTAAAATCTGTATAAGGTGGATAAAATATTTTTGCAATTGAAAAACCAGGACGTTGTATCAACACAGATTTTTCATTTGTAAAATTTAAAAAAGTTCTTCTACCACCTGATTTCCCTATTCCACTGTGATTCACTCCTCCAAATGGTAGATTTGGATTCATGTATTGAATCATGCAATCATTTATTACTATACCTCCTGAGCTAGTTTTTTTTATAATCAAATTGATAGTTTTCGGATTTGTACTAAACAGATAAATAGCTAAAGGTTTTTCTTTTAAGTTTATGAATTTTATAATTTCATCAATCTTTTCATATTCAACTATTGGGAGAATCGGGCCGAATATTTCTTCATTTAATATTGGGTTTTTCATAGATACATTTTTTATCGGTGTGATTGCGATTTTTTGAGAGCTATTATGTGTTTCTGAAATTATTTTTTCACCACTGTGATTCAAACAATCTGATAAAATTTTTTTAATCCTATTTATATGTAAAGAATTTACTATCTGGGTATATTTTTTCTCTTTTTTAAATTTTTCTAATGTTTTTATAATTTCTCCATAAACTTGATTAGCAATACTCTTATGTATAAAAACATGATTACAAGCTATACAAGTTTGCCCTGCATTTACATATTTTGACCAAATGATTTTTTCTACTGAGTCTTGTAAATCAGCTGTTTCATCTATTATAGTGTGATTTTTTCCACCTAATTCTAAGGTCACAGAACTTAAATTTTTCCCTGCTGCCTCCATGACTTTTTTTCCAATTTTTGGGGATCCTGTGAAAAAAATGTGATTAAAAGGTAAATGAATTAACTTTTCTCCAACTGTGTAATCACCCAAGACAACAATGTTTTCTTGATTTTTAAATAAATCACTAATCATTTTTTGAAGAAGCTTACTTACATTTGGTGTAAATTCAGATGGCTTTATAATGTTATAATTACCTGCTGCTATTGATGATATTAAAGGATTAAGAGTTAGATTCAAAGGGTAATTCCAAGGTGATATAATCAAACACAACCCCTTAGGTTCATAATAAATTTTTGATTTAGTTCCTAAAAGATGTAAAGGGGTTTTAACAGTTTTAGGTCGGTACCATTTTTTTAAATTTTTTATAGTGTGATCAATGTGATTAATAACAGGTTTAAATTCAGTTGTATATATTTCGATTATCGGTTTTTCATAATCTTTTAAAATAGTTTCTATGATAAGTTGTTCGTTTTTTTTAATCCAGCTTTTAATTTTTTTTATTTTTTTAATTCGCTCACTTAGATCATTTTTATTTTTTTGAATAAAAAGATTTTTTTGTAATTCAAATAACTGATCTAGTTTCATAAAATAATTTAAAAAGAAAGAGAATTAGTTATTATTTCAGAATTAATTTTTTTCACTAGCCCTTGTAAGACTTTCCCTGGGCCAACTTCAATAAATTCAGTTGCGCCATCATTAATCATGTTTTGTATAGATTGTTCCCATTTAACAGGTGATACTAATTGTTTTACTAAATTACTTTTGAGTAATTCAGAATCAGTTTCTGCTTTTGCTGAGACATTTTGATAAATTGGGCAGCTAGGATGATTGAATTGCGTTCGTTCTATAAATTCTTTTAATTTTTCCTTTGCAGGATTCATTAGTGGAGAATGAAATGCTCCTCCAACAGGAAGAATAACAGCTCGTCTTGCCCCTAATGATTTTAGTTTTTCGCATGCGTTTTCCACTGATTTTTGTGTTCCGGAAATAACTATTTGTCCAGGGCAGTTATAGTTTGCGGGCACAACAACTCCTTCTATTTCTTCACAAGTTTTTTCTACAACTGTAGTGTCCATTTGAAGGATTGCAGCCATTGTAGAATTTTGTCTTTCACATGCTTTTTGCATTTCTTCAGATCGAATTTTCACTAATTTTAACCCATCCTCAAATGACAACACATTTGCAGCTGTCAAAGCAGATATTTCTCCTAATGAATGTCCAGCTAACATTTTGGGCTTAAATGTATTATTTTTTTTATTTATTTCTGCTAATATAACAGAGTGAATAAATATAGAGGGTTGAGTAACATTAGTTTTTTTTAATTCTTCAGTAGTGCCATTGAACATTATTTCAGAAATTTTAAAACCTAAAATGTCATTAGCTTGTTTAAACATTTTTTTTGCTTCTGATAATTCGTTAAGATCAACTCCCATGCCAGGAAACTGAGACCCTTGTCCAGGAAAAATATATGCTTTCATAAAAATTTAATTATAGTAATATTTTAACTTTTCTTAAGATGTATGAATTAAGCTTGACCATAATTCGTGAGAAATCTCACTACTAAATTCACTATTTGGTGCTAGAATTACTGAAACTGCATCATGTGAATGTAGAGATTCTTGGTGTGAGCAAATAACTCTAAAATCTTTAATTCTTTTGTCCTTCTTCAATTCTTCATATAGTAATCTTGCAGAATCCTCAACAAATTTCAAGTATACTCCATTTAATTCTGCAAATGCCATTTCATCTTCTCTTTTTACAATGACTTGCGTCTCTGTATTCAGTGCTTTTTCACATATTTTTTGTAAATCTTCGATCCAAAAAAAATCACTAAACTCTATTGATATTCTAGCTACAGATCTTTGAGAATGAGCTACTGTTGGCATTTTTCTTTTTTGTCTTGCAAATTCAGATAATTCATAAGAGCATGGGCATGCAGAAGAATATACAAAGTCAAAATTTATTATCTTTTTAAATTTACCATTGTTATCAATATGACCTTCAAAGGTTACATTGTAATATTGATAACCTACATTGTTAGATCTTAATGAAGGTAGTAGGATAGGGTAAGAAAAATGTAAGCCTATTTTTGCATTTAAAGTTTCTAAATTAACTTTAAATTTCACTAATATATCTTCAATTTTTTCTAGGATGTATTCATCTTTAAATTCGTAAAAAGATCGCATAATTCTAGACATATTAATTCCTTTTTTATGGGCTTCTAAAGAAACTGTACCTGTAACTTTAGTTTCAAGTATTATATCTTCTCCAGTTTTCTTTTTATATTTTAGAGGAAGTTTAAAATTATGAACTCCTACATACTGAATTCCAACATTCGCACCCTTAATAAGACAAGATGGGCCATTTTGTATATCAGGAAAGCTAGCTAAATCCGTTTTGCTAGGTTTATAATCAAAGTCGTATTTATTATTTTTTAAGTTCATTTTTTACCCAAAATATTCAAATATGTTATTTTCTGTTTCATATATTTTCACACAATGAAGCTGGCAATTAAGTTCCGAGTTAATTTTTTTTTCTAATTCTTGCCATATAGAAACACAGAGGTTTTCAGTGGATGCAATTTTCCCTTTCATAAAATCTACATTATTAATAAATTGATGGTCTAGTTTATTTATAATATTCTTTTTTAAAACGGAACTTAATTTTTTTAAATCACAAACAAATCCATCTTTTTGTTTTATATTTCCTTTGACAGTAACAAATAATTCATAATTATGGCCATGTAGGTTTAAACATTTTCCAAATAGCTTTTCGTTTTCCTTATTAGAAATCTTTTTATTTTCAAGCTTGTGTGCTGATGAAAAACGTTCTCTTCTTGTAAGATAGATTATGTTTTTATTCATTGTATGCCAAATATACTAACTATATTTATATGAACACTAAAGATTTTTGGTTTGATTATAATTACAGGAGCGTCAGGTTTTATAGGACAAGCGACATCGGTATTTTTCAAAGAAAATACACAGTCTTCTCTTGTTTTAGTGGATTTTTTAAAAACAGAAAATCAAAAGTTAAAAGAATGCCAGTTTATACATACAGATAATTTATTTGATTTTTTAGATTTAAAAAACAGTAAGATAAATTTTATTATTCATTTAGGAGCAATTACTGACACCACAGAAACAAATATAGATTTGTTAAACAAGTATAATTTGTTTTATAGTAAAGTTATTTGGCGTAAATGTGTTAAGTACTCGATTCCATTAATTTATGCTTCTTCAGCTGCTACTTATGGTGATGGGAAGTTTGGCTTTTCAGATGACCATAAAAAAATCAATTTATTTAAACCATTAAATTTATATGCTCAATCTAAGCATGAGTTTGATAAATATATTCTTTCTGAAAAAGATAAGCCACCATTTTGGTATGGTCTTAAGTTTTTTAATGTGTTTGGATTTGATGAGTCTAAAAAAGAAAAAATGGCATCAATCATTTTTCAGTCTTTTCATCAAATTTTGGAAACAAAAAAAATGCAATTGTTTAAATCTAATAATTCTAAAATCAAAGACGGTGATCAATGTAGAGATTTTATTTATATCAATGACATAATAGATGTAATGCTATTTTTATATAGTAAGAAAATTAAATCAGGTATATATAATATTGGGACAGGAAAACCAACTACTTTCAAAAATCTCATTAGTTATGTTTTTGATTCGCTTAATAAGCCAAAATTAATAGATTACATTGAGATGCCTTCAGATTTAAAAAGTCAATATCAAAATTATACTAAAGCTGATATAGGCAAATTAAGAAGTTTTGGTTATGTAAAAGAATTTTCAAATATTGAAGATGCAGTAAAAGATTACATTACTAAATTTTTAATTTAGGTTGTTTCGAATCTCAATAAGATCTGCTTTAATTTTTTTTAAACTTTCAATTACTTTTTGATGGGTTTCTGTTTTTGTTGGATTTTTTCTAATCTTTTTTTTAGCGCCATCAATAGTATATTTTTTTTCTTTTAGTAAATGTTGAATTAGTTTTAGTTTTTCTAAATCTTTTTTTGTAAATATTCTATTTCCTTTTTTGTTTTTTTTTGGATTTATTGTTTCAAATTCTTTTTCCCAAAATCTAATTTTAGATGTTGATATACTCAAAAGTCTAGAAACCTCACCAATTGAGTAATATATTTTTTCGTTATTTTTTTCTTCGGACATTATTCATAACTTGATTATACTCGGCACCATATTTTTGGTATGCTTTTGTTATATAGGAGTTGTTATAACTACCATCTCTATCTAATTGAATTTGTTGTGCATAAGCTGGGTAGTTTTCGTTTAGCCAAACTCTAAAGGAATTACCTTCTTGTTTATTCTCAAATGGCGTACTTGCAACACTTATGTTCCCTTCATTATCTATTATAATAACTTGTTCAGGAAAGTCTGTATTAGTTAAATCTTGTACTTTCTTGATTACTTTTTTTTCGTTGTCTAATTTTACATAACCACCATTTATTTGTTTTATAGGTGTTATTTTGCCAGAAACAAATTCTCCTTTTTCAGAAATTTCTAGTTGTAAGATTGGAGCAATACCATTGGGCCCAGATAATCTAAATCTTCCATACGTACAAAAGTTCCCTAAGCTATAAGCAATGAATTTGTTTTTATATATTTCTATAGCTCGGGTGACATGTGGTCCGTGGCCAATAATAACATCTGCCCCTGCATCAATCATTGCATGAGAGAATTCATAGACATTTCCTCTGTTTTCGCCATAACACTTTTCTGTTTTTTTTGTTACATTTTGGTATGCTGAACCTTCACCTCCACCATGAAACGAAACTATAACAACATCACATGTTTTAGTAAGTTCTTTTACAATACTTTGAGCTTTTCCAATATTTAAAAGAGAAGGTGTTCGGTAATTAGGCGCAAATGAACAAAATCCAATTTTTTGATTTTCATTTAAATCAAATATAGTATAAGGTTTGTAATCTAATCCAGCGTAATTTATTCCTAGAGAATCTAATACGCTTTTTGTATCTTCCACTCCTTTTTCTCCAAAATCCCATGTGTGATTATTTGCTAGACTAATTAAATTGAAACCAGCGTATTCCAAACAGTTTCCAAACTTTTTTGGCATTCTAAATAAATAACATTTTGTTGGATCATTACATCTTTTTCTAGCAGGAGCATTGTCAGAAATGCAACCTTCTAAATTGCCAAATATTATGTCTGCTTTATTCAAGAACTCTTTTACATTATCAATTAATGGAATACAGTCTTCATTTTTAGGTAAATATTTTTTAGATGGAAAATTAGTTCCAAACATAATATCACCGACTGCAGTAATAGTAATATGTTTGCTAATTGAATCTGATTTTAAATCAAAATTTAATGAATCTAATTTTGATTGTGATTTAATATAATGTGTTGGAAGGAACAAACAGATTAGTAAAAAGCTGTAGATTAAAGAAAAACTGAATTTATTCAATTGATTATTTTTCTTGGGAATATATTTTACGCATTTCATCATATTCTTCTATTGTTAAATCATTGTAAAAGTAATCAATAGGATTGACTTTTTTGTCATTTACACGGACTTCATAATGCAAATGAGGGCTTGTAGATTTCCCTGTACTACCGACATACCCTATTAATTCTCCTCTTTTAACTTTTTGACCTAGATTTACTGCTAATCTACTTAAATGAGCATATTGGGTTTTATAGCCATATCCATGATCAATAATAATATTTTTTCCATAACCACTTCTAGATCTACTTTCTGCTTTGATGATTTTTCCATTTCCAGTTGCGTAAACTGGTGTTCCTCTTGGCGCGGCAAAATCTGTTCCAGTATGCATTCTTTTAATACCATAATGAGGGTCTATTCTAGGCCCAAAGCCTGACGATATTCTTGATAAATCTTTATTTGAAACAGGCTGAATGGCAGGTATGCATTGTATTTTATTGTTATGATTTTTTGCAAGTTTTGTAAGGTCGTCAAATGATTTGGATTGGATGCTTAATTTTTTTATAATTTGATCTGTTTTGTTTGCAATGTCAATTAAAAGATCTGTTGAATTAAATTTTTCAAATTTTTTATATTTATCAACTCCTCCGAAGCCAGCCTTTCTTACATCCTGATTAATAGGTTCAGTTTGCAATATCATTCTATAAATATCCTCATCTTT
>MDSW01126598.1_pt1 | contig 14386 bp, 18 predicted proteins | sample 811171 | NCBI WGS metagenome assembly MDSW01 (sample SAMN05326641, study PRJNA326480) | marine metagenome | isolation source: seawater | place: Atlantic Ocean: North West | collected 2012 | reverse complement strand
TATATATTTTGTTGTCACACGTCAAAAGAAAGTCTATTAAGCATATAGCTTAATGGATAACTTAATTTTAAATTCTTATTCAAAAATTTCTAATTTAAATGTTTCACGTGAAACTTGTAATGAGTTTGAAAGCTTGATTTCAATGATTCAAAAAAAAAATCAGGAAATTAATATAATAAGCAAAAAAATTGACAAAAAAGAGGAAATAAGGGAGAGACATATAATAGATTCAGCACAAATCATTGATATTGTTGATTTAAATAGTAATACAACCTGTGATTTAGGAAGTGGTGGTGGTATGCCAGGTTTAATTATAGCTATAGTGATGAAAAATTTAAAAAATAAAATGAAAATACATCTATACGAAAAAAGTTATCATAAATGTATTTTTCTAAAAGAAGTCTCAAAAAAATTAAAATTGAACACAGAAGTAATTCAAAAAGATATCTTTACAGTTAAAAATATAGAAACAGGTACAATAATGTCTAGAGCTTTTAAACCCATGCCAGTCATTTTAAATTTGATAAACGAAAATTTTAAAAAATATAAAAATGTAATTTTTTTTATGGGCAATAGCGGAAGGGAAATATTAAATGATACCCTTAAGAAATGGGATTTAGATTATGAGGAGAAAAAAAGTTTAACAAGTGAAAATTCATTTATATTAAATATCAAAAAGATAAAAAAAAAAAATTAATGAAAATAATTTCGATAATTAATCAAAAGGGTGGGGTAGGAAAAACTACGACAGTTATCAACTTAGCTTCTGCACTATCTCAACAAGGTAAAAAAATTTTAGTAATCGATCTTGATCCACAAGGGAATGCTACAACAGGTTTAGGCTTGTCCAATACAGACCAATCAGAACAAACTATTTATGGAATTCTAAATGGCACTATGTCAATTTCCAATGTAATTAAAAAAACTAAATTCGAAAATCTTGATTTAATTACATCGAACGTTGATTTATCTGGATTGGAAGTCGAAACAGCTGGGGATAACGATAGAGCATTTATATTGAAGGCTAAATTAACCGCTTATTTAAATGATTCTAGAGGATTATATGATTATATTCTTATTGATTGTCCACCGTCTTTGAGTTTATTAACGGTTATGGCATTGGTATCATCAAATTCATTATTAGTCCCATTACAAACAGAATTCTTTGCATTAGAGGGTCTGACGCAATTAATGAAGACTATAGAGAGGATTAAAGTAAACCTAAATCCTAACCTTGAAATTCAAGGAATACTTTTAACGATGTATGACAGACGAAATAAATTATCATCTCAAGTTGAACAAGAAGCAAGAGATTTTTTTAAAGAAAAGGTTTATCAAACCGTTATACCAAGAAATGTAAGATTATCAGAAGCGCCATCTCATGGGGTTCCAGTCTTAATATATGATAAAAATTGTCCAGGAAGTAAATCGTATTATAGTTTCACAGATGAATTTATAAACCAAGAAAACAACATTGGAAGTGCAGCTTAATGAATAAAATCAAAAAAGGATTAGGAAGAGGTCTGTCGTCGTTAATTGGTGAAACAAGAGTTGAGACTAAAACAAATAAATTATCCCTTAGTGAAATTGTTCCAAACAAATATCAACCTAGAAAGAATTTTAGTGAAGAAAATTTAAATGAATTATCTAATTCGATTAAAGAAAGGGGGGTAATACAGCCAATTATAGTGAGAAAATCAAACTCTGATAATTCCAAATATGAAATTATAGCAGGTGAGAGAAGGTGGCTTGCTGCTAGAAAAGCAGGTTTACACGATATACCTGTGGTAGTTACCGAGGCAGATGATCTTAAATCACTTGAATTTGCAATAGTTGAGAATGTTCAACGTCACGACTTAAATCCATTAGAGGAGGCACAAGGTTATAAAAAGTTAATAGATGAATTTAATTATGATCAAGAAAAGGTATCAAAATTCATTGGTAAAAGTAGAAGCTATATTACTAACTCTTTAAGATTGTTAAGTTTACCAGAAGAAGTTTTGAGGTACGTTGAAGAAAGGAAAATATCAGCAGGACATGCAAAAATTTTAGTTGGTCTTGATAATTCTGTGTTTATAGCGGATAAAATTATAGAAAAAAAACTATCTGTTCGACAAGCTGAAAATTTTGTCAAAATATTTAAAACACAAAAAAGATTTTCATCAAAAAAAGACCCAAATGTAACATCTTTAGAAAATTCAATAATGGATAAAATTGGTTTAAAAGTAATGATTAAAAATAAAAAAAATAATAAAGGCTCAATCCTAATTGAGTACAAGGATCTTGATCAACTAAATAAATTAATTGATATAATTAAATCTAATTATTAACTCGAGTATTTTTGAGAATAAAATCCGATAAAATGTTAAATGCATTTTGAGAATTTTTTTTGATTAAAAGTTCTATTTGGTTTATTTCATATATTAATTTTTGAGTAGCTTCGAAACTCCAATTTTTTACTTGGACTTTAATAAGATCTTTTTCTTTCCAAAAAATTGGAGGTTTAAATGAAGATATAACATTATCTAAATTTCTATTTTTATCAAATTCAATTGTTAATTTTAAAAGTCTTTTTGTTTTTTGTAAAAAAGTTCTTGTTATTATAATTGCATCTTCGTTGGTGAAATTGTTTTCATTTAAAATATGAGACGTTTTTTTGTGATTTTTTGCCAAACAATTATCTACCAAATCTGAAATACTGTAATTTTCAGCCAGGTTAGTAAGTTTGATTATATCCTCTATTTCTATTTTTTTTTTATTATATGCAAAGTTTTCAATTTTGTTTAATTCATTTTTTAAATTATTTCTGTCTTCATTTGATCTATTTATAATCAAATTTATTATTTCTTGTGACATTGGAATATTTTTTTCTTTAAAAAAAGTTCTAGCTATTGAAGATAATGTTTGGATATTGTCACCATAAAAAGGAGTACAAATTAAATTTTTTTCTTTTTCAAAAAATGTTCTCAATTTAGATTTTTTTTCAAGGACATCCGCTATTAATATCACAGTAATATCACTAAGTTTTTTTTCTAATATTTTTTCTATTTCATTTTTTATTCTATCAGATACGTCAGAAATAATTATAAGCTTCTCTTTTTCAAAAAAAGATTGAGAATAAATATTGTTATAAAAATTTTCTAAATTTGCTAGTACTTCTTTTTCGTTGTATTTAAATGTATTTTCTTTGAAATTTTCTAAAAATTTTTTTTCAATAATTTCTTTTTTTTGACCCTCATTTTTCCCATAGAATAAATAAATTTTGTTTTTGGTTATTTTTTTTTCAAGTTCAAAAGTTTTTAATATCATTTATATGTTTGACAAGTATATCAATACATCATCAATAATCTTATTGATTAGCAATTGTTCTAGTTCCTTTTGATATTGAGAAAGTTGAAATTTATCATCTTGATTATTAAAATTAATGCTTTGTTTAAATTCTTTTTTAATGAAGTTGTTATTATTTTTTTCATTAATTCCAATATTTAATATCATACTTAATTCATATACGTTCGGATTACCTTTTGAGTCTTTTGATTTAGTTTCAACATATTTTTTACTTTCAATCTCAATAATTAACTTATTATCGATATCACTATTTGAGAAAGTTTTTAGAGTTCTTGCAAATTCGTTGTTTAAAGGATTATTTTTTTTTTGGATTTCGTCTATCGAAAAATTTATATTTTTAGACGAATAAATTGGTTCAAAACCACAACTTACAAAAAGAAAAAAAAATATTAAATAAAATTTTTTGTTCTTTATCATATAATTAAATTAATTAACTTATTCTTAATATATATACTTTTCTTAATTTTATTTTTATTCAAAAATTTTTGAATTTTTTCATTTTTTTCTAGTTGCTTCAATAATTCTTTTTCATTAATTTCTTTATTTAATGTAATTAATTCTCTCTTTTTTCCATTAATTTGTATAACTATGTTGAAAACATTTTTTTTAAGATATTTTTTATCTACTTTTGGCCATTGATCTTTATTGGTTACATTTAACTCCTCAAGACACTCTTCAGTTAAATGGGGTATAATTGGTGAAAAAGCTTTTAAAATATTAGAATAATTATCCAAAAAATCTTTTTTACTATTTTTATCCTCTATAGATTTACTAAGAAAATTAAAAGTCTCGTATAAGTTAGCAACTATTACATTGTAATGAAAATTTTCTAAATTTTTGGTTATTCTATCAATTATGTTGTTCGAAAAAGAATTAATGTTTTCTAAATTATCAATTTTATTTTGATTTTCAAATTTATGGTTAATTATTTTTTTATGTAAAGTCCAAAATTTTTGAATAAATTTATACGCTGAATTCATGCCCTGATCAGACCATTGAATATCTTTTTCAGGTGGGCTATCTGACAATATAAATAATCTAACAGCATCAGCGCCGTAATTATCGATCATAATTTGAGGATCAATAGTATTTTTTTTTGATTTCGACATAGACTCACTAGGTCCTACCTGGATTTTAAGACTCGGATTTTCCTTTAGATAATAATTTTTACCATCTTTAGTTTCAATCTCATCTGGTGAAAACCAATTATTTTTATCATCTTTATATGTTTCATGACAAACCATACCTTGTGTAAATAACCCCTCAAACGGTTCTAAATTAATAAATTCTTTTTTTTCTGATCCTAGAGCTCTCATAAAAAATCTGGAATATAAAAGGTGTAAAATAGCATGTTCAACACCTCCTATATATTGATCAACTGGCATCCAGTATGAAATGTCTTTTAAATTAAAGCCTGAAGCTTTGTTATCTGGTGAACAAAATCTCAAATAATACCAGGAAGAATCAACAAAAGTATCTAGAGTATCTGTTTCTCTTGTACAATCTTCTCCATTTATTTTTATTTTTTTCCATTCAGATTGGTGTTCTAAAGGATTACCTTTTACTTTTAAATTGATATTTTCAGGAAGTTTAACTGGTAAATCTTCAATGGGAATTTTTACGATATCACCATTATTTTTATAAGCTATGGGAATTGGACATCCCCAATATCTTTGTCGTGATACTCCCCAATCTTTTAGTCTAAAATTTATTTTTTTTTTACCAAGATTTTTTTTTTCAAGAATATCTATAGTTTTTTCAATAGACTCCTCCGGACATTTAAGATCATTTAAAATCTTTGAATTAAAAATTTTACCAGACCCAGTGTAAGCCTCAGTGGTTATTTCAAAATTTTCATCCGCGTTAGGTGGACATACAACTGGTTTAATTTTAAGACCATATTTATTAGCAAAATCAAGATCTCTTTGATCATGAGCTGGGCAACCAAAAACTGCTCCAAATCCATAATCCATTAAAACAAAATTTGCAAAATATACTGGTACTTGAATATTTTCATCTAAAGGATTTATTGCAATAATATCTGTTTTAAATCCAATTTTTTCAGCTCGAGCAATTGACTCTTCTGTTGTTCCCGTTTTACTACATTCTTTTTTAAATTTTATAAAATCCTTATTATCTTTATAGAATTTTGAAATTGGATGATCTACTGAAACTGCAAGAAAAGAAAAACCAAAAAGTGTATCCGGTCTTGTCGTAAAACATTTTATTGATTTAACAGGAAATTTAGTTTTAATTTTAAAATCAATTTCGCATCCAAAAGATTTTCCAATCCAATTCTTTTGCATAGTTTTTACCTTATTTGGCCAGTTTTTCAGTTCCTCAAGGCCATCTAATAAATTACTAGAAAATTTTGATATATTAAAAAACCATTGATTTAGTTTTTTTCTTTCAACAGGAACCCCAGAACGCCACCCTTTACCATCTATAACTTGTTCATTCGCTAGGACTGTTTCATCTACTGGATCCCAATTTACATAATTTTCTTTTCGATAAACTAGTCCTTTATCGAATAATTCTAAAAAAAAAGCCTGCTGATGTTTATAATATTCTTCAGAACAAGTTGAAATTTCCTTAGACCAGTCAATCGATAGACCGAGTAATTTTAGTTGCGATTTCATAGTTGCTATATTCTTTTCTGTCCATACTTTTGGATCTAGATTATTTTGTTTCGCAGCATTCTCAGCAGGCATTCCAAATGAATCCCATCCCATAGGATGTAGAACGTTAAAACCGAGCATCTTTTTGTATCGCGCTAATACATCCCCAATAGTATAATTTCTCACATGACCCATGTGAATCTTCCCAGAAGGGTATGGAAACATTTCTAGACAATAAAATTTTTTTTTGTTTTTATCTATTTTAGATTTGAAAATTTTATTTTTTTCCCAAAAACTTTGCCATTTTTTTTCTACAATTTTAAAATTATATCTTTCCACAAAATTTTTCTAAAATATCATATTTGATCATTTTGCTTAAGTCTTTTTAATTTGGGCTTATTTCTTCAGATCCTCTTGGAATTTTTTTTCGTCTTTCTTTAACCATTTTATCAATTTTGTTTTTTTCTAAGAAAGCAGCCTTTTTTAAAATTGCCAGTTTTATTTCATTAGCAATTTTTGTTTGGATTAAATTGACTTTACAATTATTTGTATTTTGTTCACAAATTCGCTCGTGAACATTGATTTTTAAAGCATCTGATCTAATTTCATTTGTTAAAAACCTTACTGTTATCTTTAAATCTCTCTTTACATTATTTTCATTAGACGTATTTCCATTGAACCAATCAGTAATAATTATTCCTCCTGAATAACTTGCATTAATTAAAGGAACAAAGTCTAGAGTTTCGACTGAAGCTCGCCATAATTCGTTTGCAGATGCAAAATCAAAAGTTCCACCTTTACTTTTTCCCATTCCAAAACGTACACCTTTTCCTTGTTCTATGTTTCTTTGAACTCTTTCATTAACATTTACTGGATTATCTTTGACGTCTGAGCGTTTAAAAATCTTATTTCCCCCACAACTATTCAAAAAAAATAAAATTATTAATGAAAAAATATATATTTGCTTATGATTCATCATTTTTAACCAATTTAACAAGATTAGGCTAAGAAACATTAGAATGTTAAAATATCAATAAAATAATGAATTTTAATGTTGTAAAATTATCACACTAGTTAAAAAAAATTGAAAATTGAGGAATTTTGAGAGTTTTGGTGATCTTATGCTGCTAAAAACCTCCCATTCATATGAATAAAAATAAAGGAGATTATATGATTAACTTAAAAAAAGTGGGTCTTACAGCTCTAGCAGGTTCGTTAGTAGCAGTAAGTGCTCAAGCTGGTGAGTTATCAGTTACTGGTGCTGCGAATGTTACGTATACAACTGGTAAAAGTGGTGACAATTCAGCTAATGCAATAGGTACTGACAAAGACGTTAAGTTCTCTGGAAGTGGTGAATTAGATAATGGTTGGACATTTGCTATTCACACTTTATCAAAAGATGACTTAACAGTATCTTCAACTGCAACAACAATCACTATGGGATCTATGGGTACAATAGGTGCTGGTACAGGTGGTGGTACGAACATTAATGGTGCGTACGATGAGCCTCTTCCAACAGCTTATGAAGAAGTATCTGATGGTGGTCAAGGTCAATCAGCAGCTAATTACATTGGTAATTGGGCTGACGACTCTGCAATCGTTTACTCACTTCCAGCAATGGAAATGGGTGGTGCAACTATCAACATGGGTCTAGAGTACACTCTAAACGCTGGTACAGCTACGTCTAACGACGGTGGTACTGCTGTTAGAAGTAACTCATACGGAAATGGTTATGGTTTAGGTGTAACTGCTTCTTATGATGCATTAACAATTGGTGCATATGTTGCTGAAAGAGATAACAAAAACCCAACAACTGTTGCAGACGTAAGAGACGAGTTCAATGGAACTTGGTTTGCTAAGTATAATTTTGGTCCAGTATCAATTGGTTACCAAAAGATTTATGTTGATGCAGGTCTTACAACTAACACTGCTGAGTACACAACTACAAATCCAAAAACTGTAGGTACTTCTGGTGGTATTGTTGAAGGTGACTCAATGTCAATTGCATTTAACATAAATGACAATTTGTCAATTTCATACGGTGAAACGAATGAAACTTACGATGCACAGGATAACCAAAAGTCTGGTACAGCTGTAGAAGACGTTGAACAAAGCTTAGAGTCATTGCAAATTGCTTACTCTATGGGTGCAATGTCAATTAAAGCTTACTCAACAGAGACTAAAAATCCTAACTATGATGGAGATGCAAACACTCAAAAATCTAACGAGATTGCGATCGGTTTAGCATTCTAAATTATTAGTTATCTAATATTTATTAAACGGCCTAAGATATTCTTAGGCCGTTTTTTTTTATCCAATCTATTGCAGCGAAACCAACAACACTTGTGCACTTTAGTTTTTTATAGTTCTTTTGATTTAAACCACCTAAAGCTATAGTTTTTCGATTTGTTTTATTAATAAGAATATTAAATTTTACTATATCCAAATATTTCTTATTTTTAGGGTTGTAAAAAATAGGAGAGATAAAAATTTCTCGACATCCTTGGTTTTCTTTAATTTTAAGTTCAGCAGGATTGTGTGCTGACCCGATTATCTTAAAATTTTTTTTTAAATTAATGTTTTTATATTTTAAAATCTTATTAAATGAAGGTAAATAAAGACCATCTAGATTGTATTTTAAAGCTATATTCAAATTATTTGATATGAATAATTTTCTTTTATTTGCTTTACAAAATAATTTTATTTTTTTTATTGTTTTTTCATTATTGTTTTGATGATAATTTCTGTAAATAATATTTATGTTTTTATTCAATTTTAAAATTTCATCTTTATTAAAATCGTCTATAAAATAATAAATATTATACTTATGAATCATAACGTTGTTCAAAATTTAAATTTAATTATAAATGAAGTAGAATTAAAGAACAAAAATGTCAAAATTATTGCTGTTTCAAAAACTTTTCCTACAGAGATAATTTATCCTCTAATAGATTTTGGACATTTACATTTTGGTGAAAATAAAGTTCAAGAAGCTATTTCAAAATGGCCGGATATTAAGGATAAATATAAAAATATAAAATTACATTTAATTGGCAAATTACAAACTAATAAAGTTAAATATGTTTTACCTTTATTTGATTATATTCATTCTTTAGATAATTTAAAATTGGCTGACAAAATTAATTCAGAACAAGAAAAAAAAAAGATTTAAACCTAAAATTTTTATTCAAGTTAATATTGGAAATGAGATTCAAAAAAGTGGTGTAAAAGAAGAAGATCTAGGTTTATTTATTAAAGATTGCCGAAATAAATTTAAATTAGATATTATCGGTTTAATGTGCATTCCACCTAACGATAATAACGAGGAATTTTATTTTAAAAAAATGTACGAGCTGTGTAAGAAATTCAAATTAAATGAATTAAGTATGGGTATGTCAAATGATTATAAATTAGCTATTGAAAATGGAGCAACTTTTATAAGAGTAGGGTCAAAAATTTTTGGAGAGAGAACTAAATAATTTTTATTTTTGCATTTTTTTTTAAGATTTTAATTAAAATTAAAAAATCTTGTAATTTGAGAGCAACACACCCCGCAGTTGGTTTATAATCATTTGTAAGATGTATAAAAATTGCACTACCTTTACCCAATATAGGCTTCTTAAAATTATATTTTATAGGAATAATAAAATCATATTTTGAATCAGATCGAAATATTGTTTCATGTTTGATCTTTTTATCTTTTTTAATAATAGTATTATATTTATTTGGATTTCCTAAGTCGTTACACCATCCCATATTTTTCTTTATAGGTATACATTTGAGTTTTGTATGAGGTTTTTTAAATTTATCTTTGCGATAATATAATTTATCTAGACTAAAAATACCTTTGGGTGTTTTTTTATCTCCTTCAATTTTTTTAGAGGTGGTACCCATTTTTCCTATTGAACATTTGAATTCAAAATCTTCAACAAGAAGTGTATCTTTATTTTTTAAAAGAATTATCATATTCTTATTTTGATGAATATTACAAAAATTATATTTTATGATCAAAAAGAATTATATAAGATTTTTAAAGAATTAAATGATTTCTTCAATCTTAATATACAAAGTGTAACCAATAAAAATGATTTAAAACTATTAATTAAAGATTCTAATAATTTTTTAATAATTACAAATAATTTGATTTCAAATTTTAAAAATCAATTAATAATTGATAACAAGCCTTTAAAAATTCAAAAAATTTTGGAAAAAATAAATATTGAAATTCTTAAAAACAACTATTCTCAAAAATCGAACATAAAAATTGGAAATTACTTACTGAATATAAATTCAAGAGAAATCTTTTTAAATAAAAAGTCCCTAAAATTAACTGAACAAGAAATCAAAATGATAATGTATCTATCGAAATCTGAAAAACCAGTGACCATAAATGAACTTCAATCAAAGATTTGGAGTTATGCTTCTAGTCTAGAAACACATACTGTTGAAACACATATTCATCGCCTAAGAAAAAAAATACTTGATTTATTTAATGATGAAAACTTTATATTAAGTACAAAAAAGGGATATTTAATTAATTGAAAAAAAAAAACAAAATTGCAAAAGATTTATTTACTAGAAAATATAAACCACGTATCGTAAAAGCAAAAAAAGGTAAAGGGAGCTTTAAAAGAGAGAAAATGAAAATTAAAGTCTAGCTCCTATTTGTTGAATTATCTTTGAAGACATTTCAGTTCCTCTTTCTAAGCAATTTTCTTGAGAAAAATTATTTATGTAACCATGTAGGTAACCTGATGCAAATAAATCTCCTGCTCCAGTTAAATCTTTTATTTGAAGGTTTTTTTTTGCTTGAACTTCAGTAATTTCTTCTCCTTTTATGGACACAGCACCATTTTGTCCTCTTGTTATGATTAATAATTTTTTTATTTGTTTACCAAATTCAATTACATCATTAAAATTTTTTGCATCAATTAATGATGTTATTTCTTGTTCATTGGCAAAAGTGATATCTAATTTATTTTTGACTAATTCTAAAAAATGAGATTTATGTCTATCTACACAAAATTTATCAGATAAAGACATTGCTATTTTATTTGCATTATCAATCGCTTTATCAAATGCTTTTTTTGGATCACCTTTATCCCATAAGTACCCTTCTAAAAAAGTAATTTCACTTTTACTTACTGCTTTTACGTCCACATCTTTTTCATTAATTTTACCTGCTATTCCTAAAAAGGTGCACATTGTTCTTTCTGAGTCTGGGGTTACTAATATTAAACAAGTACCAGTTGGAAGATCTTCTTTTTTTTTAGAGTATATATAATCAACACTCTCTTTTTTAAGTCCAATTTCATATTTTTCACCTAAATCATCATCTGAAACTTTACCAATAAAACCAACCTTATTACCTTGTTGGGATAAGCCAACTATAGAGTTTGCAACTGACCCTCCTGAAATAGTTTTTTCAATTTTAAGATTTGTCAATAAACCTTTAAACTCATTCTCATCAAAAATTAATTTCATATTACCTTTTGATAAATTATTTTTTAATAAAAAACTTTCTTCTACTTTACAAATTACATCTACTATTGCATTACCAATTCCTAAAATTTTCATACTAAGCTTTTTTAGTTTTAATAGGTTTTATTCTTTTAGGATAACAAGTAGTACAAATTTTACAAGTTAATCCATAGCAATCTCTTGCTTTACAATATTCTCTTCCATAATAAATTATTTGTAGATGAAGTTTGTTCCAATCTTTTTTGGGGAATAATCTTTTAAGATCTTTTTCAGTTTGAATAACATTTTTACCATTTGTTAGTCCCCATCTTTGTGCAAGTCGATGGATATGCGTATCAATAGCAAAAGCTGGATAACCAAAACCTTGTGACATAACAACACTAGCTGTTTTGTGACCAACTCCAGGAAGTTTTTCTAATTCCTCAAAAGTTCTGGGAACTTTCCCATCATATTTATCAATAAGTATTTTTGATAAATTATAAATACTTTTTGCCTTAATTCTAAAAATACCTATTTTTCTAATCAATTTCTCAATTTTATTTCGTCCTAATCTTACAAAATGTTTTGGTTTATAATATTTTGGATAAATATCTTTAGTGACATTATTCACGTTTACATCAGTGCATTGTGCAGAAAGTAAAACAGATATTAGTAAAGTGAAAACATTTCTGCTTTTTAATGGAACTTTTATTTTTGGGTAAGTTTTATTTAAAATTTTAGAAATTTTTTTCGCTTTTTGAATTTCATTCATTAATTGAAATTCATAAGATCTCTCATTGAATAAAGACCAGGTTTCTTTTTCATTAACCATTTCGCTGCTGATAAAGCACCTTCAGAATACAAGGATCTATCAAAGGCCTCATGATTTAGAGTTATTATTTCTTTACCACTTGAGAATTTAACTTCATGTTCACCAATAATTTCCCCTCTTCTCCAAGAATTAAAATTTATTTTATTTCCATAAGGAAAAGACTTTTTGTTTAAATATTTTTTACCAATCAAACTATAAAAATTTTTATTTTTGCCGACCGCTATTCCTTTACCAAGCATCAAGGCAGTTCCCGAGGGATAATCTTTTTTATGTTTGTGGTGTATTTCGAGAATTTTACTTAAAAAGTTTTTTCCAAGAGAATTTGAGGCTATTTCAGTTAAATACATTAGAAGATTTATGCCAAGACTCATGTTTCCTGCTTTTAAAATTGGTATTTTTTTTGAAAATTGTTTAATTAATTTTTCCTCTTTTTTTGTAAAGCCAGTTGTTCCTATTACAACTTTTTTTTTTAATTTAGATGCTATCTGAAGTACTTGAAAAGTACATTTAGGAATTGTAAAATCTATTATTAGATTAGCTTTCTTTAAAGCTTGCTCATTGTTCAATTCTACTTTTATTCCATGAATTTTCTTTTTTACTTTTTTATTTTCAGTTAATGCAACCAATCTAAAATTCTTATTTGATTTTATTGATCGAACGATTTGTTGCCCCATACGTCCCATGCATCCTGTTACTGCTACATTAATTTTTTTCATCTAAAGATAAGATAACAGGCTATCACAATAGGGATCACAATTATAGACCAAATGATCAAATTTTTTAAAAATTGCTTTAATTCTGAATTAGATCTTAAAAAACTAGGAAGTACCAAAATTAAAACTGCTACTAAAAATATTGCAGAAAATATCTTTTCAATTATCATTAATTAATTTTTCCAAAAATCTTTTGCCTTTTGAAAAAATTTTTTAATACTTGGATTAGATTTTTCATTTTCAATTTTTCTAAATCTTTCTAATAATTCTTTTTGTTCCTTATTCAGATATACAGGAATTTCAGTTTTAACTTGTACGTATAAATCTCCAAAATCACCTCTACGCATGAATGGCATACCTTTGCCTTTTAATCTAAATTGCTTACCATCTTGAGTACCGTCTGGAATTTTAATTTTTGCTTTTTTTCCATCAATTGTTGGTATCTCAATTGTTGTCCCTAGTGCAGCGTCAGCAATAGAAATAGGGAATTCAAAAAACAAATTAACATCAGACCTTTTAAAAAGGTCATGAGATTTGACATTGATAAACAAGTATAAATCTCCATTTGCTGCACCTCTAGTTCCGGCCTCTCCTTTTCCTGCAAGCCTAATTCTAGTACCATCATCTACCCCTTTGGGTATAGTTACTGATAATTTTTTTGATGCTTGTTTATTTCCTTGACCATTACAATCTGTGCATGGGTTAGTTATCTCCTCTCCACTACCAGCACATTGTGGGCACGTTTGTTGAACCGTAAAAAAACCTTGGTTTGAACGTACTCTTCCATTTCCTCCACAGTAAGTACATCTGTCTGGATTAAACCCTGGTTTAGATCCATTACCTTTACAAGTAGTACATTTTTCTGAAGTAGAAAATTGAATATTTTGTTTTTTGCCCTCATATGCTTCTTCTAATGAAATTGATAAATCATACCTTAAATCCGATCCTCTATTGTTCGAATTTCTACCTCTAGTGCTTCTTCTGCTACCACCAAAATCTCCAAAAAAATCTTCAAAAATATCTGAAAAGTCAGCTCCACTAAACCCGCCAAAGCCACTAAAACCACCTTGTCCACCACCATTTTCAAAAGCGGCATGACCGAAATTATCATAATTTTCTTTTTTGGATTTATCTGAGAGAATTCCGTAAGCTTCACTTGCTTCTTTAAATTTTTCTTCAGCAGTTTTGTCACCTGGATTTTTATCAGGATGATACTTTACTGCTAGTTTCCTATACGCTGACTTTAGTTCTTCTGGACTTGCACTTTTTTTTACACCCAAGACATCATAGTAATCTCTCTTAGCCATTTATTTATCCTGGACAAATAGATGTCAGTTAAGCGCTTTTTTCTTTATTCTCGTCTTTTACTTCCTCAAAATCCGCATCAACAACATTATCGTCTTTTTTTTCCTTTT
>MDSW01064797.1_pt1 | contig 14386 bp, 12 predicted proteins | sample 811171 | NCBI WGS metagenome assembly MDSW01 (sample SAMN05326641, study PRJNA326480) | marine metagenome | isolation source: seawater | place: Atlantic Ocean: North West | collected 2012 | reverse complement strand
TAATCAAATTTAATTCCATCATTAAAATTTATATTTAAATGTCCATTTGATATTGAGGCTTTTTTTATTTTTAAATTAGTGTTTAAATCAGACGGGTCATACAATCTCTGGTCAGTATTTTTATCATATAAACTACTTAATCTGGCTCTCTCTCGAAGCCAAAGTGGATGTATTTCCATTTTTTTTTTTGGTAATTTTAAAAATACTTTATTTTTTGCAATTTCAATTCTCACGTTATTATTTTATATTTTTTTATTGTTATCCTCAACAAGAAGATATACTCAAACTTTACTAATTGATTTAAATCAAACATGAAAATACAGGATATATTTATTGCATTATCAGTCCCTATAATTTTAGGCTTTGGTTTTGTAATAGCTAAGCCCGCTATGCAATATTTTCCACCATATCTGTTAATGGGAATGAGATTTACTATACCTGCTTTACTGCTAGTTTGGTGGTTCCCTTTACCCAAAGGATTGTATTTGGATTTATTTAAGGTTTCATTTATAGGAAGCACTCTACAATATGGGTTAACATACACAGGCTTAAACATTATTGATGCTTCTTCAGCTGTTCTTCTCGTTCAGCTGGAAGTTCCTTTTGGAATCATAATTGCATTTTTCTTATTAAAAGAAATTCCAACTTTAAAAAATATAATTGGTTTATTTATTGCCTTTATTGGAACTTATATACTAACCGGAGCTCCCAATCTTGAAGGAAAGTACATCGGTGTTTTATTAGTTTTAGCAGGAGCTTTTACATGGTCACTAGGAGCAGTTATGGCAAAATCTCTCAGTAAAAAAATAGAGGCATTTGCATTAATGACCTGGCTTTGTGTATTTTCTGGACCGATGTTGTTATTTATTTCATTATTATTTGATGGAAATCCAATTACATATTTTTTATCTGCAAATATTAATAGTTGGTTAACAGTAATTTTTTTAGGTTTCTTTTTACAACCAATTGGTTATGGAGCATGGTACTATGTTTTAAAAAGATATCCGGTAAATAAAGTTATGCCAGTATTACTTATACTGCCAGTAACAGGATTAATAACATCTATTTTTTTACTAGGAGAAGATCCTCCACAGCAAGTTTTTCTAGGAGGTTTTATTATTATTTTTGGAGTTGCTTTGATATTGTTTACAAAAAAAAACAAAAAATATGAATAAGACATTACCAAAGAATGCAAAAGCAATAATCATTGGTGGAGGTATAGCAGGATGTTCTTGCGCTTATCATTTAGCAAAATTTGGTTGGAAAGATGTAATTTTAATTGAAAGAGATCAATTAACATCTGGAACTACTTGGCATGCAGCTGGTTTAGTAAGTCAGTTGGGCCCTACTGCTGCTGTAACAAAAATACGGAAGTATTCTCTAGATCTTTATAAAAAATTAGAAAAGGAAACCGATTTTTCTAGCGGTCTAAAATTAAATGGCGCTCTTTCAATTGCTACGACAAAAGGAAGGTGGCAAGAGTTATTAAGACAAGCGACAACAGCTCAACTGTTCAATGTTAATGTAGAAGTTTTAGACATTAAACAAATTAAGAAAATTTATCCAATAATTAACGATGAAGGAATTTATGGTGGAATTTTTATGCCAGGTGACGGTCAAGCAGATCCTATAGGTGTTACAAATTTATTAGCAAAAGCAGCAAGAAAAGAAGGAGTTAAAATATTTCAAAATTCACCAGTCAAAAAAATTATTACAAAAAATGGAAAGGTTAGTGGTGTTAAAGTTAACGACGAAATAATCGAATGTGAATATGTAGTTCTAGCAACTGGAATGTGGTCGAGACAGATTGGAGAGGATATGAATATTAATATTCCATTGTATCCAGCAGAACACTTTTATGTAATCCCCGAGCCAATAAATGATCTACCTAAAAATATTCCTGTTCTAAGGGATTTTGACGATAGTTTATATTTAAAAGAAGATGCAGGAAAAATGTTGATTGGAATTTTTGAAAGTAAATCAATTCCAGCTTTTAACAAAACAAATAGAGTTCCAGAAGATTTTTCATATGGAGAATTTCCAGAAAATTTTGAACATTTTGAGCCTTATTTAAAATCGTCTTTAAAAAGAGTTCCAATTTTAGAAAAAGCCGGAATAAGAAAATTTTTTGCAGGTCCCGAATCTTTTACTCCAGATACTAATACACTATTAGGCGAAGTTCCTGAGATTAAAAATTTTTTTGTTTGCTGTGGGTTTAATAGTATCGGAATTGGTAGTGGCGGGGGAGCAGGAAAAGTAACTGCAGAATGGATGATGAACGGTTATATCAATGAAGATTTATTTATATATGACATAAAAAGATTTCAAAAATTCCATTCGAAAATTGACTTTATCAAAGAAAGAATAACAGAAACTTTGGGAGATTTATATGGAATGCACTGGCCATATAAGCAACATAAAACTTCAAGAAATGTAAAACTGTTTCCATATCATGAGGATTTAAAAAAAGTTGGAGCATGTTTTGGGGTTTCAGCCGGCTATGAAAGACCTCTTTGGTTTTCTTTAAACAAAGAAAAAGCAGAAATTAAGTACAGTTATAACTATCAAAATTGGTATCCCTCAGTAGAATTTGAAACAAGAAACGCGAGAAAAAATGTTGGCCTATTCGATTTAACGGCTTTTTCTAAATATGATTTAAGAGGTGAAAAAACACATAGTGAATTGCAAAGAATTTGTACCGCTGATATAAAAAATGAAATTGGTAAAACTACTTATACTCAAATGTTAAATGAGCACGGTGGGATAGAAACAGATTTAACCGTCGTATGTATGAGTAAGAATTATTTTAGAATTGTTACTTCTGCCGCAAACAGAGAGCATGACAAATTTCATATTTTAAAATATTTATCAAAAGATGTAGAATTTAGGGATGTTACAGATGAACTCGCTTGCTTTGGTGTATTTGGTCCTAAAAGTAGAAGTTTAATGTCAAAATTATCAAATGATAATTTTTCAAATGACAATTTCAGATTTGGCACAAGTAAAGAAATTAAAATAAATTACAAAAAAATTTGGGCACAAAGATTATCTTATGTTGGAGAGTTAGGGTTTGAACTTTATATGAAAATGAATGAAGCTAAAGAAATATACAGTTGCATAGTAGAAAAAGGTAAAGAGTTTAATCTTTCTCATTGTGGAATGTTTGCTATGGATACAATGAGAATGGAAAAAGGGTATTTGCACTGGGGACACGATATGTCGCCTGAAGAAAATCAGTATGAAGCAGGCTTAAATTTTACTATAAGTTTTAAAAAGAATATTGATTTTATTGGAAAAAAAGCTTTAGAAAAAATAATAAAACAAAAAATTAAAAAGAAAATGGTAATGTTAACTTTAAAAAATAACAAACCAGGATTCCCACTATTATTACATGATGAACCTATTTATTGCGATGGTAAAATAGTTGGAAGAACTACTTCAGGAAATTATTCATTTAACTATAAAAAAAATATGTCCCTAGGCTATATAAATTTAAATTCTACAAAGAAGGAGTTAATTAATAAAACTTTTTTTATTGAAGTAGAAAAAAAACTACATGAAGCGACTTTGGAAATTCAACCACTTCATGATCCAGAAAATAAAATAATAAAAAACTAAAAGGAGGAAAGATGAAAATTGGTTTTATAGGCCTAGGAAATGTAGGAGGAAAGCTCGCTCAAAGTTTATTAAGCAATAAGTTTAATTTAACGGTTATTGATTTAGACGATACTTTAGTGAAAAATTTTGTTTCCAATGGATCTGCAACAGCTAAATCACCGAAAGAATTAGCTGAAAAAGTTGATTTAGTAATAACATGTCTACCATCCCCCAGCATTTGTGCCGAGGTAATGGAAAAAAAAGACGGAGTTATAGCTGGCCTTTCAAAAGAAAAAATTTGGTTAGAAATGAGCACTACGGATGATAAAGAGGTAAAGAGGATTGGAGAATTAATTAAATTAAAAGGAGCTATTCCATTAGACGCTCCAGTTAGTGGAGGCTGCCACCGTGCAGCTACTGGTAATATAGCTATATTTGTTGGTGGAGAAAGAAAGTCTTTTGAAAAAATATTACCTATATTGACCACTATGGGAAGAAAAATTTTACATACCGGAGAACTTGGTACTGCATCAATTTTGAAAGTTATTACAAATTATTTAGCCTCAACTCATTTAGTAGCTTTAGGAGAAGCGTGGGCTGTAGCTAAAAAATCAAATTTAGATTTGAAAAAAACTTTTAAAGGTATTCTAGCTTCATCCGGAAATTCTTTTGTACATGAAACGGAAAGCCAAGTAATTTTAAATGGCTCTTACAACATAAATTTTACTATGGATTTAGTAGAAAAAGACATGACATTATTCAACGAATTATCAAAAAAACTTAATATACCATTAGAAATTTCACCTTTGGTATTAAGTATTTTTAAAGATGCGCATATTAAATATGGATCAAGAGCCTGGTCATCAATGGTTGTTAAAAGATTAGAAGATAATTGTAAAATTAACTTTAGAGCAGCTGGCTACCCTAGTGAATTGGTTGATAATGAAAAAGAAGAAAAAGGTTATGAAATTTAATTTCTGTGATAATAATAATTTAAAATGTTAGATAAAAGAAATTTTTATATAAATGGAAAGTGGGTCAAACCTTCAAAATCAAATGATTTCGAAGTTATTAATCCCTCAAACGAAGAAACTTTTGCTATCATTTCTTTAGGATTTAGAGAAGATTTAGATTTTGCGGTAAAATCTGCAAAAAAAGCTTTTGAAATATGGAAAGAGACTACAAAGGAAGAAAGAATTAAACTTTTAGAAAAATTGCTGGAAATTTATAAAAAAAGATCTAAAGAAATGTCAGAAGCAATTTCGATGGAAATGGGTTCACCTATAGACTATTCATCATCGACACATACTACTTCTGGACAGTCTCATTTAGAAGATTTTATATTTAGATTGAGAAAATTTAATTTTGAAAAAAATTTTGACCCAAAATCAAACAATCAAATTAATTACGAGCCAATAGGTGTTTGTGGTTTAATTACTCCGTGGAATTGGCCTATTAATCAAATAGCTTTAAAGGTTGTTCCTGCTTTTGCAACAGGATGCACAATGGTGCTTAAACCATCTGAGATAGCACCTATTTCAGGAATGTTGTTTGCTGAAATGATAGATGAAGCAGGCTTTCCGCCAGGAGTGTTTAATTTAGTTAATGGTGATGGGGAAGGAGTTGGAACAAGTATGTCTAGCCATCCTGATATCGACATGATCTCTTTTACAGGATCAACAAGAGCTGGAAAACTAATTTCAAAAAATGCTGCCGATACAATTAAAAGAGTTTGTTTAGAGTTAGGAGGGAAAGGTGGAAATATTGTTTTTGCAGATTCTTATCCCAATGCAGTTAGAGATGGAATTAAAAATGTAATGAGCAATTCAGGACAATCATGTGATGCTCCGACAAGAATGCTTGTAGAAAAATCAATTTATGAGAAAGCAATTAAAGAGGCAGCTGATGAAGCTAGTAAAATTAAAGTAGATATTGCTTCAAAAAAAGGGGACCATATAGGCCCAGTAGTTTCTAAAGTTCAATATAATAAAATTATTAATTTAATTAAAAGTGGAATTGACGAAGGAGCGACCTTGGCCACAGGAGGACCAGAGCTTCCAAATAATTTAAATAAAGGCTATTTTATTAAACCAACAATTTTTACGAATGTTACTAATGATATGGAAATAGCGAAAAAGGAAATTTTTGGTCCTGTTTTATCAATCATCCCATTCAATACTGAGGAAGAAGCAATTAAAATCACTAATGATACTGAATATGGACTGGGTAACTATTTACAAACTGAAGATACAGAAAAAGCCAAAAGAGTTGCAAAACAACTAAGGTCTGGAATTGTATATATTAATGGTAAATCTGCAGACCCAGGAACACCTTTTGGTGGATTCAGACAATCAGGGAATGGCCGCGAGGGCGGCACATGGGGACTGGAAGAATACCTAGAGGTAAAAACTATTACTGGATGGAATTAAAATGAAAAAAAAAGACAAACTAAATTATTATAGATTTTTAAATTTACTTCCAAAAAAAATTAATGATCTTTATTTTAAAAAGTTAGCAGGAAAATTTAAATTGCATAATAAATCTAAAAAAAAAAATGGTTTTGATCCAGTTACAAATATAGATCGAGCTATAGAAATTTTCTTGAGAGAGGAAATTTCAAAAAGATTTCCTAAAGATGGAATTGTGGGAGAAGAGCTAAAAATTAAAAAATCAAAAAGTGGATTTTCTTGGATAATTGATCCAATAGATGGCACCAGGTCTTTTATAATTGGTAGTCCAACATGGAGTAATTTAATTAGCGTAAATTACAAAAACGATCCAACTTTTGGTCTAGTGAATTTTCCAATGCTTAAAAAATATTATATTACAGGCGCTAATAACAACAGTTATGTAGTTGAAAATAAAAAATTTACAAAACTTAAAGTAATAAAATCTAATTCTTTAAGCGCTTCAAAAATAGCAGGAAATTTTTTTGGTTGGTTAACACCAAATGAGCAAAAAAAGATTTCTAAGCTAACAAAATTAATACGCTTTCCTTGTTCTGATGCTTTAAGCTATTGCCAACTGTGTGAAGGAAAACTAAATGCTGTACTGCAATGCTATAATAAAATTTGGGACATACATCCATTAATACCATTAATTAAAAATGCAGGAGGTTATATAAATACTTGGGATGGAAAAGATCCCAAAATTGCTGGAAGTATTGTTGCAAGTTCAAGTCCAGCATTACAAAAGAAAATTCTTAAATTGTTAAAACCGGTAACTTAATTAAAAAATTATAAATTTTTTTTAAGAAAGTTTAATCTTCCTATAATTTCATCTCTATCCATATAGTAGCCTTGCAGGTGTCTATTTCCTGAATTTGGATTAAAAGCAGTTCTTCCATGTAACAGCCTTCTATTATTGAAAGAAAAAATGTCTCCAGGCTGTAGTCTAAATTTAATTTGAAATTTGTCATCATGCAAAAGATTGCCAAATCTATGATGGGCTTTATAAACATTATCCATAATATCGGGATGACAATCTAAAGCATCCATAGTTGCAACACTAAATCTTATATCATTATAATCACCATCCTTTGTTAGACTAATTGCTGGTGCATGAAAACTTCTATGTGACACCTGGGTATAATCTTTGTCTCTAAATTTTAGAGGTACATTAACTAAAGTTTCAAAAATCTCTTTTTCATTTTTTCTTAAATAGTCAGCTACTGCAAAACCATCTACTGCAGAAGAATCTCCACCATCTGCATCATTAATCAAACAATGAAGAAATTGATATCCTGGAGGATTTTCAAACCAAGGCAGATCCATATGATTTCTTAAATCGTGCGATGTATAAGCAGAGTTATTCGGTTTTGGGACATTTATAACCTCAAAAGGAGTTTTAAAAAAAGTTTCTCTTGTGTGACTAATCCTATTTAATACAGGAAGAGCAGATTTTTTATCAGTAGGAGAGTTTTTAACTAATGCAATTCCTTTATGGTGTAATAATTCTAACCATTTAATTAATCCTTTGTCTGATTTCAAAATTTCTTCGTACTCAATATTTATTGATTTTAAATTTTTTTCAAGAGAATTATTCCACAACTCATATGGAGAAGTATATTTTTTTTTGTTTTTTAAAGTGTAACAGTTTTTTCTTAGCCAATTTGGATCGTAATAACTTATATGTTGACCTTCGCTCCATTCAATCTCAAGTTTTCCATCAGAATTTATATTATATTTTTTTGGATTTATATTTTTAGAAACTTTTAAAATATTGAACATTCTATGTCTGGAGTTCTTATCATGAGCCGTTGGACAGTTATCTCTAAGCCACATAAAATTAAAATTACTTTTTTCACCGTCGCTCCATAAGATATCCAGTCCGGATCCATTTTTAACAATTTTTGAAATAGATACATTCATACAAACATGATTAGTTTATTTAATTAAATTTTCAATTCAATTAATAATTGAATCATTTTTTTCTTTTTGCAACTAATTAAGCTATTCTTTTAAAAATCAAGCTCATATAAGGGTTGTCTTTTCTATTATTTCAAGTTGTAATCGAATTAAGCAATCATATTTAAAATAATGGCACAAATAGAAGTCAAAAATATTTATAAAATATTTGGAAGCAATCCCAAAAAAATTCTTCCTATGGTGCAAGATGGAGCTACTAAAGAAGAAGTTTTAGAAAATACAGGACATACAGTAGGTCTTGACAATGTATCGATTAATGTTGAAGAGGGAGAAACTTTTGTTTGCATGGGACTTTCTGGCTCAGGAAAGTCTACACTTATTCGACATATCAATAGATTGATTGATCCAACCTCAGGAGAAGTTTCCGTTGATGGTACAAATGTTATGAGTTTAGACCAAAAAAAATTAATTGAATTTAGAAGGCACAAAATTAGTATGGTATTTCAACGTTTTGGGTTATTTCCACATAAAACTGTTTTGCAAAATGTTGGTTATGGTCTTGAAATTCAGGGGAAAAAAGAAACAGAAATAAACAAAACAGCAATGGAAAAAATCGAGGCCGTAGGTTTAAATGGTTTCGAAAATCAATATCCCAATCAATTGTCTGGAGGAATGCAACAACGAGTTGGTCTCGCTAGAGCATTAGCCACTAATACTAAAATTATATTAATGGACGAAGCTTTTAGTGCTCTTGACCCACTTATTAGAAGTGATATGCAAAAACAACTTCTTAATTTACAATCTGAACTTAAAAAAACTATATTGTTTATCACCCACGATTTGGACGAATCTTTAAAATTGGGAGATCACATAGGAATATTAAATGCTGGTAAACTAGTTCAAGTAGGTTCACCTATAGATATAATAATGAATCCAGCCGATGATTATGTAGCAGCATTTGTTAAAGATGTTAATCGTGCGAAGGTAATCAAAGCAAAAATAATTATGATTCCGAGACAAAAATTTAAAGGGTCAAAGAACACAAGTATTATTAAAGTCAGTGAAGATTCATTTTTAGATGAGTTTTTACATAAAGTTTGTTGCAGCGCGACTACCGTTGAAGTAGTTGATAAAAGTGGGGATATAAAAGGATATATTACCGACCAAGAATTATCCAAAGCTTTAACCAAAAACCAATTAAATGGTAAAAATAAATCTTAGAAGAGTAAAAAATATTCAAAAAAATGATTTTAAAAACAGACAAAGTAATTAAAGATTATACGGATTACAATGGTCATTTAAACGTAGCTTTTTATGTTAGAATTTTTGATCTTGCAGCTGATGTGATGTTGGACAATTTTAATATGGGAGCTCAATCTGTAAAGAAAGATCAAAAAACAACCTTCGTTGCTGAAATGCATACTATTTATAATCAGGAAGTTAAATTAGGTGAAGAGGTTGAAACACATGTAACCTATGTTGATCATGATAAAAAAAGAATTCATTACCGGCTTTCTATGTTTCATAAAGAAAAAAAATACCTTGCTGCAACAAATGAGGTAATATCTTTATATGTTGATTTAAGTAAGAGAAAAGTTGTTGAATTTGATGGTGATAGATTAATTCTTATGGATGATTTTATAAAAAAAAATTCTTCAAAATTTATTAAAGAAAAATTAATTTTTGAAAATAAATTAAAAAAAAATAATTAGCCTCTCATTTTTCCACCATTTGCATCATATAAAGGTTTACTTGTTACCCGGGCAAGGTAAAGTTTTCCATTAATCTCTACATCTAGAGTAGTATCATGCTTGGATAAATTTACAGGTACATAACCAAGAGCTATACTTTTTTTTACATGATGTGCATATCCCCCTGAAGTTACATAACCAACGCATTTATTATCTTTTAAAATTGCTTCATCGTTAGTGACATCAATATCTTTTGTATCAACAGTCATCGTGACAAGTCTTTTTTCTGGACCCTCTTTTTTTTCTTTTAGGGCAGCATTTTTACCAACAAATTCCTTATTCCAATTAATAAATATGTCCAAGCCTGACTCAGCAGCAGTGAAATCTGGTCTAAAATCAAGAGTCCAAGCTCCCCAATTTTTTTCTAATCTTAAAGCCATCAAAGCTCTAGAACCGTATAGTTTAAGGGACAGGTCTTTGCCATGTAATTCAATTTCCTCAAAAAGCTTTAGTTGAAATTGTGGAGCTACATAAATTTCGTAACCTAACTCGCCTGAAAAAGATATACGATTTAATATTGCAGGAACACCACCAACAAAAGTTTCCTTGGCATCTCTAAATTTAAGCATTTTATCCGAAACATCATCTCTACAAATTTTAGACAACAGTTTTCTTGAATTTGGACCTGAAATAGCTATGCCATGAAAATCATCTGATTTATTTGTATAATGTACATCATTCTTTGGTAAAAATTTTTCAAACCATCTTCGATGCATTTCTTGTGCTGCTCCAGAACCAAAAATAATAAATTTATCTTCATTAAGGCAAGCAACTGTTAAATCGCCATACAATTTTCCTTTAGGAGTTAACATTGGTGTAAGAACTATTCTGCCAGGCTTAGGCATTCTACCAGCCAAAATATAATCAAGAAATTTTCTTGCACCCTTGCCAGTAAATTCATGCTTAGCAAAGTTAGCTATTTCTGTTGCACCTACTGAGTTTCTTACTGCTTTTACTTCTTCTGCTACATAGCTGTGACATCTAGATCTTTTGAAAGTAGGTTCCTCATGTGCATCTTGTGGATTTTTTGCAAACCAAAGAGCAGTTTCTAAACCAAAAGAGTCTCCCATTACCGCACCTCTTGCTACAAAGCGATCGTATAAAGAAGTTGTTTTTTGTTTTCTTCCTTTTGGCAAAGTTTCATTAGGAAAGGTCATAATAAATCTTCTTTCATAATTTTCAGAAGATTTTACTGTTCCATAATCAGGAGATGCATAATTCCCAAAACGTGCAACATCCATAGCCCAAACGTCTATTGAAGGTTCTCCATCAATTATCCATTCAGCAATACATTTTCCAACACCTCCGCCCTGACAAAAACCAGCCATTACACCAACTGCTACCCAGTAGTTTTTTTTACCAGGAACTGGACCAATTAATGGACTTCCGTCTGGACCAAAAGTAAATGGACCATTAACAATATTTTTTATACCTGCTTTTTCCAACGCTGGTATTCTTTTAAATCCTATTGTTAATCTGTCTTGAATATTTTCTAACTTAGGCTCTAGAAGTTCATGTCCAAAATTCATTGGAGTTTCTTTTATTTTCCAAGGGGTAGATTTTTGTTCATAAGTTCCAAGCAACATCCCTTTTCCTTCTTGTCTAAAATATATATTACCTTCAAAATCAGTTCCTATAGGTAACCTTTTATCTTTTCCCATTGCTTCAATTTCAGGTATAGCTTCAGTAATTAAATAATGATGTTCCATCGGCTGAACTGGCAAATTAATTCCAGCTAACTTACCAACTTCTCTTGCCCAAAGACCACCAGCGTTAATAACAATTTCGCTATTTATATTTCCTTTGTCTGTAATTACATCCCAAGTTCCATCTTTTTTTTGCTTAGTATCTTGTACAGCTGTATTAATATAATATTTTCCTCCATAAACTTTTGCTGCTTTTGCAAAAGCATATGTTACGCCTGAAGGATCAACTTCTCCATCGATTGGATCCCATAAAGCTAATAAATATTTTTTAGGATCTATCAAAGGATGTTTTTTTTTAACCTCTTCTAAAGAAATAAATTCTTGATCCAAACCCATGTACCTTGCTTTTGATCTTTCTCTTTTTAAGTAGTCAGCCCAGATTTCGTTGGAAGCTAAATAAAATCCTCCACTTGGCTTAAACCCAGTTGAGTGTCCCGATTCTTTTTCAATTTCTTTATAAAGACCTATTGTGTAGGCCATCATTCTTGAAATATTTGGATCAGATGAAATTACGTGCACATTTCCCGCTGCATGCCAAGATGAACCAGAGGTTAGTTCTTTTCTTTCAAGAAGTATGCAGTCTTTTAGTCCAAATTTTGAAAGGTGGTAAAGTATGGAACAGCCAACAACACCACCACCAATAATTACTACCTTTGCATGCTTATCCATCTTTTAGTATTTTTTACTCATAGAAGTATTGATATCTAAAAAAGACTCATCTTTTCCATGCAACCAGTGCCTACTTATGTCAGGATAATATTTATAGGAAATTGGTTTTTTTCCAAGAGCAACGGACATTTCTCTAACATGATGTGGTTCAGCCCCACAACAAATACCAATAAAATTTATTTTTTTGCTCAAACAATCTTTAGCAAAATCAGCCATTTCAAATCTATTACAGAACAAATTATCTAAAGCTACAGGGAAGGCATTACCGCCTGGAATACAATCACACCCAGGATCAACTTGGTTTAAAAAATTTGGCTGCTCTTCTGTAGTTCTATAAGGCACAGGTAAGCCTGCTACGTGACACGAAACTTTATCTCTTATCTTTGACAAAAGTTTCATAGTCATTTTTGGACCTCTATAGCAATTAAGCCCAACAACATCAGCTCCCAAATTTTCCATGATTTTACATGCATCTTCTGGAGTTTTTCCGCAGCGAGTTAGATCTCCCTTTGGAATTGCAAAATTTGTTACTGCAATTAAACCTTCATCCTTAATTGCCTTTAAAGCAATCTTCATTTCATCAACCCAGTTAATTGTTTCTGCAACTATAAAATCAACACCAGCTTCTTTAGCCCATTGAACTTGCTCTTCATACATTTTTTGGCATTCGACGTATGATTTTTTATCATTTGGATTAAAAATATTTGTATTTGCAACATCACCACACACAAGAAGGTCAAGATCTTTAAACTCATCTTTAGCGTCCTTGGCTATCTGTAACGCATTTTTTTGTAAAGGTTCCAATAATTCTTCTTTACCAATCAAACGTAATTTTTCTCTATGACCATAATAAGTAAATGCTTGAACAACTTCCGATCCAGCTCTTATAAACTCTCTATGTAACTGTCTTAACACATCTGGATTTTCCAATACAACTGTTGGCACAAATCCTCCTGCAGACAAGTATCCTCTTCTTTCCATTGCAAAAAGATATCCTTCTGCACAAAGAACTGGTCTTTCGTTAAGTCTTGTTATTAAATTTTTCTTCATTGCGGAATAAGCTTAACATTTCGATAATGAAGGTAAAGTTTTTTGTACAAAACCTATGGTTGTTTTAACTCTATACTATTGTTAGGATATTTTATGGCACAAAAAGATGTTGGAAATAAAATACCCATTTACAAACTAAAAACCACAGATGAGGTTATGAAATATTATGACGAATGGGGTATTAAAAATAAGTACGATCAAGATATGATTCAGTGGAATTATACTGGCCCCAAAGAAACTGTAGCAACATTAATAAAATATGTTAAAGATAAAAATATTAAAATATTAGACGCAGGGTGTGGCACTGGACTTGTAGGGATTGAATTAAAAAAACATAAATTTTTAAATATAGATGGAATGGATTTATCAAAAAAATTATTAGATTTAGTTCCTAAAGGATATTATCAAAATCTTGATCAAGTAGACTTAAATAAACCAATAAAATCTCAGAATGATACATACGATGCAATAATGTGTGTTGGCACTTTTACTTTCGGTCACGTTAAACCACATGCTCTAGATGAATTTATTAGAATTTCTAAAAATAAAAGTTTAATCTGCTTTACAATTAATGAAGGTATATACGAAGAATACGGTTTCGATAAGAAAATTGAAGAATTAAAAAAAAATAATAAATGGAGTATAAAAGAGTTCTTTAAATCCGATTACATTAAAAGTAAGGATGTTAATGCCTGGTTGTGTTTGGCGGAGGTAACGAAATAATTATTTTAAAAATTTTCTATAAGTAATTATTACTGCAAACACTATAATTAAAGCAGCTATTCCTTGCTCGCCAAGACTGTTTAGCACACCTATTAAGTTCTTTGTAACTTGCGACCCTAAGAAAGCAACGTCTGGGCCAAATAATATTTCAGCAATAACAGAGACACCTAATAAAAGAACACCTAGCTCAATAAATTGTTTTAAATAACTTCTTATTCTTGTAATCCATGCATTCATAATACTCCTTTCACTTATTTAAACTTATCACCCCAGCCCAAAAATTAGGGGCTAGGGTGACTAGGTTTTTAAACGTTAGTTAATAATTATTTAAGAGGGAAAATTAACCAACGAAAAAAAAAATCTACTTATAAAAACCTAATATAATAATAGCCGCTATTAAGCCGACTATTCCTGCATCACCTAGTGACTGAACTAGACCTACTATGTTGTCAGCTATGCCACTTACGAATGGAACATTTCCACCAAGAAGTGATACAACGATACCTAATCCAAGTAGCGAAAT
>MDSW01212991.1_pt1 | contig 14387 bp, 14 predicted proteins | sample 811171 | NCBI WGS metagenome assembly MDSW01 (sample SAMN05326641, study PRJNA326480) | marine metagenome | isolation source: seawater | place: Atlantic Ocean: North West | collected 2012 | reverse complement strand
TTAAAAACAAATATTTTTGTAGAAAAACCATTGGGTTTAAATTTAATCGAGTCAAAAAAAATATTAAAATTGTTTAAAAATAGAAAATATAGAAAAATGAAATTTTTTGTTGGATATAATAGAAGATTTTTAGGTAGCGTTTTAAAATTAAAAAAAATTATTTCAAATCAATCCTCAATTAGATATATAGAGATTAAAGATCAACAAGATACAAATAAAGCAAAATCTTTAGGTCATGATCAATTAACTATTAAAAATTGGATGTTTGCAAATTCAATTCATACAATTGATTTTTTCGTTTTTTTACTGAGAGGCAAATTAAAAATTTTTAATAAAAAAAAATACAATTTAAAAATTCTTACATTATTACATGTAATATTGTTTCTTCTTATGGCGATTTTGGAAGTTATATAGGATATTGGAATATACCCTCAAACTGGTCAGTTTCTCTTATAAATGATCAAAATATTCTCAATTTAAGTCCTCTAGAGGAAATTAATGTGAAAAAAAAACATAAAAATATTAAATTTAAGAATTTTGTAATAGATAAAAAATTTAAACCTGGTTTCTATAATCAATTTAAAGAAATTGACAATGCGTTGAATAATAAAAAAAATTATGCAGTAACAATTTTTGATGCTATAAAAAGTGTTCAAATCATAGACAAAATATATGAAAAATCTAAATAATAAAAAAATATTTGTTACTGGTGGGACAGGATCATTCGGGAGAGCATTTGTTAGCATGACTTTAAAAAAATGCAAACCTAAGAAAATAATAATTTATTCCAGAGATGAATCGAAACAGTGGGACATGCAGCAAGAATATAAAAATTCGAAAAAGATTGAATTTATAATTGGTGATATTCGCGATTATACAAATTTAAATAATTCAATGAAAGGAGCTGATTATGTTGTTCATGCGGCAGCAACAAAAATAGTTCCAACGGCAGAAACAAATCCTTTTGAATGTATTAAAACAAATATTAATGGATCAATGAATATAATAAATGCATCTATTAATAATAATGTTAAAAGAGTAGTTGCCTTGTCAACAGATAAAGCTTGCAATCCAATAAATTTATATGGCGCCACAAAGTTAGCTGCTGATAAATTGTTTATATCAGGAAATCTTAAGAGCAGTAAAGAAAGTACTAAATTTTCTATCGTTAGATATGGAAATGTTATTGGATCCAGAGGATCCGTAATTCCTTATTTTAGATCGGTGGTTAACAAATATCCAAAGGTTCCAATTACAGATTTAAGAATGACTAGATTTATTATTAGCTTAAATGAATGTGTTCAATTTGTATGGATGGCATTTGAGAAAATGTATGGTGGTGAAATATTTGTTAAAAAAATTCCTTCAATTAAAATTTTAGATATTGCAAATGCAGTAAGTAGAAAACAAAATAATTATAAATTAATTGGAATTAGATCAGGGGAAAAACTTCATGAAGAAATGATAAGTATTGAAGATGCTTATCAAACATATGAATTTAAAGATTTTTACAAAATTATTCCGTCGATTTTAGATAAAAAAATTTTAACTTTAATGTGTAGAAATGGAAAAAAAGTTAAAAAAGATTTTTCATATAAATCAAACATCAATAAAAATTGGATGACAAGTTTAGATTTAAAAAATTGGCTAAATAAATATCCCAATTATTTTTAATGACTAATGTTTTGATTGTTGGGTTTGGAAATATTGGATTAAGACATTGTGAGTCTCTGATTAAATTTAATAAAATTAAAAAAATATTTATTTACGATATAAATTATAAAAAACTCCAAAGTTTTAAAAAAGGAATAAATAGTAAAAATAAAAATAAAATTGTAATTTTAAAAGATCTTAATAAAAATAAAGAAAATTTTTTTCTGTCTATAATTTCAACGAATTCTAATGTTAGATTTAATGTATTTAAAAAAATAGTAAATACTTTTAATATTAAGTATTTTATTTTTGAAAAAATAGTTTTTCAAAAACCAAATGAATTTGACCTAGCGAAAGAAATAATTAAAATAAAAAAATTGAAATGTTGGATAAATTGTCCAAGAAGAACTTGGTCCATATTTAAAAGTTTAAAAAAAAATATTATTAAAAATAAAAAAACTTCAATATCTATAAGCGGAAAAAGATGGGGTATTTTGTCTAATTCAATACATTTTGTGGATCTCTTTATATATCTTACCGGAAGAAAAAATTTAAAATTTGAATTAAATAATTTAAACAAAAAATTTTATGAGACGAAAAGAAAAGGTTTTTTTGAAACTTCTGGTGTAATTAAAGTAACAAATAATTTTAATGATAAATTAATATTAAGAGATGATTATCGACTTGATAAAAATAAGTTTATTTTTAAATTTTATCAAAAAAATAAATATTTTTATTATGATCAAAATGATATTAGAAATAAATTTAAAGCACCATACCAAAGTTCTGAGACGATAAAACATGTAAAAAATATTTTAAGAAATGGTTCTTGTAACTTACCTTCATACTTAAGAACTTATAAAATTCATAAATTGTTTTCTGAAAGTATTTATGAATTTCAAAAAGAAAATAAAAAAAAATTTTATTTACTTAATAAATTCTTTCATAACAATAGAGTGATCAAGTCTTCTTAATACGTATTCTTTAGGATAAAGTTTCTTATAACTTTTCATGTTTGAAAGAAAACCACATTTTATTTTAAGCTTATTTATTATTTTTAGAGTGTCTTTATTAAATGACCCATTCGGGTAAGATATAGATATAGGCTCTTTATTGAGAACTTTTTTTAAATGTATAAAGTTTTTCTTTAAGTTCATCTAATTGTTTAACATAATTTAGTTCAGATAATTTATAAGGGTGATTGTATGCATGCATTCCAATCATATGTCCGGCATTTGACAGTTTTTTTAAGTGTGAATTTTTTAACCATAAGTTTTTAGATAATTTTTTTTTATTTGTTTTTTTCTCAGTCATCATTTTATTTAAAATATTATTATATTGGATTTGAGTTAAAACATGATCTCGTAAAAATCTAAATTCAATATCCTTATCTGAATAAATTGGATAAAATTTTTTCATGAATTTAAAGAAAATTTTATATTTTTTAATTTTTTTTAATATAAAGTTTTTATCTGTATGATTAGAAAAATTGAAAAAAAATTCGTCAAAATTTTTATAGTATATTGACCTAAATTTTCTATGAATTTCAAAGTTGTCTATTTCACCATTAAATACTGAAGAATAAATAAACCAAAATGCTTTTAAATTATATTTATTTAGTATTTTCAAAGCTACGTCATACTGACTTAAAAGAGCATCATCAAAAGTCAGACAAATATCTTTTTTTTTTAGTTTTTTTTTTTCTACCTTTAAAATCCACTCTTCAGGTGTTAGAATAGTAAAATTTTTTTTTAAGAATTTAATAATATTTTCAAATTGATTTTTATCAATTGATCCTTGACCAAATTTTTTAATTTTTCTTGAATGGAAATGATGAAACATCACTCCAAAAGGCATTGATGATAGTTTTTTTATATTTTTTTTATATGTAACTCTCAAGTTTGCTATCTCGGACAGTGTCTAACGTTGCACAATGAATACCACCACCTTGCGTATACATATGCCTCAAATTAACTGTTATCACATTTAATTTATACGTTTCAAGTAATTCAATCATTTTTGTTTGTCTTTGATCAACTAGCACCGTATTTTGATCAAGTGAAAGTAGGTTCATACCCACCCAAGGAGAACTCATATAACCTAAATTAGTTTTAAAACCTAACTCTGTGAGTTCTTTAGCAATTTCGTCTCTTACTTCATTTTGAAATTTTAACTCATTTTCAGAAGTTGGAGCTACATCATCAAACCAAATTTTATCCCATTTCTCAAATATTTTTGGTAGATTTTTTGGGTTAGCTCTTTTACTATTTAAAAGAACCAATCCTGGTCTTAAACATAAAACTGTAGAGTCTAAATGACTAGCTCTATATAGACTATCTGTAACATGTACTTTATAATCATTACCTAAAACACTTTGAAGCCACTTGGCACCTTTATAATTTCCAGATGATGATACCAAATAAAGTAAATCTTTTCCCATTCTTACAGTATTAGCTGCTTCAAATAATATTTCGTCTTCTTTTAATTTATGAAGTTTCTCTAATCTACCACCTGTTAATTCTTTATGTTTAATATCTTCTTCAGTAAGTACTCTTTTTTCTTCGTCTCTAAAATATGGTAAAACTGGGTCTGTAGACAATTTGGGTTTAGGTCCTGCAATCCATTTAAAACCATTCTCAAAATATTTTTCATACCAAATTTCATAAAGTGCTGTGGTCTCAAAATACCTACTAATATTATGCGAAGGGCTTTCTATTACGTTATTTCCAACAACTAAATTTAAGTCTCTAACGTTGTATATATTATTTCCTGATGAACTCCAGAAAGGTGAAGAATATATCTTTGAAATGTCATGAACTTTTGGCCGATAAACAGTAGCGCCAAATTCTTTTAGCTTAGAAGATAAATTTTCTAAATCTTCGTTTATTTCATCCACAAACCATTTCGGTGAAGCTTTTTTGCATAACTCGTAAGCTTTTAATAATATTTTTTCAGAGATTTTTTTTTCTGAATGCCATTCTATTGTTGCTCCTAAACCTTCACCAGAGCCTACAATAATTTCTCTTAATTTATCCCACTCATTATGGCTGTTTATTTTTCCAGGTATATAATCAGTCATATAAAAAAATTATTTTTTATAACCTATAAAATCTATATGTCTAATACCTTGGGCACCTCTAAATAATTCTCTACATTTAGAAATATACTTTTTAGATTTATATAAATCTTTTGTATCTAAAACAGATAAAAAACCATTAACCTCTTTACAAAATGTGCTTGTACGATTTTTTAAATATTTTTCAAAATTCATAGACTTTAAAGTTTTATTATAATTAATTACTTTTTTTGATAAAACATTAAGTGATTTTTTTTGAATATCCTCTAAATTATAATCATCAATGTAATCAACCATATCATCTTGATGTTTTGCCAGTTTTTCAATTCCTTTAAATACTTTTGGAATTTCAATTTTATCCATTTTGTTTTGTATCAACCAATAAGACTCTATAAATGAAGTAAGTTGCATAAATTTTTCAATATCAAACATTGGACGGTGATGTAAAGAGTCACCAAAAACTGATGGCATTATATTTGGATATGAAGAATATATTTTAATTTTATTTTTTTTAAACCAAGTTAAAACCTCTTTTATTGATGGATTTGTTAATCTTGGAACAACCCATTTATCAAAAATAATACATCTTCTTGTTCTATTTGCAAATTTTTGAGATCGATCTAGATCTTCTTTAAATAAAACTTCAGCAACCTTAACCATGTCATCCCAGTTGTCTGCAAAATTAAAAATCGCAAGTCTTTGTAACATATTTTGAAAGTTTCCACTTTTATTACCATCTCCGTAAATTAAATATCCACCAGGTTTAACAAGAGATGCTAATTTTTTAAAAGCTCTTTCTGGATCATTAGTATGTGCAAACACACCTCTGCTGTGAGCAATATCATATTTCTTACTTGTTTTAAAATCATAGATTGATTTATTTATAAACTTATTTTGATTAAATTTTTTGGAATATTTTTTGAAAATATTTTTTGAAATTTTAAATGCATTTGGGTTCATTTCAACTAGTGTACATTTGGCACCCCAGTTATCAAAATAAACAGTGTTTTCTCCTGTTCCTGATCCAAGATCAATTAAATTTTTTCCGCTGAACATATTTTTAGGAAATTTCATCAAATCATGATAGTGAAACTCCATAACATTTTTCCAATGATTAAATTCTTTTTTAGATTTATCAGAGTAATAAATAGACGGTATTTCTTCTTGAAAAGCTTTAAGAACACCAGCTTGAATATTTTTGAATTTATTTGCCATAATGTAATAGTTTTGGTTGATTTTAATATTAAAAAATTACCTTATACATAACAAATTCCCTAATACAAGTTATTTAATAAAATTAAAATTTATAGGTTTGTTAATATAAATTAACATTATCTGGTTATTAGTCTAAAAATAAGCTGTAATCATGAAAAATTTTTTTTTGACAGGTGTCTCAGGTTTACTTGGCTTAAACTTTTTTTTAAATTTAAAAAATAATTATCGTATTTATTCACTAATTCATAAAAAAAAAATTTCTGGTATCAAAAATATAAAATTAAAATTACAGCATTCAAATAAGATTAAAAAATTTCTCTTAAAAAAAAAAATTAATTATTTTATTCACACAGCTGCAATCACAAACATTGAGAATTGTGAGAAAAACAAAAAAAAAGCAAATGATACCAATGTGAAATTAACATTAAAACTATCTAAGATTTGTGATCAAATTGGTATTAAATTTATATTTGTTTCATCCGATCATTTATTTGATGGAAAAAAAAAATTTTATAATGAAAATGATTTTACTTGTCCTTTGAATTATTATGCGAAAACTAAAGTGGAAGCAGAAAAAAAACTTTTAAAACATAATCCTTCATGCCTCATAATTAGAACAAATTTTTTTGGTTTTGGACCAAATTATAGAAAATCATTTAGTGATTGGATAATTGATTCTCTTAAAAATAATCATAAAATTCACGTATTTAAAGACGTTTATTTTACGCCTGTAAGCATTGATTTTTTAATTAAATCATTAGTTAAAATTATAGATAAAAATATTTCAGGAATAATTAATATTTCGTCAGATAAAAAGATATCAAAATATGATTTTGCATTAAAGTTGGCTAAAAAATTCAAACTAAATCATAAATTGATCATTCCATCTTTCTTTAGTGAAATAAAAAAAAAGAATAATTTAGTAAACAGACCTAAAAACATGTCTTTAAATAATAAAAAACTAAAAAGTACTTTAAATTTAAAACATATTGATATTGATAATATGATAAACTCACTATATTTATCAAGAAAATCGAAAACCGTATTGTCAATAAAAAAAATTAAATGAAAAAAAAAATAATTCTAATTGGATCTGGAGGTCATGCACTTTCTTGTATTGATGTAATTGAGGCAACCAAAAAATATGTAATATGTGGTTTAGTTTCTGATGACAAAAAACCTGGGACTAAAATTCTAAATTATCCGATATTAGTTGGTTTAAATAATGTTGAAAAAGTTTTAAAAATTACAAAAAATTTAATATTAGCATTTGGAAGCATATATGATTGTGAAAAGAGGTCAAAAATTTTTAATAAACTAAAAAAAAAAGGATTTGTATTTCAGTCTGTGGTTTCCCCAAATTCTTACGTGTCTAAAAATTCAAAAATAGGACCTGGCACTATTGTAATGCATGGATCAATTATAAATTCAGGTGTTGAAATAGGAGAAAATTGCATAATTAATTCTAATTCTTTAATTGAACATGATTGTATACTGTCGTCTAATTGCCATGTATCTACTAGCGCAACTTTAAATGGTGGAGTAATAGTAGGAAAAGATAGCTTCATCGGAAGTAGATCTGTAATAAAAGAAGGTTGTATATTGAAATCCAATTCTTTTGTTAAGATGGGCCAAGTTGTTAAAAGCAATTTATAATTAATAATATGATTACAAAATTACTAAATTCGAAAAAAAACAATTATTTATGTACTTTGGCAATAGGACATAAATATTTGAATAATTTTAAAAAATATTCTTATAAACATTTTTATAACTACTGCAGAAAAAATGATATAGGTATTATAATTATTACTAAAAATTTAGTTGATAAATCCTCTTCTGACTGGAAAAGGCCTGAATGGCAAAAATTGATTGCACCCCAAATAATTAAAAATAAATATAAGGATGTAAAAAATATCTGTATGATTGACACTGATATTTTAATAAATGAAAATTCACCTAATATTTTTCAATTCCATAAAAAAAATTCCATAAGTGTAGTCTCTGTAAGGTATAAAATGCCTTATAAGTGGGAAGTGGTCACAAAAAAAATTTCTTTTTTAAGAAACAAATTTTATGATAAAAACTATCCACTAGATTCAGCACTACATATATCGCTTAAAGACTTATATAAATTTCATAATTTTAAACCGCAGAAAGATGAATTTTGCGCAGGAGTCTATGTTATTTCAGAAAACTATTTTAAGCAGTTTTATGATTTTTATTTTCAATTTGATAACAATATAAAATCTATAACTGATGGAGGAGAACAGACTCATTTTAATTACTTTATACAAAGCAATTTTAAAATAAATCTACTAGACTATAAATTTCAAGCTTTATGGATTTATGAAATGTCAAATTATTTTCCATTTCTTTATTCAAAAAAATATAAAAAAAACAAAAAATTAATTGCAAATTGTATTGCTACATCGTTAATGAATAATTACTTTTTACATTTTGCTGGAAGTTGGCATGAAGCTAAAATGTGGAAAAATAGAAATTTGAATGATCTATTTGATAGAAAATATCTAAAAAATTTTGAAAATTTTAAAAAGAAAAAGCTAAAAGGTAAACCTTTAGGGAAAATCACTCCCTAAAGTAATTTAAATGCTGTTTTATAATAGTTTATTATATTCAATTTCGTTATCATTAATAATTATATTTGTAAATTTTGTTATATTTTATTTTTACAGCACAACGCGTAAAATCGAAAAAAATATTTCAAATGCGATTTTTTTTATCAGCTTGATATTTACTATTTTTTATCTTTCAAATGATATTTTATCTTTACTTAAAATATCACCAGGTTCAGATGCAATTAGTTATTATTTTAATGCAGAGGAAAAAATAAAATATGAAAAAATTCCTTTTATACCAGGTCATAATTTTTTTCTTTATTTAGTATATATTTTGAAGAAACTAAGTTTTGATTTTGTTTCTACCAATTTTCTATTTGGACTCTTTAGCTCAATTTCTTCGTTAATTTTTTACGATTGTATATCTAAATATTTTACTAATAAGTATGATAATTATATTATTTTATTTTTTATATTTTTACCTTCTTATAATTTTTGGAGTTCAGGAATTTCAAAAGATACTATCACTATATTTTTATTTTCAGTTTTTATTCTCTCTTTTATAAAAAATAATTTAAAATATTTTTTGATATCATTAGTAATTTTAAGTTTTATTAGATTGCATTTTGCATACTTAGTAATTTTAAGTTTTTTATTTACTTCAATAATATCGTTATTACTTTTTAAGTTTTTTAAAAACGGATTTATGTTTTTTGGTAATAAAATAAATTTTGCAAACATGATAAATTTATCAGTGAGTTTAATTTTTTTGAGTTTATTTATTTTTTATTTTTTTTACCCAGATCAATTATTTAGGATTAAAGAGACTATAGATCATTTTCAGAGCATGTATCCAGGTGAGAATTTTATAAAATCAACTAATTTTTTCATGAGAGCCTTGGAATATCTATTCCGCCCATTTTTATGGGAAGAAGGAAGTTTATTTTTAAATTTTATTAAAATTGAAAATCTATTTTTGTTAATTTTATTATTATTTCTATTCTATAATTTTGGGAGAATATTTGTAAGATTTAAAAAAGTTTTTTTTAATAGATTTGATTTAAAAATATTTATTTTAATAAGTTTTATTTTTATAGCTATTTTCCAAATATTATTAACTTCCAATTATGGTATAGCCTTAAGACAGAAATGGAGTTTTATTCCTGGTATAGTTTTTTTGCTTTATTATTTAAAATTTTTTTTGAAAAAAAATATTACAGAAAAATAAAATAAGAAAGTTAATGAAGAAAAATAAAAAACAAAAGTAATAAAAATAAACAAACCTGATAAATTCAAATTTGTTATTTTTGTTGATATTAAAAAATTAATTTTTTTTTGATAATTTTCTTTTATTTTTTTTTCAAAAATTAAAACACTTTTGTTTATTTTTTCTAAGTAATTATCACAGTTATTATTTATAGATGAAGTAATGACATTAAATTTACCAATTCTAACGAAATTATCTAAATCTTTTCCAAGTGTGTCTATTTCGTTAATAATACTTGACTGAATAGAGTTACCAACTTCATTTAAATTAATTTTTTCGGAATTAAATTTGATTAAATTTACACATATTTGTTTAAAATTTTCTTTAGTATAATAAACAGTTAATAACGAAAATATAAAAGCCAAAGATCCAAAAAAAAATAAAAGTTTTATTTTCAAAGTTATAGCTTCCTTAATTGTTTATAGATGTTAATGATGTATATTTAAACATATGAAAAATCAAAATAAAAAAAATATTTACGTTGTAGGTGGCTCTGGTTTGTTGGGAAAATCAATAATTAATGCCCTAGATAATAAAGAAAATAATATAATCAATTTAGATATTAAAAAGTTTGGTAATAATTTTTCTTTTTTTGATTGTACTAAACTTAAAAGTTTAAAAAAAAATATTAATACTCAATTCCTTAAGCATGGATTTCCAAATATATTAATTAATTGTTCTTATCCAATTGTTGGAAATTGGAGTAAAAATAATTTTGAAAATCTAAATTTACAAAATACAAAGTCTAACATAGAAGCTCATCTTTTAAGCTATACAATTATTGCAAATGAGTTTGCAAAAAAAATGGTTTCAAAAAACATAAAAGGTAAAATTATTTTATTAAGCTCTATTTATGGTTTTTTAGCTCAAAACTCTAATAATTATAAAAAAACAAATATGCGAGAGAATGTAACGTATACTCTTATCAAATCAGGCATCATTGGTTTAATTAAGCAAATGGCTTTTTTTTATGGAAAAAGAGGTTTAGAAGTAAATAGTGTAAGTCCTGGAGCGGTTTTGGGTCATGTTAAAGGAAGTAATAAAAAACAAAATAAAAAATTTATTTCACAATATTCAAATAACACAGCTTTAAAAAGATTAGCAAAACCTGAAGAAGTTGCAAACTTAATAAAATTTTTGTCTTCAAATGAATGCTCTTACATTACAGGACAAAACATTATTATTGATGGTGGCTATTCATCTATTTAAATAAAAAAAGAAAGATTATATGTGCGGTATAGCAGGATTATTTGATAGAGAAGTTAAAAATAAGAGTATTATAAAAAAAATCACAGATAAAATAATTCACAGAGGTCCTGACGAATCTGGATTTTATTCAAATCAAAAAGGATTTTATTTAGGTATGAGAAGGTTGTCTATAATTGATTTAAAAAATGGCTCTCAACCTGTGGAAACTAAAAATATTGTTTTAATATTTAATGGAGAAATATTTAATTTTATCGAACTAAAGAATAAATATTTGCCTGAGGAGAAAAATATAAAATCAGATACAATTATTTTGACAAAATTAATAGATAAAATAGGTTTTAAAATTCTTAATGATCTAAAAGGTTTTTTTTCAATAGCAGTCTATCACAAAAAAAAACAGAAAATTTTTCTGATTAGAGATAGATTTGGAATTAAACCACTTTATTATTTTTATAATAAATCAAAATTTTATTTTTGTTCAGAAATTCAACCCTTAAGAAATACACTTCATATTCACAAAAATGATCTTAATATTGATCAAGTAAATAATTATTTTGTACTTGGCTATATTTTTGGTGAAAATCGTATTTATTCAAATGTTAAAATGTTAAAAGCTGGTACAATTTTAGAATTTGATCTAAAAACAAAGAGTACTAAATTAACCTCTTGGTTCGACATTAAGACACTGTCCGATATATATATTTCTGATAACAAAAAACTAGTTGCTAAAGTATATGAAAATATTGCAGATGCATTGAGATATTGGGCAAGATCAGATGTAGAAAAAGTTTTTGCATTATCAGGGGGTTTAGATTCATCAATTTTAGCCTCAATTTATTCTAAAGAGTTTGAAAAAGTAAATACGATAAGTTTCGTATATTCAGACTTAAGTAAATATAAAAGATTTAGCGAGACAGAAAATATTAAGGCAATAACCAGTAAAATCAAATCAAATCATGAGGATTATTATTGGTCAAACAAAGATTTTTGCTCAGATTTAGACTCAATTGTTAAATCTATAGAAGAACCCCAAGGAAACAGCTTATTACCATGGTTTTTATATAAAAAGATTAAAAAAAATTTTAAAGTTTGTATCACAGGTAATGGAGGAGATGAGTTATTTGGTAATTACAATAGACCATTAAATTATTTAAATAAAAGTTTAAAACCTTATGATTTTGAAAATTTTAAAAATAATTATTTTTATAAAAACTATTATTTCTTCAATCGTGATTTGCAAAAAAAATATCTTAAAAATTATACAAAAGATGTTTCAACTTTATTTTATAAAATTTTAAATAAAAAAAAGCCAAAATTAGATGTTAAAAGAAACTTATCAATATTGGATTACCAAACCCAATTTCAAGATGATATGCTTTTTTTAGAGGATAAATTGTCAATGAGAAATTCTGTTGAAACTAGAACTCCATACCTAGATCACGATCTATTTAAATTTATATACTCCCTTAAGTTACAAAGAATAAATAAAAATGAGTATAAACACCTTTTAAAAAAAGTAGGTTATCAATTACTCCCAAAAAGTATTATAGATTCAAAGAAGAAAGGTTTTTCTATGCCTCTTAGTTTAATAATGAGAAATGATTTAAAAAATAAAATCACACACTATTTGTCAAAAAAAAATTTAAAAACAGTTGGGTATATTAATCCGGATTATTTTGATGATTTTGTAATGCCCATGCTTAAAGGGGAAAATACAAATTTACAAAATGTTTGGAATGTTTTTTTATTTCATCTCTGGTATGATTTAAATTAAATGAAAACAAAATTAATTGCAGAAGTCGGAGTTAATCATAATGGCAATATAAATATAGCAAAAAAAATTATACGATCTGCAAAAAAAATTGGAGTAAATATTATAAAATTTCAATTTTATACAACTGAAAAACTTATTCTTCCAAATACTCCAATGGCAGAATATCAAACAAAAAACTATCAAAATAAAAAAATTGTAGATCAATATAAGCTTTTAAAAAAGTATGAATTTAATCTGAAACAACACATAAGCTTATCAAAATACTGTAGAAAACTTGGAATGGAGTATTGCTGCAGTTTTTTTCATGAGGATGATGTTAAGTATTCAAAATTACTAGGCTTAAAAAGAATAAAGATACCCTCTGGAGAATTAAATAATTTTTTACTTCTAAAACAAATTTCTAAATTAAATAAAAAAATTATATTATCTACAGGTATGTCTAATTTTAAAGACTTAAATAAATCTTTAGATTTTTTAATAAAAAATGGACAAGATAAAAAAAAAATCACAGTTTTACACTGTTGTTCAGCATACCCAACATTGCCAAAAGATCTTAATTTAAATTCAATAGAATATTTAAAAAAAAAACTGAATAAAATATCAGTTGGATTTTCAGATCATTCAAATAGTATTTTTACTCCAATGATGGCTGTACTTAAAGGTGCAGATATAATTGAAAAACATATAACCCTCTCAAATAAATCTAAAGGCCCGGATCATTTAGCAAGTTTAAATATTACAGATTTTAGTAAAATGATTGATTTAATTAAAATTGCTGAAATTTCAATTGGTAGTTTACAAAAAAAAATTAATATTTCAGAAAAGAAAAATATTTTTTTTGTTAAAAAATCTTTAGTTGCAAAAAGGGATATTAAAAAAGGTGAAAAGTTTGACTATAATAATTTAACTGCTATGAGACCATTAAAGGGAAAGTCAGTAGATAAATTAAAAAATTTTTTAGGAAAAAAATCAAAAAAAAACTATAGAAAAAACCAAATAATATGAGGAAAATTAAAGTAGCTGTAGTTACAGGAAGTAGAGCAGACTATGGATTGCTTTCCAATTTTTTAATGGAAGCAAAAAAAGAATTTAAATTGAGTTTAATTGTAACTGGCGCTCATTTAAATTATGGTTTTGGGAATTCATTAAATGAAATTAAGAAAGATAAGATAAAAATATCAAAGAAAATAAACTTAAATATACAAGATAAAAAGGGCGCTGTAGCTAATTCAATAAGTTTGGGAATAAAAAAATTTAATAAATACTTTGAGAAAAATTACTTTGACTACGTAATTTTACTGGGTGACAGATATGAAATTTTATCCTGTGCAATTGCAGCAATGGTAATTCGATACCCAATAATTCATTTACATGGAGGTGAAACAACAACGAATTCCTTTGATGAGTATTTTAGACATTCTATTTCTATATTTTCACAATATCATTTTGTTGCTGCAGAGAAGTATTTTAAAAGAGTTATGCAGCTAGGAAAAAACCCAAAAACTATTTTCAAGGTCGGTGGGTTAGGTGTTGCAAATATTAAAAGAATTAAATTTCAAAAAAAAAATGATATTGAACAAAAATTAAAAATAAAATTTAAAGACAAAAATATTT
>MDSW01159508.1_pt1 | contig 14387 bp, 12 predicted proteins | sample 811171 | NCBI WGS metagenome assembly MDSW01 (sample SAMN05326641, study PRJNA326480) | marine metagenome | isolation source: seawater | place: Atlantic Ocean: North West | collected 2012 | reverse complement strand
GGCGGCAGGTAATCGAAGGTGCGTCGCAGCGGCACCGGCAACGCCACCTGGACAATGGTGTGGGATCCGGGCTTGCTCATGGGTCAATCGGGGAACGGCTCTGGCGCAAAACAGCGCTACAGGGTAATGCTTCGCTTGCCAATTTGCCACACTTTGGTATGATTCGCGCCCCGGCTGGCTTTGCGGCCCGGCGGAACTCCCTAACCAGTACGCGGTGCCCGGCACGGGATCGGGTGGCGGCGTGCACGAAAGAGCAGGTAATCTACCATGAAACAAGGCATTCACCCGGAATACCAGGCCATCAAGGCCAAATGCAGCTGTGGCAACGTGATTGAAACCCGTTCCACCCTGAAGGAAGACATTCAGCTGGATGTCTGCTCCGCCTGCCACCCATTCTACACCGGCCAGCAGAAGGTGGTGGACACCGGTGGCCGTATCGACAAGTTCAAGAAGCGTTTCGGTTCAGTGCGGCGCAGCAAGTAATGCCGCTGCGCCCCATGCCGATGCTGAAAAAGGCTCCCCCGGGGGCCTTTTTTATTGCCTGGCTGTTGCTGCTGGGCGACGCCTGGGCGTTGTGTCCGCCGGCAGCCGAATCATCGCTGCAGCGGGTGACAGTGGCGGCGGTGGTGGATGGCGACACCCTGCGGCTGGCGGATGGTCGCCGGGTGCGCCTGGTGGGCATCAACACCCCGGAGCTGGGTCACAACGGGCAACCTACCCAGGCCCTGGCGCAACAGGCGCAACAGCAGTTGCGGGCGGCGCTGGATGAAGCCGGGGTGCGGCTGCAGACCGGCAAAGACCCGGAAGACCGCTATGGCCGGGTGCTGGGCCATCTGTTTACCGCGGCCGGCGACAACATCACCGCCCGCCTGTTGCAACAGGGGGCCGGGTTCCAGGTGGCAATCCCCCCCAATCTCGACTATCTGGAATGCTATCGCCAGGCCCAGGACCAGGCCCGGGGTCGGCGCTTGGGGGTCTGGGGACACCCGGATTATCAGCCGCTGGCGGCCACCGATCCGGCCCTCAGTGGGGGCTTCGCCCATATCCGGGGCGAGGTGGAAACGGTGGAACTCACCGGCAAAGCCATCTATGTTGAATTAAAAGGGGCGCTCAGTCTGAAACTGGAGCAACGGGTGGCACGGTATTTCGAGCCGCAACTGCTGGACCGTCTGGTGGCGGTTTCCCGGGCGGCACCGGGGGCTACCGGTATCCGGGTGGTGGCCTGGGGCTGGGTTTCCGATCGGCTGACCTGGCGCGGCAAAACCCCCGAACTGGTGCGTCAGGGCCGGCGCAAACGCTTTCAAATGAAGGTGACCCATCCCGCCATGTGGCGGATTGACGTCTGGCAGCGGCCCTGAATTTGTCGCCTGCGGTGATGGCATTAGTCGCCGTGACCCACCGGACCCTTGACAGCGGATTCTTTTATTGAGCGCTGAGGGTGATTTCGCTATGCTACTCCACCCTCTCCCGGCCCCGTAGGGGCCAGTTCCGGTGGCATGCCGGCCGGAGAATAACAACAGGTTTCGCCAACCCAGAAACGGGAAGCAGAGTTCTATGTCCGACTTCAAACAAGCTGCGCTGGATTACCATGCCAAACCGCGCCCCGGTAAAACCAGCGTGGAGCTCACCAAGCCCACGGAAACCGCCCGTGATCTGGCTCTGGCCTACAGCCCGGGGGTGGCGGAACCGGTGCGTGAGATCGCCCGGGATCCGGAGCTGGCCTACCAGTACACCAACAAGGGCAATCTGGTGGCGGTGATCAGTGATGGCACGGCGATTCTGGGTTTGGGTAATCTGGGGGGCCTGGCCAGTAAGCCGGTGATGGAAGGCAAAGGGGTGCTGTTCAAGCGCTTTGCCGGCATTGACGTGTTTGATATTGAAGTGGACGCGGAGAATCCCCAGGCTTTTATCGATACCGTGAAGCGGATCTCCCCCACCTTCGGCGGCATCAACCTGGAAGATATCAAGGCACCGGAGTGCTTCGAAATCGAGCGGGTGCTGGTGGAGCAGTGCGACATTCCCATCTTTCACGATGATCAGCATGGCACCGCTATTATCGCCGCCGCCGGCCTGGTGAACGCCCTGGAACTGCAGGAAAAGAAGATCGAGGACATTTCCATCGTCTGCATCGGCGCCGGCGCTGCCGGGGTGGCCACCCTGAAACTGATCATGGAAATGGGCGCCAAAAAAGAGAACATCTACGTGCTGGACCGCAATGGGGTGATCCACTCCGAGCGCACCGATCTGAACCAGTACAAGGCGGCCTTCGCCCACGAAACCCACAAGCGCACCCTGGAAGATGCGCTGGAAGGGGCGGACGTTTTCATCGGGGTGTCCAGTGCCAATCTGCTGACCCCGGCCATGCTGAATCTGATGGCACCCAACCCGGTGGTATTCGCCCTGGCCAACCCGGATCCGGAGATCCGGCCGGAGGTGGCCTATGAAACCCGGGACGATGTGATCGTTGCCACCGGTCGTAGCGATTATCCCAATCAGGTGAACAATGTGCTGGGCTTCCCCTACATTTTCCGCGGTGCCCTGGATGTGCGGGCGACGGAAATCAACGAGGAAATGAAAATTGCCGCAGTGCATGCCATCAGTCAACTGACCAAGGAGCCGGTGCCCCAGGTGGTGCGGGATGCTTACGACGGGGTGGAATTGGAGTTTGGCCGCGATTACATTATCCCCAAGCCCATGGATCCCCGGTTGTTGGGGGCCGTATCCTCAGCGGTGGCGCAGGCGGCGGTGGATAGCGGTGTGGCCACCCGACCCTATCCCGAACATTATCCGTTGGCCACGGTGGACGATATTCGCCACGCCTGAGCCTGGGAGCCGGTTTTGCCGGGCACTGAAAAAGCCGCTGTGAGCGGCTTTTTTGTTGTCTGCGGCGCGGAATGAGAGTGGGGGGCGGCCCGGGTCGGCGGTATTTCAGGTCAGCGGGTGCCGTACACCACCATGGTTTTGCCTTTCACCTGAATCAGTTTCTGCTCTTCCAGATTCTTCAGCACCCGGCCCACCATTTCCCGGGAGCAGCCGACGATGCGGCCGATTTCCTGGCGGGTGATTTTAATCTGCATGCCGTCGGGGTGGGTCATGGCTTCCGGTTGCTTGCACAGATCGATCAGGGTACGGGCCACCCGCCCGGTCACATCCAGAAATGCCAGGTCCCCGACTTTGCGGGTGGTGGCCCGCAGCCGGCCGGCGATCTGGGCGCTCACCGCAAACAAAATGTCCGCGTCCTCTTTCGCCAGTTGCTTGAACTTGCTGTAGCTGATCTCCGCCACCTCACATTCGGTTTTGGCCCGGATCCAGGCGCTGCGCCCGGCGGCCTCATCGAACAGGCCCATTTCCCCGAAAAAATCGCCTTCATTCAGGTAGGCCATGATCATTTCGCGGCCATCGTCATCCTCAATCACCACCATCACTGTGCCTTTGATGATGTAATACAGCGCATCGGAGTCGTCACCGGCGTAGATCAACGTGCTCTTGGCGGGATACTTGCGCCGGTGGCAGTTGGCCAGGAAATGTTCCGTGTCCGGAATTAAACGATTAGGTTGTAACGTCATTGGTTGACCCGATATGTTGATGATCCTGTGAATGTGCTTGACTGAGGCGACAGATCTTCCCTGCTTTTTTCATTATGGCCCCAAAAGTCGGGGTCCGCTACTTTGAGCAGTCAATCAGGGCTGGGGTTCGCCGCAGTCTTTGGTGGCAATGATCAAAAATCAAAGCGTATCAGTAAATTATAACGCAGAATTTGGTGGTTGGATGTGAACCGCTGCCGTGTTTTCCTGGGTAAAACCAGGGATTTTTTCAGTGGCGGATTAATCGAGCAAAAATCGACCTACAGGGTTTAAAAATTTTGCCCCAAATAATCGGCTTTGTGTTATCGTGGCGCGCCTGACGGGGCCCCGGCCCCAGTGCTGACGCCGTAGGGGAACCAACCATGAAAGCAACCATCCGCTGGGCCGGTAAGGTCAAGTTCGAGGCGGAATCCGGCTCCGGACATACCGTGATGATTGATGGGCCGCCGGACCATGGGGGCGAAAACCAGGGTGTGCGCCCCATGGAGTTGATGCTGTTGGGGGTGGGGGGCTGCTCCGCCTTTGATGTGATGCACATTCTGAAAAAGGCGCGCCAGGATGTGACCGATTGTGTCACCGAAGTGAGTGCCGAGCGGGTGGACGAGGTGCCGGCGGTGTTCAAATCCATTCACCTGCATTTCGTGGTCACCGGCAACAACCTAAAGGAAGCTCAGGTCAAACGAGCGGTCTCCCTGTCAGCGGAGAAATACTGTTCAGCCTCTATCATGCTCAGCCGGGCAGGAGTGGCGGTGACCCACAGTCACGAAGTGAGGGCCACCGCCTGATGGCTGGTCGGCCCGGCTGCAACCGGTGCGCGTTGTGTGCCGCCCGCCATGGGCGCTACAATAGGATTCGGTATTGTCGCGCCCGTCGTAATCCCATCGGTGTCGGCATCAGTTGTCCCTGAGCCGGTCCTCTCTGTAACCACTCATATTCACCAAGCTCCCCTAGCGAGATCTGATTGATGAACGACGAAATTCCTCACAAATTGAAACTGCACGGATTCAATAACCTCACCAAGTCCCTGAGCTTCAATATTTACGATATCTGCTACGCCAAGACGCCGGAGCACCGTCGTGAATACCGTGAGTACGTTGATGAGCTGTACAATGCCGAGCGGCTGACTCAGATTCTGACCACGGTTACCGAGATTATCGGCGCCACGGTGCTGAATATTGCGCGTCAGGATTACGATCCGGAGGGTGCCAGTGTCACTATGCTGATTGCCGAGCACCCGGTGGCGCCGGACGTGGATCCCACCAAGGAGGAGCCGGGCCCCCTGAAAGAGTCCGTGGTGGCGCATCTGGATAAAAGTCATGTCACTGTGCACACCTATCCGGAAACCCATCCCGATAATGAAAACGGTATCAGCACCTTTCGGGTGGATATCGACGTGTCCACCTGTGGGGTGATTTCCCCGCTGAAGGCCCTGAACTATCTGATCCACCAGTTTGACTCCGATATCGTCTACGTGGATTACCGGGTACGCGGTTTCACCCGGGACGTGGACGGGGTGAAGCACTACATCGATCATGAGATCAACTCCATTCAGAACTTCTTCCTGGATGAAACCCTGGATCTCTACGAGATGATCGATGTGAATGTCTATCAGGAAAATATTTTCCACACCAAAATGCTGCTGAAGGATTTCGAACTGGACAATTACCTGTTCGGCACCGGGGTGGAGGATCTGTCGGAGGAGGAACAGGGGCAGATCAGTCGCAAGCTGCGGCGGGAGATGCTGGAAATCTTCTACGGCCGCAATATGTCCAACTAGCAATGACTGTCGGCGCCGGGGGGCGGCTCAGGGCCCCTCTCAGAGACCCTCCAGGTGAGCCACGCAGTTGAAGCGGATCAGCTCCGGCGGTTCCCCCAGCCGCACCTCGGTCACCGACGTGTTCATAAAATAGTACTGGCCCCAGGCGTACCAGTCCTGATGGAACAGCCCCGCCAGTGCCAGCGCCATGGCGGCGCCGTGGCTCACCGCCACCACTTTCTCTCCCGGGTGCCGATCCAGGAATGACTGCAGTGCCTGAGTCACCCGGGTGCCCACCTGGGCGATGGATTCGCCCTGCTCCGGGGCGTAGTGGGGATCGGCCTCCACCGCCTTGAAGAAGCCGTGTTTGCTGTGCAGATCGGCAAAGGTTTCCCCCTCCCAGATCCCGATTCCGTATTCCTTGATCCGGGGTTCCTCCACCACGTCCAGCTCCAGAATATCGGCAATCAGCCGTGCCGTCTGCTGGGTGCGCCGCAGGGGGCTGGCATAGATGGCGCTGATATCCGGGTGCTCCCGGTGCAGGCGTTGGGCCACCCGTTCGGCCTGGGCGATCCCCAGTTCGGTAAGGTGGCTGTCGGTCCAGCCGTGCCAGCGTTTGTCTACATTGGCCTGGATCTGGCCATGACGAATCAGAATCAGGTGAGTGGTGTTCATAACTGCTCCACTAACAGGTAGCCGCGTATTCTAACAGGCCGCTGCCCCCGGGCACACCGTGCTACAGTTAGTGTATTGATCCAGGAATTGGCAGTATGCGGAAAATAAAGAGCACCAACACCCATTTACACAGTGCGTTGGTGCTGTCCGGCGGCGGGGCCCGGGCGGCGTATCAGGTGGGCGTGTTGAAAGCCATTGCCCATATCATGCCCGAGTCCACCCGCAATCCCTTTGGCATTATTTCCGGTACCTCCGCCGGCGCCATCAATGCCGTGGCGCTGGCGGCCCATGCGGATAATTTCCGCAACGCGGTTTACAACATTGAATCGGTCTGGAAGATGTTTCGTCCCCATCAGGTGTACCGCTCCGACCCGGTGGGGGTCTTCACTAACGCCATGCGCTGGGTCGCCAGTCTGGTGTTTGCCTCCCGCAACCGCTCCTCACTGCTGGACAATCGTCCCCTGGCTCACCTGCTGGAACGCATGATCGGCTTTGAGCATATTCAGGATGCCATTGATAACGGCTTCTTACGGGCCATCTCGGTGACCGCCTCCGGCTACAATTCCGGTCACTCGGTGGCGTTTTTTCAGGGTTCGCCGGATATCAGCGCCTGGAAGCGGTTTCAGCGTATCGGGCTGCGCACGCATCTGAAAATCGATCACCTGATGGCCTCCAGCGCCATCCCGGTGGTGTTCCCGGCGGTGCGTATCAACCGCGAATACTTTGGCGATGGTGCCGTGCGACAACTGGCGCCGTTGAGCCCGGCTTTGCATCTGGGGGCGCGCAAGGTGCTGGTGGTGGGGGTCAGCGGCAACCGCTCGGCGCCGGAAGTGAAGCGACCGCTGACCGGATATCCCTCCCTGGCGCAGATCGGCGGCCATCTGATGAACAGTATCTTTCTGGACAGTCTGGAATACGACGTGGAGCGCATGGACCGGATCAACAACATGCTGGCGGCGATCCCGGAGCACGTGCGCCGCAAGGCGCAGGGGGAATTGCGCCCGGTGGACAACCTGGTGATCTCACCGTCCCAGTGCCTGGATACCATCGCCGCCAAATATCTGCACATCCTGCCCCTGAGCATCCGGGTGTTTCTCCACGGGGTGGGCGCCACCCGCAGTTCCGGCTCCAGTATTCTCAGCTATTTGCTGTTTGAGCGCAGTTTCTGTCGGGAGCTGATCGCCCTGGGTTATCACGACGGCATGGCCCAGGCCGATCAGATCGCGGCCTTTATGCTTGATGATTGATACGGCGATGCTGTGCACCGGCGGTGGTGGGCAGGTTGTCGAGGCTGTTGGGGTGGTGCTGCACGTAATCGGTGGAAGCGGGAGTGTTGCCATCGATGTATTTGAACAGGCGGGAGCGCTGTTGACAGTATTCACCGCGCCAGAGGCCCGGGATATAGTGGTCATTGAGTAAATGGCCGCTGCGCTCCGGCAGACAAAACACCGGGCCGGCGGTGTTCTCGCTGTGGGCCAGCACTCCGATCCGGCAAAAAAAGTCCAGGCCATTGGCGAAGTGTTCCACGTAGGGCACATTACGGCCAAAGTGATCGCTAAGTTCCGCGTCAATGCGGAAACTGTCCGCCACCCCGGCAATACAGTAGATTTCCAGTTTCGGCGCGTGATGCCGGTAGCGCTTGTCCTTTAACAGTTTGCGGGCAATATAGCTGCTGACGATGGTGCCCTGGGAGTGTCCCAGCAGCACCACTTTGTCGTGGTGGGCCAGGGCCTCCTTCACCACGTTGTAGGCCGGCCGGGACAGTTTACCGTCCTTGCGCAGGGTGCGGGCGGTGACCGAGTCCCACAGATCCCAGACGGCGCCGTAGGTGGGGGTATGGATCAGGTGAATGGGCCGATGGAAGGCTTTGGCCAGCTCCAGGCCGTTGAGGATGGCGATGGGGGGCGAGGTGCAGATGCCATTGATGAAAAACCACTTCTCCCGGCTGGCGCTGGCGGCATAGTGTTCCGGGTAGCAGGCGATGGTACCGGGGCTGTAGGTGCGCCGCTCCATGGGAATCAGAGTCTGCAGGCTGAGATTGATCACGTCGCCCCAGTTATTGTAGCTGTAGGGGTGCAGTTCGGACTGGGTCAGCGCCTCCGCATTCCAGGGTGCCCCCAGCAGGGGGAGGGTCCAGGCGTGGCGCAGCGCCAGCGCCAGATCCTGCCGGATATGCTGCCGGTTGTTGAGAATCCGGCGGGTGAACTTGGTGACGGGCTGATAGATCCTGAACATATTGACTCTGTTATGATCTTTTCAGTATAGGTAAAATTTCGGAGCCCGGCCCCTGGCCCGGGGCAATTTCTGATCAAATTTGCTATAAAATCATAACCTTGTGGACAACCACGGCAGACGGGGAGTAATCATGAAAGCATTGCAACGGGTTTGGCTGGGGCTGATGATCCTGGCGCTCAGTCCAGCGGCGCTGGCCTTCAGCATGGAGCGGTTTGTGGAGGGCACCCATTATGAGGTGCTGGCGGATCTGCCCCGGGAGGAGAACAAGGTGGTGGAGTTTTTCAGTTTCGGTTGTCCCCACTGCTTTCATCTGGAGCCCGCCGTGGAGGCCTGGCTGCACAACAGCAAACCGGACGCGGTGACCTTCGAACGGGTTCCGGCCACCTGGAATAGCAATTTCGAAACCCTGGGCAAACTCTACTACGTGATTGAGGAGTTGGGGGTGGCTGATAAAGCGATGCCGGCGGTGTTTGCTTATATTCACGAACAAAACGAAACCATTTCCGGGCGTGAAGATGCCAAAGCTTTGCTGACCACGCTGGGGGTGAGCCCGGAAGCCTTTGCCGCCGCCTGGTCCGATGAGCAGGTGACCTCCCACACTCTGCAGGCGGGGCGCGTATTTGCCCGATACAAAATCCGCGGCGTACCTGCGTTCGTGGTGAATGGGCGCTATAAAACCAGTGTCCGGGATGCCGGTGGTGAACAGGCGCTGTTCGAAGTGATCAACTTCCTGCTGCAGAAGTAAGCCGCCAATAGAGGATTAACTGTCCACTTCCGGATAGGGATCGGTGGTTTCCGCCGGCGTGGCCGGTGGTGGCGGCATACCGGCGTCGCTGTCGGATTCCAGATCCGGTTCATTCACCGCTGCCGGAATGGGTTGGGCCAGCTGTTCCTCGGTGGCGATACTGCCGATGTGAAAGGTGGCGAACCCCGGACTCACCACCTGGTCAAAGGCCCGTCCCAGAACGATCCCGTCCAGGGGCGACAGGATATCGCTGCTGGTATTGGTGATGGGGTCGATCACCCGCCCCAGCAGTTGGCCCTTTTCCACTTTTTCATTCAATTCCACCTGGGACAACATAATGCCCCCCTGATTGGAGCGGACCCAGGTGGACTGATAGAACACCGGCTGTGGGATCAGCCACAGGCGCATGGTTTTGTGCATGCCCAGATTGTGCAGCAGGTTCTTAATGCCTTTGACGCCGTGGGCCACCGCTTCCTGATCCAGAGAATGGGGGCCGCCGGTTTCCATGACAATGGCGGGGATACCGGAGTCCGCCGCCGCCCGTCGCAGGGTGCCGCTGCCACCGGGATGATGGAGCACGCCCATTCCGCCAAAGTGCCGGCTGAAGGCAAGAATCATGGGGTTTTTCAGGTCCCCCCGCAGTTGCGGCAGATTGGTGCGTAAAAACGAGCCGGTGTGAATATCCAGCAGATAATCGCAGTGCAGAATCACCTTGTGAAACAGCGAGTGGGCCACGCGGGAGGCGTAGCTGCCATTGGGATTGCCGGGGAAGTACCGGTTCAGGTCCCGGCGGTCACTCATATAGCGGGAGGCGCGGCGAAATCCGTCCAGATTGACAATGGGCATGCCAACCAGGGTGCCGTTGAGATCCTCCGGCTCCACCTGATGCAGCACTCGCCGCACGATTTCAATGCCATTGAGCTCATCGCCGTGGATGGCCGCCGTCAGGCACATCACCGGCCCGGGGCCGGCACCATGGGCCACCAGCACCGGTACCGGCGTGTTCAGGCTGGACATGGAGAGGCCGGGGGACCAGTGCAGGGTGCGCAAGGTACCAGGGGCGATGGTGCTGTTTAACAGGGCGAAGGGTTGGGCGGATTCCTCCGGCGCCGGGTTGGTGGTTGTCGCGGCGGGCGCGCTGGCGGTGGCCCCTGCGGCCGGCTCTGACGACGGGGTCCGGGGTGGCTCGGAGGTGCGCACCGGCACCGACTCCGCCACCGGTTCGTCCGGCTCCGTCTCTGTGGCCTGCCCGGGCGCGGCGAGTAGCAGGCCAAACAGCAGTGCTGGCAGTAAATATCTCATGGCCGGTGGCACCCTCCGTATTGCCCTGGATCGAATCTCAGCATAACAAGCAGATACTGTGCCGAACTCCTCTAAGATATTGAAAACCATGGCCCACACAGGGGATTTCGTTACTGCCATTAAACGTCACGATCACTCCAGACTGAACTACACTGATGGGATAACCGAGATAGCAGCCAGCAGTGCGGGTAACGCCAGAGTGCGATGGACAGACTTTAAGATAGTTAAAAAACAGGAAAGTTTCAGTGCCGCTGTGGTCGGCTGTCTGGCGCCATTGCTAAGTCCCGCCGCCCGGGCCATGGACGAAGTGGAAGTGCTGTATGAAGGTGGCCGCAGCAGCTGGTTCGAGCACAGCTACTGGGTGGCGCTGGTGCTGGGAATCCTGTTGCTGGTGGTGGCCCTGCTGTGGGCTTTGTATCATTATTTCCGTCAGGCTCTGCTGGATCGGGAGGAGGTGCTGGACAGTATCCGGGAGCGGCTGCAGGAAGCTCAGGCCATCGCCCGGGTGGGCAGCTGGAGCCGGGACTTCTCCACCGGCCAGACCTTTTGGTCCGACGAGGCCAGGCAGGTCCTGGGCATGGAAGCGGGGGCCACCGGGTTTCATTATGAGAGCCTGATTCACCCCGCTGACCGGGAACGGGTGACCGAGGCGGTGGCCAGCGCCTACGTCACAGGCGGTGTATATCATTGCGATCACCGGGTGCGTTGCCCCAACGGCCAGGAAAAGTACGTGCACCTGGCGGGCCAGGTTTTTCTGGGCGATGGCTACACGCCAGTGCGGGAGACCGCCACCGTGCAGGACATCACTGACACCAAACTGGCGGAAATGGCCCAGCAACGCAATGAGCATCGCATGCAGGCGATCCTGGACGCGGCCCCCTATCCCATTCTGATCGTGGAACTGGTGGAGGAATACCCGGTGCTTTATGCCAATCAAAGCGCCTTTGAATTGTTTGATATCGATCCCAATACGCCCTGTGATGAATTGCGTTCCCGGGAATTCTGGTCCCGGCGGGAGGATCGCACCGGCTTTTTCCATGATCTGCAACAGCAGCAACGCCTATTGGATCAACAGATGCTGCTGCAGGTCCAGAGCGGGCGTACTTTCTGGGCCGCCCTCACCGGTAACCTGATGGATTTTGCCGGGGTAAAGGCGGCGTTTATTTCCATCATGGACATCACGGAGCGCAAACGTCTGCAGCAGGAGCTGGAGCGGCTCACCATCACCGATCCGCTGACCGGCGTGCTGAACCGCCGCAGCTTTTTTGAGTTCGCCCACAAGGAACAGCGGCGGGCCTGTCGTTATCAGCAGCCGCTGGTGATGCTGTTGATGGATATTGATCGCCTCAAACAATGCAATGAGCATTTTGGCAATGCCTTCGGCGACAGTGTGTTGCGCCGGTTTGCGGAAGTGGCACGGGACAATCTGCGGGAAGAGGACGTGCTGGGCCGGGTGGGCGGGGAAGAGTTCTGTGCCCTGCTGGTGGCCTCGCCGGAAGGGGGTGGTTACCTGGTGGCGGAGCGTATTCGCCGGCGTTGGATGGAAGAGGTTTTCACCTACGATGGCCAAGCCCTCAGCTTCACCGTCAGCATTGGCGTCACTGCCAATATCGATGAGCGGGAGCAGGTGGAGGATCTGATGGAGCGGGCAGACGCCGGTCTCAATGCCGCCAAGCACGCGGGACGGAATTGCGTTATTGTGCAAAGCGGTGATGGCCGCCGGCCCCATATCCACAGCGGTAAACCATAAGCCGGGGTTGGCGCCCAGCGCCTGCCGTTGACGCAGCGGGGTTATTGCAGTGGCCGCCATATGCGGCTAACGTCTGGCTCAACGAACCAATGCCGGGGGCAACCTCGCCACTGAACAGTCATCTTCAAGGAAGAGATTCTGGTGAAATTCAAGGCTGTTATCGCCGTGTTATTGGCCGCTGGCTTGCTGGCCCTGGTGATGATTTCCAAATCCCTGGAGCGCTCCAGTGAGGCAATGTCCCGGGAGTTGCGTACCGCCCTGGACAATCAATCCGGGGTCAGTCTGGTGATCAATGAGCTGGGCTATACCGGTTTTATTCACAATTTCAAAAACTACGTGCTGCGCGGCGACGAAGCCTATTACCAGGCCGCCAGCGCCGATTTGAGGCGGCTCAACGGTTTGTTCGCCAATTACCGTCATCTGCAGCAGGACCGCAGCGCCGCCATGCAGGCGCAGATGCATATCATTGAACGCACGATCGGTGAATACGCCGTGAATCTGGAGCTGGCGCGGCGGTTGCACAGCCAGAATCTGCCCGTCTCAGTCATTGACCAGCGGGTGCGGGTGGATGATTTACGGGCCTCCCAGGCCCTGCGCAATCTGATTGCCCAGCACCAGCTGCAGGCGGTGGAACTGTTGCGCAGTCAGGAGATTCGTCAGCGGCAGGTCCGGCGCCTGTTTGATCTGGCACTATTGTTGGGGCTGCTGTTGATTGCCTTGCTGGCGGTTTATAACTGGGGGCTGCGGCGGGATTTCCAGCGTCAGCGTCAGCGCCAACAAACCATAGAAGCGCACCAGCCGTTACTGGATGCGATCCCCAGCCCCACCCTGGTGGTGGCGGAAAGCGGTCAGGTGGTGGTGGCCAACGATGAAGCCGGTAAATTGTTGCAAAGTCCCGCCGACGAGGTGGTGGGCCAGCCGGTGGAAACCTTTCTGCCGGCCCTGGTGCGGCCGGAGGGCGGTCGCCTGCGACACCTGTTTGCCGGCACCGACACCGGAGAGGAAATCAACAGCGCTGTTACTCTGGCCACCGCGCAAGGGCGGTATCGGCGGGTGGAGGTGAATCTGGGTTTGTATCCCCTGAACGAGGAGCGCTATGCGGTATTGAATCTGGAGGATGTTTCCCGGGTGGAGAATATTCAGCGCCATGTGGCGGAAATGGAGCAGACCTTCCGTTCCATCTTCGAGCTGGCGCCGGTGGGCATCGCCCAGTTAAGCCTGGAGGGGAACTTTATTGCGGTTAACCAGCATTTTGCCACCATGTTCGGATACCGGCGGCGGGAACTGGAGGGCCGCTCCATCAATATCATCAGTCAGCCGGAGGAGCGGGACGCCAACCGCATTGCCTTGCACCGGTTGCTGTCTGACAACCGCGATCATGTGCGTATCGAGAAGCGTTTTGTGGATCGCAAAGGCAACGACGTGTGGGGAATTCAGACCCTTTCCCTGTACCGCGGAGAGGTGGACAGCCCAGACTATGTGATCGCCATTTTTGAGGATATATCCTACCGCAAGGAATTTGAGCAGGAGTTGTTGGCCTCCGAGGCCAAGTTCAAAAGCATTGCCAACCATGTGAATGGCGTGGTTTGGATGGCCACCCCGGGAATCGAGAAAATGTTGTTCATTAACAACCGGTTCGAGGAGATCTGGGGGCGTTCCATCGCCAGCGTGATGCAACATCCCAAGAGCTTTCTGGAAGCGATATTGCCGGAGGACCGGGAGCGGGTGGAAGCGGAAATCGAACGTCACAAACAGGGCGTCTGGTTTGTGAATTACCGGATTCGGGCCCGGGACGGGTCGATCCGCTACATTCACGATGAAGGGACTCCGGTGCGGGGGATGAGCGGAGAGCTGTTGTGCGTGGTGGGGCTGGCAAGGGACGTGACCGCAGAACACGAGGCCAGGGAGCGGCTCAAGCAAACCAATCGCCAACTGGAGCAGCTGGCCAAGTTTGATCCCCTCACCATGGCGGTGCGACGACCCTATTCCACCAGTGACCTCAATGAATCTATTGCCCTGCACAAGCGCTATCAAACCCCGGCCACTTTGATCTTTATTGACCTCAATGATTTTAAGGAGGTGAATGACACCCATGGTCACGAAGCCGGTGATCAGGTGCTGGCTGAGTTTGCCAAGTGCGTGCGCAGCAACACCCGGGAAACCGATTCCTTTTATCGTTATGCCGGGGATGAATTCCTGTTGTTACTGCGGGAAACCGATCACCGGGAGGCGCAGCGGTTTTTGCGCAAGCTGGAGCAGGCACTGAGGGCCATTGAGCTGCCGGATTACCGCAATGTCAGCGTGACCATTTCCTATGGCGCGGTGGCCCTGGGAGGCGAG
>MDSW01155846.1_pt1 | contig 14387 bp, 14 predicted proteins | sample 811171 | NCBI WGS metagenome assembly MDSW01 (sample SAMN05326641, study PRJNA326480) | marine metagenome | isolation source: seawater | place: Atlantic Ocean: North West | collected 2012 | reverse complement strand
TAATCTCAATCTCAATATTATCTCTAACAATCTCTCCTCTATGCTGCAAACTCTTAATATGTTGACCAGCAATACCTACAAACACATGCTTTATATCTATTCCAGATTTATTTTGCGCCTGTGAAATAGCTTCAGTTATTGCGGAAACTGTTTTATCAATATTTGAAACAATACCTCTTGTGACTCCATTAGAAATTGCACGACCAGTTCCAAGAATATCTAATTTCCCATATTGATCTTTTCTACCAATGATTACTGATATTTTTGTAGTACCAATATCAAGACCAACCATAATGGCTCCTTCAGGTAGTTTTTTCTCTTCTTCCATTCTTTTTATTTTCTTACACAAACAATCTGATTATTAAACTTTAAATTTATATCAGAATAAGTTTGCCACCCCTTTAAATCCATTGCTGCTTTATAAAAATGATATAAATTATCTAACTTTTCTTCTATCTTTTCAAAACTTCCAATATTAATTCTTTGATCCCCTACTCTAGGAATTAATAATATATTATTACTCTCAAAATGAATTTGTGTAATTTGGGCACGCCAAAAATCTGACTTACTTATTTCTTTAATAAAGTTATAAATGTCAGCATGATTTTTATCAGAAATATTTCCTGTAGCGACCAATAACTTAGGAGTATAGGTATCTGAAAGAATCATTTTTTTTCCAAACTCATCCAGGTAATAATCGTCATTATTACTTTTAACTCTAACAATTGCTTTCTTCTGTTCTATTAAAATATTTATTTCACCCTTTTGATTTGAAAATACCTCAACTTCTTTAATTCCTGAATAAGATTTTAGCATTTTCTCTAGTTTTTCTTTATTAAAGTCAGTAATTAAGATGCTATCAAAGCAATGCGATTGCTCTCTCAAATAATTCAATATAAGTCCTTTATCTACGAACCCATCAACTGATTTTTTAATTGTTATACCATTAAAACTTATCTTTTGCATTTGCTGCCTATGATTTGTAAAAATCAATGATACAACTAACAATACGATTGCTAACATCCATCTAAAAATCAAAAAAATCTTTTTCATTAATTAAGCATATGTTTTATTGGCTGAACTAATGCTGCTATATCACCCGCTCCAAGTGTTAACAACACATCTATATTCTTATTCTCTAAAACTGATAAAAGTTCATCTTTGGAACAAAATTCTTTTTTAGGATTATCACATAAGTCTAAAAGCATTTGTGAATCAATACCTCTAATTGGTTTTTCCCTAGCAGGATAAATATCTAGTAAAACTAAATCATCAGCGCGCTGCAGTGATGTAGCAAACTCATTGGCAAAATCTCTCGTCCTACTAAACAAGTGAGGTTGAAAAACTACTATTAATTGCCTTGCCGGATATAATTGCTTTGTGGCGTCAATAGTTACGCTAACTTCCTTAGGGTGATGTGCATAATCATCAATATAAACTAATTGCTCAGTATCAATATGTTTTTCAAATCTCCTTACAACCCCTTGAAAGGTTGATATACCCTCTACTATATCATCAGATGTTGAACCCAAGTAACAAGCTACAACTGCAGCTACAACTGCATTACTTACATTATGTAATCCAGGCAATTGTAATTCAATATCTTTTTGGGTTTTATTAAAATTAATTGCAGATATAACATCTAATACATGCATATCAAAAATCATCTTACCATTTTTGACTCTAATATTATCAGCAAAATAATCTGCTTTAGCTTGAGCAGAATAAGTAAGTTTTAAGCCTCCTTGAGGAGTAGAAAAATCAATAGGTATTGATTCCTCAACCAACAAAAGTCCATTTTGTTTTATCTGAAATGCAAATTGCTTAAATGCTAAATCTAAATCACGTTTATCCTTATAAGTATCTAAATGATCAGCTTCAACTGAGGTTATAATAGCAACATCTGCATAAATTTGCAAAAATGATTTATCAAATTCATCTGCTTCAACAATCAAAATATGTTCGCTTTCACCCAATAACAAATTAGTATTATAGTTACGACTAATCCCCCCTAAAAATGCAGTTATTTCTTTGCCTGATTGGTGTAGAATATGAGCTAAAATAGTTGATGTTGTAGTTTTACCATGAGTACCTGCAACTGCAACTGTAAAAGATTGTTTCGATATTTCACCTAAAACCTCTGCGCGCTTTAAAATCTTAAATTTTTTATCTCTAAAAAATGTAAATATTTGATTGTTATCAGAAATAGCCGGAGTATAAACAACTAAAACATCACTAGCTGCAGATTCTTGAATCAAATCTGAAATAGATGAAGGGTCATCTAAATAATTAATGTGAACACCTTCTTTTTCTAACTCAATACATAAAGACGATTTAATTTGATCATAACCATAGACTCTTCTACCTTTCGTATTAAAATAACGAGCTAAGGCGCTCATTCCAATACCGCCAATACCAATAAAGTAAATTTGTCTATATAAATCTAAATTCATTTATTTTACCAGATCTAATGCAATTTTTGCGATTCTACTAGCTGCATTTTTTACTGCCATTTGTTTAATATTATTACTTAAAGATAGTTTTAAATCCTCATCCTCAATTAATGCCTCAAGAGTATCCACAAGTTTACAATTTGCATCACCATCTTCTACAAGCAATGCTGCATTCTTATTAACTAACGATTGTGCATTTTTATATTGATGATTTTCAGCAACATTTGGAGATGGGACTAAAATTACTGGTTTCCCAACGCAACAAAGTTCAGAAATTGCAATAGCTCCAGCTCTTGATATAATTATGTCAGCAGTAGCATATGCTTTATCCATATCTTTGATAAAAGTATATGCATTTATACCTTTTACATTTATCTTACTAATAAATTCTTTCGCCTTTTGTTGATATGAAATACCTGTTTGCCATATCAAATTTACACCAATTTGGTTTAACTTCTGAAGATTATCTGCAATTGCATTATTAATTGTCAGAGCACCTAGACTTCCTCCAATAACAAGAATAGTTGGTTTTAATACATTGATCTCAAACCAATCTTCTTTTTCTTGCCTCCTATCTTTAAAACCTAAAATATCTTCGCGAATAGGATTACCAGTAAGAATCACTTTATGAAACGGGAAAAATCGTTCCATTTTATCATAAGCTACACAAACTTTCTGCACATATCTTGCCAGAATCTTGTTAGTTATTCCTGGATATGAATTTTGTTCCTGAATAAGAGATGGAATTCCTCTTTTGGCGGCAACATAAAGTAATGGAGCGCTAGCATAACCACCTGTCCCTATTGCCAAATGTGGATTAAATTCTTTTATTATTTTTTTAGCCATCCAGATGCTATATAATAACTTAAATGGAAACAATATATTACTTAAATCCAAACCTCTCTTCAGTCCACTTATCCAAAGCCCAATAATCTTATATCCCTCATTCGGAATTTTCTCCATTTCCATTCTATTTGCAGCACCCACAAATAAAAACTCAACATCTATTACTTGCTTTTCAATTGCTTTAGCTATCGCTAGCGCTGGAAATATATGGCCACCTGTTCCTCCTCCACTAATAATAATTTTAAGCTTTTTCATATTCACCTTCTAATGAATTTCTACTTACACTCAATATAATTCCTAATGAAATAAAAGAAAAAACTAAAGATGTGCCCCCCATACTTATCAATGGCAATGTTTGTCCAGTAACGGGCATTATTCCTACTGATACTAACATGTTGATTAGTGCCTGAAAAACCAATGAAAACATCAAACCAATAACAATCAAACTGCCAAAGACACTCTCAGTTCTTAAAGAAATTCGAATCGCCCTGAAAAGTAAAATAAGATAACACAACAGGGCGATAGTCCCTCCAACTAATCCATATTCCTCTAAAATAATTGCATAAATAAAATCAGATTCTGAATAGGGCAAAATACTCCTTTGAATACTTTTACCAGGTCCAGCTCCAAATAAAGAGCCATTTTGTATAGCAACTAAAGCTTGTGTTTGCTGATAATTCTTATTCATAAGCTCAGAATCATTATCAACAAAATAACTGTCAACCCTACTTACCCAGGTACTAGATCTAGGCAAAATTTTTGTCGCTAAATCAGGTACAAATCTTGCTACACTATAAATTAATACAGCAACTAAAAATGAGATTCCCAGGACCTTAGCAATAAAATTCATTTTTATTTTCGCTACAAACATTAGGATTAAACCATTAATAAATACCAATGCTGATGTAGAGAAATTATTTGGCAATATTAAAAAGCAAACAATGACTAAGGGACATAATACATACCAAAGAAATGCTTTAATAGCATGAAGTTTGTCTCTATTAATACTTATTTGACGAGCTATAAAAATTATCACAGTCAGTTTAGCAACATCAGAAGGTTGAAACTGCAATCCTGCAATACTTACCCATCTTGAAGCTCCATTAATTGTTACACCAATTACTAAAACCATTATTAATAAAGCTAATGATGTAAAATAACCTATCTGCCCTAATTTCGAAAAATACTTAAAGGGTATTAAATGTACAATATACATGGCAATTAAACCTATACTTAACTTTATAATATGACTAATTAAATCAGATCCTCCAGCAGCAGAATATACCACCATTATAGAGAATAGTGATAAAGCAAAAACTATTATCCAAATTGTTTTATCTCCCTTAAATGTTATATTTTTAAAAATTGAGCTCATTCTATAGAGCTCTCACTGATTTTTTAAATTGAAAACCTCTATCTTCATAATTTTCGAATAAATCAAAACTTGCACACGCTGGAGAAAGCAATACAACCTCTCCTTTATTTGCTAAAGTAAATGAGTGATTCACAGCCTCCTTCATTGATGATGCTTGCACTATTGTGTCAACTTTTCCTTGAAAAGATTTAATAATTCTCTGATTATTCTCTCCTAAACAAATAATTGCTTTTACTTTAGATATAACCATTTCATCTAACTCAGCATAATTATTTCCTTTATCAACACCCCCAACAATCCAAACTACGTCCTTCTGCATGCTCTCCAATGCAAACCAACAAGCATTTACATTTGTTGCTTTGGAATCATTTATAAAATCTATGCCATGCACTGTAATTACATATTCTAATCTGTGTTCCACATTCTGAAAATCAATCATTGATTGTCTGATCACCGTATCTTTTACCTCAAAGACTCTAGCAGCTATCGCAGCAGCCATCGAATTAAACATATTATGTTTCCCATTTAAAGCTAACTCTTGAATTCTCATAGTTTGATTATTTATTTTAATTATTAACTCATTATTATTTAAACTCCCTCCTTCATTTTGTTCTTTGATTAAAGATATGGGGAGTTTCTTGGCTTTTGTTTGCGCTTTATTAACTATTGGATCATCCTTATTATAAATCAGAAAATCATACTCCGTCTGATTTTTAGAAATTCTAAATTTTGATTTTATGTAATTTTCTAATTTATGATCATATCTTTCCAAATGATCAGAAGTTATATTTAAAATAATTGCTATATCACTTCTAAAATTTTGAATCCCATCTAACTGAAAACTACTCAGTTCCAAAACGATATAATCATAATCTCTTTCTGCGATTGATAATGCAAATCCTGTTCCTATATTTCCTGCAACTAAAACATCATAACCCGCATTCTTAAGCATATGTCCTAAAAGTAAAGTAGTAGTTGTTTTGCCATTACTTCCTGTAATAGCAGCGATCTTAGCTTTTGTATATCTAAAAGCAAACTCCACCTCTGATATAACTTTAACATTCTGTTCATACAACTTCTGAATCAACTCAACCTCATCAGGAATACCAGGACTTTTTATAACCTCATTTGCATTTAAAATCTTATCTATCTTGTGTTGACCTTCCTCCCAATCAATTCTATTATTTAAAAGAACTTTTTTATTTTCATTAGTAATTTTACCATTATCAGAAACAAAAACATCAAAGCCTTTTTTCTTGGCTAAAACAGCTGCTCCTACTCCACTAATACCTGCTCCTAAAACAACTATCCTTTTATCCATTATCTTAATTTAAGAGTTACTATGGTGATAACAGCAAGCATAATACCAACTATCCAAAATCTAGTTACAATTTTACTTTCATGCATGCCTATTTTTTGATAATGATGATGTAATGGAGCCATTTTGAAAATACGTTTACCCTCTCCAAATTTCTTTTTTGTGTATTTAAAATAACTAACCTGAATTATAACTGATAAATTCTCAACTAAGAAAACACCACACAATACAGGAATCAATAACTCTTTTCTAATTAATATCGCTACCACTGCAATTATTCCTCCCAATGCTAGTGAGCCTGTATCTCCCATAAAAACTTGAGCTGGATAAGAATTATACCACATAAATCCAACACAGGAGCCAACAAAGGCTGACATATAAATTACTAATTCTCCTATATTAGGTATGTACATAATATTCAAATAATCCGCTGCAATAATGTTTCCAGACACATACGCAAAAAGGCCCAATGTTATACCAATAATTCCAGAAATTCCCGTTGCTAAACCATCAAGCCCATCCGTCATATTTGCCCCATTACTTACAGCAGTAATAATTACAACAACTATCAATACAAAAAGAATCCAGGTGTACTTTTTTGCTCCTTCTCCCATCCAAGAAGTCAAAAACTGATAGTCAAACTCATTATTCTTTAAAAAAGGGGTAGTCGTTTTAGATGACTTTTTAGCTAAATTAACTGAACTTAGAAGTTCAATCTCTGAAGAAATAGGCACCTCTTCTTTAACAACAATATCAGTATGAAAAACCATTACTAAACCAACAATCAAACCTAAGCCAACTTGACCTAAAATTTTAAACCTGCCAGCTAATCCTTGTTTGTCTTTTTTAAAAACCTTAATATAATCATCAATAAAACCTATAAAACCCAACCAAAAGGTTGAAACAAGCATTATCTGAATATAAATATTATCTAATTTTGCAAATAATAGCGTTGGAATTAAAATTGCTGACAAAATTATAAGCCCTCCCATAGTTGGTGTTCCCTTTTTTGTTTCTTCTCCTCTAAGACCAAGTTTTCTTATCTGCTCTCCAATTTGTTTTCTTTGAATCAATCTTATGATCCTACCCCCAAAAACAAGGGAAACTAACAAAGATGTAATTACAGCCAAAGCTGCACGAAAAGAAATGTATTGAAATAAACCCGAACCAGGAAAATCGTAGATACTTTGAAAATATTCGAATAAATAGTGTAACATTAATTTAACATTATATTGAGTGATTGTTTTAATTCATGCATATCATCAAATGGAATTTTTTCTCCTTTTATCTCTTGATATTTTTCATGCCCTTTTCCAGCAATTAAAATGATATCATTTTGTTTAGCTAACTTTCCAGCTGTCATTATTGCTTGCCTTCTATCTGTAATTGCAAGAACTTTTTTCTTTTGAATGGGATCTAAACCTAAGATCATGTCTTTAATAATAGCTTCTGGATTTTCGGATCTTGGATTATCAGAAGTAATAATCACATGTTGGCTCAAATCACAAGCAACTTGTGCCATGAGTGGTCGTTTAGTCTTATCTCTATCACCTCCGCAACCTACAATAGTGATTAGAGATTCAGAATTAGTTCTAATATCGTGTATAGTAGTAAGTACATTTTTGAGTGCATCATCTGTATGAGCATAATCAACAATGCCTGTAATAGAATCGGAATTTCTGACAAATTGAAATCTCCCTTCAGCTGAAGTAAGCATGCTTAAAGCTGTAAGCACCTTATAATCTTCAAAGCCCAACTGTTTTGCAACACCATAAACTGAAAGAATATTATAAGCGTTAAAAATTCCAATTAGTCTTACCCAAACATCTACTTTATTAATTTGCAAAAGCATTCCTTCAAATTGATTTTCTAAAACTTTGCATCTATAATCTGATAATGAACCCAAAGAATAGGTGAAAGACTTGGCCTTAGTTCCTTCAAGCATCTTATCACTATTTCTATCATCTTTATTGACCAGGGCAAATGCATCTCTACTTAAAGAATCAAAAAAAGATTTTTTTACATCACGATACTGAGAAAACGTATTATGATAATCTAAATGATCTTGTGAAATATTTGTAAATACTCCTCCTGTAAAATACAAGCCATTCACTCTGCCTTGAGCTATACCATGTGAACTAACCTCCATAAAACAATATTCACAACCCTTTTCAATCATATTATTTAACAAGCAATTAATTTCCAAAGGATTAGGAGTCGTATGTGTAGAAGTAATTACTTCTTCAAGTATCTTATTGTCAATGGTAGAAAGCATACCCGCTTTCTTATTCAGCAATGTAAAAAGCTGATGCAACAAATTAACAATTGTTGTTTTTCCATTTGTACCTGTTACCCCAATTAATTTAATTTTTTCAGAAGGGTTTTTATAAAAATTTCCTGCAATTATACCTAATGCATCATAAGAGCTCGAAACTTGAATATATGTTATGTTGTCATTTAACTTAACTGGTATTTGTTCAACAATAATTGTAATAGCTCCACATTTTATAGCACTTGTAATATATTGATGCCCATCTAAATTTATTCCTTTTATTGCAACGAACAAGCTGCCTTCTTTAATTTTTCTTGAATCAAATTGCACATCACATATTTCCACATTAGTAGATCCAACTAACTTTAAAATATTTACTTTATATAATAGATCTTGTAATTTCATTATGCTAATTCTAATTTAATTACACTGCCTTTTGTAAAAAGATCCCCCTTTTTAATAGACTGGTTCACAACACCTCCTACCCCATAAGCTTTTACTTGAATACCATATCTTTCCAAAAGATATAGTACATCTTCTAAATTTATCCCACTAAGATCTGGCATAATACCATTTTCCAAATCATCTTCGATACTACTAGCAAATAATCCAACTTCTGATTCTGAAGTTTTTGCAATCATGTAATTTGCTCTCGTTGATTTATATGAAATTCCTAAATTTTTTAATACTAAATCTGTTTTCTGTACTTCTCCAGATTTTACTTTTGGCAGATTAACACCATCTATAGTAGAAATATTATTATGCATATGCATAGCAAAAACTTTATCTGCTAATTCTCTAAAAATAGGAGCCGCAATCTTACCTCCATAAATTTGCCCATTCTTAGGATTATTAATCACAACTATACAAGAATATTTTGGGTCAACAGCTGGAAAAAACCCCACAAAAGAAGCTTGATACATCTTAGCTTGTCCCTCTTTTCTAGTAGCATAGTTCAAAACTGCTGTTCCTGTCTTACCTGCAATCTGATATTTATCTGAATAAATATTTTTAGCCGTACCTTCTTCTATAACTCCAATTAACAAAGGCATCACTTTATCAATTGTGCTATAAGAACAAATAGATGAATTTATCACTTTAGGATATTGCCTTACCAATTCTCTTCCCTCTGATATAATTGAAGTAGTAAAAATTGGATTCATCATTTTACCTCTATTTGCAATTGCATTATAAAACGTAAGCATATGCATAGGTGTCAATGACATTTCATAACCCGTTGACATCCAGGGTAATGTGACGCCAGACCAGCCTTTTTCATTGGGCACTGGCATTCTTAATGCGACAGGATATGGCAACTCAAGATCTAAAGGGGTGCTTAACCCCATCTTATAAATTCTGTCTGTAAATGCTGAAGGATCTTCCTTATAATTATCATTAATAATTGTGGATATTCCTACATTTGATGAAATAATAAACGATTTTTTTATAGTTACTTTTTCAAAATTATGAGGAGAATCTAACATTACTCTATCATAATATTTTGCTCTTCCTTTTTGTAAATCAACTGAATCAGTGACTTCAAACTTTCCATCTTCTAAACCCGCTATGACTGATGCAAGCTTAAAAGTTGAGCCTGGAGCAACGTGCTCTGCAATAGCATAATTAAAACTTTCTCTTACTCTATCTAATGTATCCTTTTTTAAATTTGCAATTGCTTTTACTTCTCCCGTCTGGACCTCCATAAGCACCACACAACCCCAGTCAGCATTTTCATTGATCAAAGTTTGTTCTAAGGATTGCTCTGCTACATCCTGCATATCAATATTGATAGTAGTTACGACATCCTTGCCTGGCTTTGGTATTTTATTAAGCTCAGAATCTTGTGGAATCCAAACACCTTGAGCAATTTTTCTCTTAAGATGTGTCCCGTCTAATCCTGACAAAACAAGATCATATGCTCTCTCAATCCCAACTGGATTTACTTCTCTATTCTCGCCAATTGTCCTGCGTGCTAATTCTCCAAAAGGAGTCTCTCTATGTGGCCTTTCCTCAGCAATTAACCCTCCTTTATTTTGATCTAACTTAAGAATTGGAAGTCTTTTTAGGTTAAGCAACTCATTATGATTTACTTTTAATTTAAGTCGTACATATCTATTTCTTTTTGATTTTTTTGAAATTCTTAAAAAGTCTTCGTATTCACCTTCTGTTTTGTCTCCAAACAAAACCGACAATCCTTTTGCAAGATCTTTAACATTAATTTCAAACAACTCATCATTTATGACACTCATATCAAGAAAAACATTATAAAGAGGCATTGAGATTGCCAATAAAGAGCCATCATCTGCAAGTATATTCCCTCTTGGGGCTTCTACACTAAAAAACCTTGGTTGACTATTAGTATTAATTGAAGTATCAAATTGTTGAATTTTTATAATTTTTATAATTAAACTAAAAGAAATAAATAAAACAAATAGATACAGGCCTATTACTCTAAAATTATTATACCTAACTGTTTCTTTCACTTTTTTTCTATAATTTCTGCAGGATTTAATGATGTTTTTAAACCTTGATCCCGCACTAAATTTTCAAAAACTGATCTCCTGTACATACTCATTAATTTCGACTTATGCGTAATATGTGTAAGTCTTAAATCTGCAACTTCTTTTTCTAATGAAATAGACCTTTTGAGCAATGTTTCTGCATGAAAAGATGAACGAATATTTATCAATCCTAATACCACTATCATTAATAAAAAAGGAATTAATTTCACATTGTTTTTGTCAGTAATAAATTCTCCTCTAAGGATAAAGCTTAGTGTATTTGTAGCATTTTTTTTAGTTTTCATTAATCTTTTCTGCTATTCTTAATCTTGCACTTCTTGCTCTTGAATTCTCTTTAATCTCAGATTCGGAAGCTACAATCACTTTTCTATTTATTTCTCTTAACATTTTGGTTGGATTACCAAAAAAATCCTTCTCAATCTTACCTGAAATATTACCTCTTTTCATCAAATTCTTAACTAACCGATCTTCTAATGAATGATAAGACAGAATTACTAGTCTCCCATTAGGATTTAACAGATCTACAGCACTCAATAACATTTCTTTAAGAGCTGTAATTTCATCATTTACTTCAATCCGAATTGCCTGAAAAACTCTTGCAAGAAAGCGATTTCGACGATTCTCTGAAACTAGACCACTAATGACATTTCTCAATTCTGATGTGGTATTTATTTCAGAAACTTCTCTTGCCTCTTTAATTTTATTAGCAATTCTTCTAGAATTATTTAACTCCCCATATTTAAAAAACAGATTTGCCAAATCATCTTCTGAATAATCATTAACAACATCCTTCGCAGATAAATTAGAGTTCGTATTCATCCTCATATCAAGTTGACCATCAAACCTTGTAGAAAATCCTCTTGTAGCAACATCAAATTGATAAGAAGATACTCCTAAATCAGCAAGCAAACCATCAATTTTTGTGACTTGTTCAATTTTTAAGAAATTCTTAAGATACCTAAAGTTTGCATTAATTAGTTTAAACCCTTGTTGATTTAAGTCATTCACATTTACGCTCTCATCCTGATCAAAAGCAAACAATTTTCCCCCATTCAATTTACTTAAGATTGATCTTGAATGCCCGCCTCCTCCAAAAGTAACATCAACATAAATCCCTCCTGGCTTAACACTCAGCCCTTGTATACATTCATTTAATAATACTGGATTATGATAAGCCATCCAATTCGTTTATAGCTTTATTTCCCATAATCTCCTCAGCTAAATTTCCAAAATCTTTTAATGTTTCGGAAACAGAAATCTCATAACTAGTCTTATCCCATATTTCTATCATACTCACTGATGAAGAAAGTACTATCTCCTTCTGTAAACTAGCAAAAACAAACAAATCTTTGGGGATAAGAAATCTGCCCGAGCTATCCACTTCAACAAATTTTAAGCCCGCCATATAAGATCTAATAAAATCATTATTCTTTTTTACAAAACGATTCAATTGATTCACCTGACTAACAACTTCATTCCATTCACACATTGGATAAATCTCTAAACAAGGATTAAATACAGATCTTTTTATTACAAAACCTTCTTCAATTACTTTGTGCAATTGTTTTTTTAATGCAGCAGGAAACATAACTCTTCCTTTAGCATCCGCCTTGCATTCATAAGTCCCTATAATATTAATCACGGTGTTTTTATTTGAAAACTGGGTGCTAATATACAAATAAACCCCACTTTTTCCCACACTTTACCACTTTGTTAATAACTTTCCCCACATAAATAGAATAACACATATTACATCTAGTAATTTTCATTAATAATTATTTTCGTTTCTTTGTAATCTAATAATCTACAACTACCTATGATAAAAAGATCAGGAAAATTTAAATGGTTGGAAGAAGGCAACAACGGTAAAACAGTAATTTTGCTTCACGGGTTAATGGGGGGAGTTGAAAATTTTGGCGAAATGGTTGATTTCATTTCAGCCGAGTGTAAAGTTTATGGCCTAGACCTAAAACTTTTTGAAGGAAGATCATTACTAAAGATATCCGTAAAAGCACTAAGTGAGTATTTGTATGAATTCATGAATCACTTAGAGATTAAAAGTGCCGTACTTATTGGGAACTCAATGGGTGGTCATATTGGTTTGATTTTCGCAAAAGATCATCCAGAAAAAGTAGACGGCTTAATACTGACAGGAAGCTCAGGTCTTTTCGAAGAATCTATGGGAAGCTCCTTTCCAAGAAGAGGAGATAAAAACTATATTAGAAAAAAAACTGAAGAAGTATTTTATGACCCAAATGTAGCTACTGATGAATTAGTTGATAGAGTTTTTGAAATTGCTAATAATAGGACTACTACACTTAAACTTTTAGGATATGCAAAATCTGCTATAAGACACAATATGGCTAATGACATCCCTAAAATTGACAAGCCAACTTGCTTAATATGGGGAGCAGAAGACAAAGTTACTCCGCCACATGTTGCAAAAGAATTTCACAAACTATTACCAAATTCTGAGCTAAACTGGATTCCTTTATGTGGGCATGCTGCCATGTGGGAACACCCAAAAAGATTTAGTGAAATTGTGCTTCAATTTCTGAAGAATAAATTCTAGAAAAAATTATGAAAATTAAAACTGCTGAATTTGTAATTAGCAATACTGATTACAAAGAATGTCCTGCGCCACAAATTCCTGAATATGCATTTATTGGAAGATCCAATGTAGGAAAATCATCATTGATAAATGCTTTAGCTAACAACAGAAACCTCGCTAAAACATCTGGAAAGCCTGGAAAAACACAACTAATCAATCATTTTCTAATAAATAAAAGCTGGTACTTGGTTGATTTGCCAGGTTATGGATTTGCTAAAACATCTAAAATAAAAAGGGTTGAGTTTCACAATATGATAACCAAATATTTATTAAACAGAACTAATCTAATGTGTCTTTTTGTTTTAATAGATAGCCGACATGTCCCGCAAGCAATTGATCAAGAATTCATGCAATGGCTTGCTGAGAATGAAATTCCTTTTGTATTAGTTTTTACTAAAACAGATAAACTAAAAAACACTATGCTTTTAAAGCATATTGAAAAATACAAATTAGAAATGCTAACACGATGGGAAAAGCTACCTGAAATATTTATCTCATCAGCTGCAAAAAAGACAGGCATCAATAAGCTCATAACATACATAGAGCTACTAAATCCTCAATTTAATAAAATAATATAACTAATTCTTAATTTTTGTTTGTTTAGCAAAAAACTCGCAATAATCTCTTAAAGCACCTGCAAGTTTTTCATGTCCAGTAGCTTTTTCTAAAGAAGTAGCCATTCCTGTCATTGTCTGATGATACATAATAAACATCTCATGTACAGGCATCTCTTTTGTCCATAAATCAACACGCAAAGTTTCTTTAGTCTGCGCAGCCCAAGCAGATATCATCAACGCTTTAATATTTGGTTCATTAATATCACCATCACTTGCATTCATTTTAATATTTACTGGCAAGTGATTTTCATCCAGTTCGACTTGAAAATTTAAAGTTTTTTTCATTATATCTTATTTGTTAGGTTTATATCTTGATTTTCGTAAAAAATCCCTAGAATCAGTTAAAAATATTGCTTCTTCTATCTCAACTTTA
>MDSW01073576.1_pt1 | contig 14391 bp, 14 predicted proteins | sample 811171 | NCBI WGS metagenome assembly MDSW01 (sample SAMN05326641, study PRJNA326480) | marine metagenome | isolation source: seawater | place: Atlantic Ocean: North West | collected 2012 | reverse complement strand
CCTCTCCATTTTGGAAGTATTGAAGGATGTAAGTTTATAAAACCTTTGTCAGACAAATTTAAAAAATTTTTTGGAATAATTTGACCATAAGCAACCACAATAACAATCTTTGGAGAAAGTGACTTAAAAAATTCATACTCTTCTTTTTTTCTTAAACTGACTGGATTTCTAACCTTTATGTTGAGTTCTCTAGCCGCTTTTTGAACTGGAGATGGGTTGACTTTTTGCCCTCTTAAAGATTTTTTTGGTGGTTGTGTGTAAACATATTCAACCTTAAAAGAAGATTTTACTAACAACTTTAAAGTTGGAACTGAGAACTCAGGTGTTCCCATAAAAACAATTTTATCTGACATGAGTTTATTGAATTTAGACTACAATTCTTTCTACTTCTTTTTTTCTTTTTGAAAGTTTTTTAACAATTAGTGACTTTTTTAATTTTGATAAATAATCAATAAATAATATTCCCTCAAGATGATCTATTTCATGTTGAATGCACGTAGCAAACAGTCCTTCAGCATTTAATTCTTTTAGATTTCCATTGTAATCCAAATATTTAATTTTACACTTGTCAGGTCTATCTATTTCTGCAAACTGACCTGGTACAGATAAACAGCCTTCTTCGTAAGTGGCATCATCTCGTGAAGTCCAAATGATCTCTGGATTAACAAAATATTGTGGATCTTTTTTTCCTTTTTCTTTTGAGATATCTATAACTATTATTCTTTTTGGAACTCCAATCTGAATGGCAGCAAGACCAATTCCTTGAGCATTGTACATCGTATCTAACATGTCATCCATTAATTGACGAACGTTATCATCAACTTTTTCTACACTTTTAGACTTCTGTCTCAAAAATGGATCAGGTTCTGTTAAAATTTTTCTAATGGCCATCAAGGAATTATATTATAATTAACTTCTCAAAGGTAGTGCTTCAACTAAAATTTTGTTTCTAAATTTTATTAAATTGGCTTGATTCAGTATATGAGTGATAAAATAAATGGTTTCTGGATCAAGGTTTGATATTTCGTCTTCTCCTATTATTTCAACAAATTTGAGAGACAGTAATCCAATCTGATTATTTTTTACCAAAATTAATAAATTTTTAGGAACGCTGTATTTTTTTGAGATTTCTTTATATTCAATTTCTTCTGGTATTAAGATACCATCATTTTTTAAAGATTCTATTAAGGCTATGTCTTTGGCTGAAAAAAAATATTTTCTATTTTTTTTAATCTTTTTATAAACGTTTTTAAGATTTTTCTGAGATTTCTGTATGGATGTGCCTTCTTCTGTATAAAATCTAACTACTCTAGATCTGTGGAGTATTTTGTCATCATATTTAATTCTTCCTAACTTGTATTCTTCTTCTGTTAAAATATTCTTTTCAACAATTTGAGCATAGGATTCTGGAACATCATCTTTGTCTATTTCTTTCAATTGGTCACTTAAAAATTTTACAAAAATATTAGATAAATTATCTTTTTTAAATAAATCTTTTAATAAAAATAAAAGTTTGATCTTATTTTCAGTACTGTCTGACAATAAAAACCTTTGGAATATAAGTGCTCTAGCATCAATGTTATCTAACGATTGATATATTCCTTCAGCATTTATTAAACTATTTAGTTCAAAAGGTATCTTTTTGTATATTTCAAATATCTTTATTTTATCAAGAGTATTATTATTTGCTGCTATTTCTAAATTCTTTATTTTTCCTTTATCTTCCAAATTATCAATTTTTATCAAATTAGAGGCGTTTAAATATTCCCATATGTATTTGTTTGTTTTTTCATTGGGTTCATAATTAAAATTTGGCACAGTAATGGATGAAAGATAAAAATTTAATAAATTATCATCTCTAACTTTGTTGCCTGCTTTTTCATTTATTCCTAATAAAAAATTAATTTTATTGTCAAAAAATTTGTCTGAAAGTTTTTGTTCTTTTAAAATATCAAACAATAACTGAGCATCATTTTTTCTGTTATTAAAAATTAAACAGTAAATTTTAAATTTTTCTAAATATGAATCCTTGATTTCTTTGCTGATGAAATCGGCTTTTTCACAGCCTTCTTTTAAATTAGCTTTAGCTATATTCTTATCTACTAAATATTGTATTACCTTTTTTTTTCCTTTGAAATTATCATTCTTAACTAAAAAATTTTCTAATAATTCAACTTTATCATTTCTAATCAACCAATTAATTTTTAAATTAATAAACTCATCATCTGACATATCCTTGGGTGAATAAGAATAAGTCATAATAGTATTTATAAAAAAACTCTCTGAAGACTTGGATAGTTGAATCTTATTAATTCTCCTAAATATAGAATTAATTTCTTCTCCGTTAGTTCTTGCCCACATGTCCAAACTAAAATTATTTTTTTCTGGATCAAAAATACCATAAACAGGTTTTGTTGAATCTGATTCTTCTGTTTCCTCAATAATCATAATATCTGAACTTTTTTTATTTTGAGACTTATTTAAAATGTTAATCTTTTTTTTTGACTGTTTTTTTGTAGGCACATCCAAACTTTTATTATCACTTGTTTCCTTTTTCCAAATATCCACAGATTCTTCTGCGCCAATGGAATTAAAAGCGATAATTAAAAAAACAAAAAGATAAAGGTATTTACTTAAGCTTGATAATTTCATTAGTAATATTTTTTTTAATATCCTTTTCCGGAGCTGGAAAATTGATTTTATCTAATAAAAATATGCCTGCGGTTATGATTAGACAAATTATAACAATCTTGATTAATTTCTTTCCCAAAGATTGTCCAATACTTTCTTCTCTTTTGAATTTAAGTTGCATAGTAATAAAATATATTTAAACTTAATAAATAAGACAAATTTGTGATAAATCAAATTATAAATTAGGACTTTAATTGAAAAAAAACCTTATTTTAACTGGAATGATGGGTGTTGGAAAATCCACACTTGGAAGATCTATAGCAAAAGAATTAGGAATGAAATTTATTGACCTAGATAAGTTAATCGAGAGAAAAGAGTCCCTGTCAATAAAAGAAATTTTTGAAAAAAAAGGAGAAAAATATTTTAGAAGTATAGAAAGAAAAATTGGCTTAAAAAGTCTTAGAGAAAAAAATTCAGTTATTGCCCTTGGTGGCGGAGCTTTTATTGATTTAAATATAAGAAAAGAAGTTTTAAAAAATTGTGTTAGTTTTTGGCTAGATTTAAAAACAGAGTCTATATTAAAAAGATCATCAAATTTAAGAAAAAGACCTTTGTTAAGTAGTGTTAATTTAAAAAAAAATTTAGACGATATTTATGAAAACAGGAAAAAAGTATATAATCTTGCCAACTTTAAAATAAATTGCAACAAAATTAGCAAATCAGAATTGGTTAAAAAAATTACTAAAATTTATGAATCTAAGTGAAATAAAAGTTAAAAGCGCAGATACAAATTATTCTATAATTATAGGTAATAGAATTTTAAATATTTTATCTAAAAAAATAAAAATATTGTGCCCAAAAACTAAAAAGATCGCATTAATAATAGATAGAAAAATTCCAAAAAAGTATAAATATAAAATTAAAAAAATTGTAAAAAATTATAATGTTTTTATTTTTGAGTATCATGCAAGTGAAAAACTAAAATCTTTTTCAAATGCAAATAAACTTGCTGAAAAACTTCTTGCAAAAAATTTTAATAGATCTGATTTATTGATAGCAGTTGGCGGTGGAATTATTGGAGATTTCTCAGCATTTGTAGCAAGTATAACTAAAAGAGGTATAAATTTTATTAATATTCCTTCTACCTTACTTGCTCAAGTTGATTCATCTGTTGGAGGAAAAACTGGAATAAATTCCGTATACGGAAAAAATTTAATTGGCTCATTTTATCAACCAAAACTAGTTCTAGCAGATGTTTCCTTGTTAAACAGTCTGTCTAAAAGGGAAATGATATGTGGATATGCGGAGATTTTAAAACATTCTTTAATAATAAAAAATACTTTTTTTAAATGGCTAAAAGTAAAATCAAAAGAATTATTGGAAAATAAAAATCCTAATTTATTAAGAATTGCTGTTTACAAAAGTTGTAAAATAAAATTACATTTTGTCAAAAAAGATCTAAAAGAAAAAAACTTTAGGATGATTTTAAATTTTGGCCATACTTTTGCTCACGCAATAGAGGCAAAAAATAAATTTTCTAAAAAAATAAATCATGGAGAAGCAGTTCTAATTGGAATGATGATGGCTACAAGGCTGTCTGTTATAAAGAAAGTTTGTTCAAATTCAGTTTTATTGAAATTAATTAAAATTTATAAAGAGAATAATCTCATATATTTATTTCAAAAATATTGCAAAGGCAGAGATTTTATTAAAATCATTAATTTTATGATTAATGATAAAAAAAATAATGATAAAAAAATAAATTTAATTTTGTTAAAAAATATTGGAAAACCTACGAAGCCTGGTGTATTTAAATTGTCTCTTCAAGAAATGAAGAAAATTTTTCCAAGATTACTTAATTTTAATTTCTAGAGCATGTATTTTAGTTTTCAATTCATCCTTTAAAATATTAAATATTATTCTTTGGGCCTCTAATTTATTTAGTGAATTCAAGTATTTTGATTCTATTTCCAAACAAAGATGATACCTGCCTGTTTGGAAAGATTTGTGATTTTTGTGCTTATAGGAATTATCTAAAATTTTAATTTTTTCAATATTTATGTTTTTTTTAATTTTATTTCCTATAAAATCTATATAATTCTTCATAGAATAGAATTTTACTACATAAAATTAAAATAGATATGAAAATTATTTGCGATTGGGAAAACTGTAATAAAGAAGGTAGTTACAGAGCGCCTGTTGAAAGAGACAACAGCAAAAATTTTAAACTATTGTGCTTAGAACATATTAAAATTTTTAATAAAAAATGGAATTATTTTTCAAATATGAATGATGAAGAAATAGAATATTTTATAAAATCTGACCTAACATGGCACAAACCAACAAAAAGCTTTAGTTCTTCGGAGAATTTTTTTAATATTCTATGGAATAATGCTTTAGAAGATAAATTAAATATATTTAAATCTTCAAATTTCAAAAACTTTAAAAAAACTAAACTCAGCAATACTGATCGGGATGCTCTAGATATTATGGGTTTAAATTATGAGGCAAAATGGGAAGAAATACAGAAAAAATTTAAATATCTTGTAAAGAAATATCATCCTGATAAAAACCTCGGTAGTAAAAAATTTGAAGATAATTTAAAAAAAATAACTTTGGCTTATAGTCAATTAAAAATAAGTATGGGTAAAAAATGATGAACGGTTCTTTAGCTAATCAAAAACCAGATATTAAGATATCTGTAAAACAAACTTTTGGCATAAACTCAAAAATGGAGATAGATGGGTTTGCAAAAAAAAATGAATATGTTCCTGCAATTGACCAGGATTATAAATTTGATAGAGATACGACTTTAGCAATTTTGTCTGGGTTTGCTTTTAATAAAAGAGTTTTGATTCAAGGATATCATGGTACTGGTAAATCTACGCATATAGAGCAAGTCGCAGCTCGATTAAACTGGCCTTGTGTTAGAGTGAATCTTGATAGCCATATAAGCAGAATAGATTTAATTGGAAAAGACTCAATAGTTCTTAAAGACGGCAAACAAATCACAGAATTTAAAGAAGGTATATTGCCTTGGTCAATTCAAAATCCTATTGCTCTTGTTTTTGATGAATATGATGCTGGAAGACCAGATGTCATGTTTGTAATTCAACGAGTGCTTGAAAGCGAAGGTAATTTTACTTTGCTTGACAAAAATAAAATTTTAAAACAACACAACTACTTTAGAATGTTTGCAACAACAAATACAGTAGGTCTAGGAGATACAACCGGACTTTATCACGGAACTCAACAAATAAATCAGGGACAGATGGATAGATGGAATATTGTAACAACATTAAATTATCTTCCATTTGAAAAAGAATTAGAAATAATTTTATCTAAAAATAAAAGTTTTAATAATAAAGAAGGTAAGGAAAAATTGTCTAATATGATTAAGGTTGCGGACTTGACAAGAAAAGGATTTGTCAATGGAGATATATCAACTGTTATGAGTCCAAGGACAGTTTTACATTGGGCAGAAAATACTAATATATTTAAAGATCAAGGTTACGCATTTAGAGTTACATTCTTAAATAAATGCGATGAAATAGAAAAAAAAATAATATCAGAATATTATCAAAGATGTTTTGGCGAGGATCTCCCAGAGTCATCAATAAATGTCAGTATTTCTTAGAAGTGGAAAAAAAAGAAGATTTAATAAAAGACTTTAAAGTTGCAATAGCCTCAACTGTAAAATCAGTCTCAAATATAAATGACTTAGAGGTAGTATTTGGTAGCCAAAATTTAGAAAGCCAAAAAAAAACCATTAGACTTCCTGAACCGGAAGACACAGACAATAAGATTAACTATACAAAAGCTAGAGCGCTGGCTGATTCTGAGGCTTTAAAAATTAGATATAGTAATAAAGAAATATTAAGATCGCAAGAACCTAAAGGAAGTATTTCTAAAAAGTTATATTCTATTGCTGAAAAAATTAGGTATGAAAAATTGGGATCTTTGGAATTTAAAGGAATTAGGGAAAATATTAATACATTTTATTTTGAAAAGCTAAACAATCTAGATAGTCAAAAAAATTTAGACACATTTACCGAAGCATTTGAAAACTACTTAAGAGTAAATTTTTTTAATATCAAAAACAAAAAAAAAGTAGACAAAGACTTTAAAAGTTTTAAAAAAAATTTTGACAGTAAACTAAAAAATAAATTAACAATCCTCAATGAATCAATTCAAGACCAGTTAAAGTTTAATTCTATAATATCTGATTTAATATCCGAAATGGATATAGACGAAAAATTAGATCAAGAACAAAAAGAAGATGAAAAAAATCAAGAAAATAAAGATCATAATAGTCTTCAGGAAAGTGAGCAAAAAGCACAAGGTGATCATGAAGATAGCAAAGAAATGTCTGTTGAATCTAGTATTCCAGATGTAGAAGAGTTTTCAATTGAATCTGAAAAAAATGCTGAATTTTTGGATGACAAAGATGTTTCTGAGTCTTCAAGACAAAGGGGGAAGTCGATAAATAATTCTTCTAACAAAAAATACAAAGCTTATACGTATGAATTTGATGAAACAATAAAAGCAGAAGAATTAGAGGAAGAAGAGGAGTTAAATAGACTTAGAAAAAATTTAGATCAACAACTACTGAGTTTAAAAAATTTTGTCTCAAAATTAGCTAACAAACTTCAAAGAAAACTTTTAGCAAAACAAAATAGGTCTTGGGATTTTGATTTAGAAGAAGGACTTTTGGACAATTCAAAACTTGCTAGAGTGATAGTTGACCCTCTTAATTCTCTTTCTTTTAAAAAAGAAAAAGATTTTGAGTTTAAAGACACTCTTGTAACTATTTTAATAGATAATTCAGGATCTATGAGAGGGAAGCCAATTTCTGTAGCAGCAATTTGTGCAGATATATTATCTAGAACACTTGAAAGATGTTTGGTTAAAGTAGAGGTTTTAGGATTTACAACCAAGCATTGGAAAGGTGGATCTAGTAGAGAAAAATGGATGAATGATAAAAAACCTTCCTTTCCAGGAAGATTAAATGACTTACGACATATAATTTATAAGTCTGCAGATACGCCTTGGAGGCAGGCCAAAAAAAATATGGGGCTAATGCTTAAAGAAGGTTTGTTAAAAGAGAACATAGATGGAGAAGCTCTTAAATGGGCTTACAGTAAAATGTTAAAAAGAAAAGAAGAAAGAAAAATATTGATGGTAATTTCAGATGGTGCACCAGTTGATGATTCAACTCTTTCTTCAAATTCTAGCGACTATTTAGAGTCTCATCTTAAGAATATGGTTAAATGGATTGAAAAGAATTCTGGTATTGAGTTGCTTGCAATTGGAATTGGCCATGATGTTACAAGATACTATAATAAAGCAGTTAAGATTACCGACGTTCAAGACCTTGGCGATGTAATGATTAATCAATTAACAGAGCTGTTCACAAAAAAAATTAAAAATAATAAAACAATTCATTAAATTTTATTTAAACTGATGTTATTTTTGTAATCAGAAATTTCAGCTATTTTTGTAAGTAAAATTCTAAATGGAATTAACATTATTAATGCAATTATAAATTTAACAGCTAGATCTCCAAAAGCTAAGGGAACCCAATTAATTCCAGTTTTGTAAAATGAAATTGAAAAGAATGTAAAAGTATCAGTAATTGAACCAATCACTGATGATGTGAGAGGTGCTACATACCAATTTTTATTATATCGTAATTTGTCAAATGTAAATACATCTAAATTTTGTGCAACTAAAAAGGCAAGGCCAGAACCTGCTGCAATTCTAACTGAAATTAAATCTGAGAAATTTGTTGAAACAAACAAAGTTAAAATTATCCCAATTATAAATCCAAAATAAACAATTTTTTTTGCAACAAATTTTCCATAAGCTCTATTTGCTAAATCCGTTATTAAAAAAGTAATGGGATAACTAAAAGCGCCATATGTCAAAATATTTTCTAATCCTAAATGTTTAAAAGGAAACTGAACAAGATAATTTGAAGCTATAACTACTACTCCCATTAAAATTGAGAGAATTAAAAATAACTTATCAATTTTCATTTACTGATATAGTTACGCCCTTGATAAAATTGATATTTTTAGTTTTTTTACCCTTTTAGAAAGTCTGCCATTTTTTGCAGTCTTAAGGAACTTATCCAAACCACCTTTAAAGTCTACTGTACGTAAAGCCGAATTTGTAACATTTAACCTTACATTCTTTTTTAAAATATCACTTTTAAATGTTATTTTTTTAAGATTTGGGAAGAATCTTCTTTTGGTCTTATTGTTAGAATGGCTAACATTGTGACCCTTTAAGGGTGATACTCCAGTAAGTTCGCATCTTTTAGACATAAAATAAATTTCTGTAAGTTATATAGTCCTCATTGTTATATGGTCAAGCTTTTAAAAACTAGTAAAACTATGAATTAATTCCAATAGCTTCAGTTATGCTTTTAATTTTCTCTTTCTTTAAAATTTGTATGAGATCTTTCTTGATTTCCTTTACTATTCCTGGCCCTTTGTAAATCATTCCTGTATAGAGTTGCACTGCATTTGCTCCTGCGGTAATTTTTTCAAAGGCACTTAGCCCTGAGTCAACACCTCCCACTCCTATTATAAAAACCCTACCTTTTAATTTGTTATAGAATTTTTTTATCATTTGGTTTGATAAATCTCTGATGGGTTTCCCGGACAGTCCGCCTGTTTGGTTTTTATTAGAATTTTTTAATAATGATCGATTTCCATTAGTAGTATTTGTTAAGATTAAGCCTTTTATATTTTGATTAATTATTATTTCTGAAATCTTTTCTATTGAAGATTCTTTTATATCTGGAGAAACTTTAAGAAAAATTGGTACGTCTTCACCTTTTAAATCTTTCTTCACTTTGTTAATAGTTTTCATTAATGATTCCAGTTTAGTTTCATCATGAAAATCCCTTAAATTTTCGGTATTAGGAGAAGAAATATTAATTGTAATATAATCTGCTAAAGATAATTTGATAAGATGTCCTATACATTTACAAAAATCATTTTCGTAAGAAGTGCTATCATAATTAGGGCCAATATTTACACCAAGTGTTCCTTGTTTTTTAAACCTACCAACCTCAAGTCTTTTTTGCACAACTTCTAAACCATCATTATTGAAACCAAGTCTATTAATTAAAGCTTCGTCTTCTTCAAGTCTAAAAATTCTAGGTTTAGGATTTCCTAATTGTTTTTTTGGTGTTACCGTACCCACCTCAACAAAGCCAAAACCAAGCTTATAAAGTGAATTAAAAACCTCTGCGCTTTTATCAAAACCTGCCGCCATGCCTATTGGGTTTTTTATTTTATTTTTTAAAAAATTTGTTTCTAACACTTCTTCATTTTCAACTTTAAAAAGATTTTCAGGAATAATATTTAACTTTAAAGATTTAATTGCTAAATCATGTGCAACTTCTGGGTCTAAACCAAAAATAATAGGTCTTACAAAAGAAAACATTTGCTTTTATTTAATTTTATCATTAATTAATTCTATAGTTTCTTTTACACCGAAAAAACTAATAAAAAATCCCATTCGTGGCCCATCTATTTCACCAAATAAAACTTCATAGATAAGTTTAAACCAATCTCTTAAATTTTGACTATAACCTTGCTCTTTTCCAACTGAATAAACAATTGTCTGTATGTCTTCTGGCTTCATATCTTGTGAAACTGATTTTAATTTTTCTGCTAGATCTTTTAATGCCTTTTTTTCTTCAGAATTAGGGGTTTTAAATTTTTTATTAGGTTCCACTTTGTCATTAAAATAATTAATTGCGTATTCCGTTAGTTCATCAAGTATTGGATTATTTTTTGGATTTATATTTTTATGAAATCTATTTATAAATTTCCAAAGAATGTCTTTCGACTTTGCATTGCTCGATCCAACTATATTTAGAAGCATTGAGAACGGCATAACAATTTTCTCTGAAGGAGGTTTTCCATTGTGAACATGCCATACGGGATTTAATAGTTTTTCGCTTTCTTTTTGGTTTAAATATTTTTCAATAAATGAAAGATATTCATCTACTGTTTTTGGAACTATCTCGGAATATAGTTTTTTGGCTCTTTTTGGATTTGGATACATGTATAAAGCCAAGCTTTCAGGAGATGCATATCTTAACCATTCCTCAATTGAAATTCCATTTCCTTTAGATTTTGAAATCTTTTCTCCTTTTTCATCTAAAAAAAGCTCATAAGCAAAACCGTTAGGTGGTTTTTTTCCTAAAACTTCACAAATTTTACTGGAAAGAACAGCACTCTCAATTAAATCTTTTCCGTACATTTCAAAATCAACTTCAAATGTAAACCATCTCATGGCCCAGTCCACTTTCCACTGTAATTTGCAATTTCCGTCTGTAATTCTTGTTTCCAATTTTTTTCCTTTGTTGTCAAAAATTATCGTATATTTCTTCTTATCCATTTCTACCAAAGGTATTTCTAAAACCTTCCCGGTATCAGGGCAAATTGGAAGAAAAGGACAGTAGGTTTTTTGTCTTTCTTTTCCAAGAGTTGGTAAAACGATATTCATAATTTCATCATATTTTTCTAAAACTCTAACTAGAGAGTTATTAAATTTTCCTTTTTTATAATTTTCAGTTGAACTTTTAAAATTAAAATTAAATTTGAATTTTTGTAAAAACTCTTTTAATTTTTCATTATTGTGTTCACCAAAGCTTTTATACTTACCAAATGGATCAGGTATTTTTGTTAAAGGTTTTCCAAGATTGTCATGTAATACTTTGTTATTGGGAATATTGTCAGGCACTTTCCTTAGTCCATCCATGTCATCCGAGAATGTTATAAGTTCAGATTCAATTTTTTGAATATGATTTAAAGCATTTATCATCATTGTAGTTCTAGCCACCTCGCCAAAAGTTCCAATGTGGGGTAATCCACTAGGACCATAACCAGTTTGAAAGACTATTTTTTTTTTCGACTTAATTAAATCTTTTCTTTCCTTTAAAAGCTTTCTAATTTCAACAAAAGGCCATGAAGAAGTTGATTGAATTAAGTCCTTATCGAGCATAAGAATGGTTTATTAAATTTTACATATAAAATACAGATATAAATATAAGATAATAAGTTGAATTTTATAACTATTTAAATAGTCTCATTTTACTATGACCACAAACAAAACGGTTTTTTTCATAACTGGCATTCTTTTGGTTATTCTGGGCTTGTTTATGCTGGCTCCTTATTTGTTGCAAATATTTTATAAAGAAAATAGCCATAGTTTTTTGTCTTCTGCTTTTATTACAATTTTTATTGGAATTTTATTAATTCTTGCTAATTTAGAAAAAGACTATCGATTAAATCTTCAAGAAACTTTTCTTTTTTCTACTTTGGCTTGGGTTTCTGTTGCAGCTTTTGGAAGTTTGCCTTTCATTTTATCAACTATAAATCTTTCAGCTAGTGAAGCTTTTTTTGAAAGTATGTCTGGAATAACTACAACCGGTTCAACTGTAATTTCAAATTTAGATGAAGGTCCAAGAAGTATTTTGTTGTGGAGAGCTATCATGCAATGGCTAGGTGGAATTGGAATAATTGTAATGGCAATTATAGTGTTTCCTCTGTTAAAAGTTGGAGGCATGCAATTATTTAAGATGGAGAGCTCTCACGATGCTGAAAAAATTTTTCCTAGAACTGCTGAGATTGCAAAAACAATTGTTTCTACTTACTTGGTGCTAACTTTATTTTGTGGTTTTTTTTATTGGTCTTTCGGAATGGGAGTTTTTGATAGCGTGGCTCATGCGATGACAACAATTTCAACTGGTGGTTTTTCTACCCACACAAACTCAATAGGATATTTTAATAGTTCTTATATAGAAATAATTGCGACTATATTTATAATTCTTGGAAGCATTCCATTCATAACTTATCTTAAATTTGTTAAGGGTAATTCGAGAGTTTTTTTTCAAGATGTTCAAATTAAAGGTCTAATTTATTTATTATTAATATCAATATTAATAATGTTTATATATTTGTTTTTTTCAAATCATGAAGGTTCATTATTGGATAGGCTAAGAATTTCTTCGTTTAATGTTGTTTCAATTCTATCAGGAACAGGTTATGTGACAGATGATTTTGGCTTATGGGGAAAATTTCCTTTGATTTTTTTCTTATTTTTAATGTTTATTGGCGGTTGTGCAGGATCTACTACATGTGGAATAAAAATATTTAGGCTTCAAATGCTTTTATTATTTTTACGCAATCAAATTAAAAAATTAATTTATCCTAATAGTGTATCAATTATGAAGTATAATAACCAAAAAATCTCCAATAATTTTATTACTTCAATAATTGTATTTGTTTTTTCTTATCTTTTTTTGTTTATACTTCTAGCTGTATTGCTTTCAATCGATGGTCTAGATTTTATTTCGGCCATTTCAGGGGCAGCTACTGCTATATCAAATGTTGGCCCAGGATTAGGTGATATGATTGGTCCAAACGGTAATTTTAAAGAGGTTTCTGACACTTCAAAATGGCTTTTGTCTTTTGGTATGCTTCTTGGTAGATTAGAGATGTTTGCAGTATTAGTTTTATTTTTTCCTTCGTTTTGGAAAAATTAAAGGATTAATTATTAATTATGGAAATATATAAAAAACAAACATTGTCTGAAACTTTTGCTGTTTATTTTGACAGACGAATGGTCAGGATTTTATTGCTTGGAGCTATAAGTGGATTTCCTTGGGTTCTTATAGGAAGTAGCTTGAGTCTCTGGTTAAAAGAAGATGGTCTTAGTCGTAGTACTATTGGATGGGCAGGATTAATATTTGCTGTTTATGCCTTTAATTATCTTTGGGCTCCAATAATAGATAGAATTCGTATTCCGTGGTTAACTAATAAAATTGGTCATCGTCGTGGTTGGATTGTGACAATGCAATTGATCATTTTAATTAGTTTAATATGTTGGAGCGTAATAAATCCTACAACAAATTTAACGTTAGTAATATCTGTTGGTTTGATCATCGCTATTGCTTCAGCAACTCAAGACATAACTGTAGATGCTTTAAGAATTGAACAAATAGGTGAAGATGAAGGGAAATCAATGCAAGCTGGCGCTGCTATGGCTGTGGTCGGTTGGTGGACAGGTTACAAATTAGGAGGAATGATTGCACTAAATGCTGCGGAATATTTTCAATTAGCTGGATTTGAAAATTATTGGCAAGTTACCTTTTTAGTGCTTGGTATAATTATTATTGCCTGCAACATTGGACTAATGTTTGTACATGAGCCTCAGCCTACTGAAAGACAAGAATCACAAAAAAAAACAGACCAAATGATTGAGGAAAAACTAGGATCTTCTAATTTTGCCACAAAATCAGTTGCATGGATTACAGGCACAATAGCTGGACCTATAATAAGTTTTTTTAGAAAAAATGGATTTAAGATTGCAATAGGTATTTTGGGATTTGTGTTTCTTTTTAAGATCGGAGAGGCTTTTCTGGGAAGAATGTCTATTATATTTTATAAAGAAATAGGTTTTTCAAAGTCAGATATTGCTCTTTATTCAAAAGGTTTGGGATGGATCACAACAGTGGTCTTCACACTTTTAGGTGGTCTTTTTGCTATACGATCAGGAGTAATCAAAGCAATGTTTGTCTCTGGTATACTAATGGCTTCAACAAATCTTCTTTTTTCTTTGCTTGCTTGGTATGGAAAATCTGAATGGCTTTTTGCTATAGCTGTAATTTTTGATGATATGGCTGCAGCATTTGCAACTGTTGCTTTTGTTGCTTTTATTTCAATGTTGGTGGAT